>ERZ1034691.341-NODE-341-length-37899-cov-74.438669_pt1 | contig 37899 bp, 38 predicted proteins | sample MGYA00520638_ERZ1034691 | MGnify/ENA primary metagenome ERZ1034691 (study PRJEB33766, sample SAMN09781763) | gut metagenome | biome: gut microbiome | host: Homo sapiens | place: Madagascar | study: EMG produced TPA metagenomics assembly of the PRJNA485056 data... | reverse complement strand
TCGATATGTCCAACGCCGGCCCGTACGATCAGGGCCTGAACGAGAGCTTCCAGAACGCTTTCAAGGATTACTTCACCGGCAACGTGCAGGAGGATGCCGCCAAGGCAAACTTCGAGACCGCCATCAAGGAGAAGTACCCCGAGCTGACCGACGTGGTCTGGCCCGCATAAGTGGTTCCACTCCGAACTGAAAATTGAAGCAAAGGGGCGGGCGGCGTATCTCGCCCGCCCCTTTGGTTTTGCTGTGACCCGGCAGGAGGGAGATCTCATGGGAGAAAAAACAAAGAAGAAAGGGTCGATCAGCTACGCGAAATGGGGCTATATCTTCATTGCACCGTTCTTTATCATCTTCGCGGTATTCCAGCTGGTCCCTCTGGCATCCACCATCTATTACAGCTTTTTTGAGTATTACCGCAGCGGCCTGAAGATCATCGGACCCAACTTTGTGGGCCTGAAAAACTACATCACCCTGTTCGCGACCGATCTGCCCAAGTATTTTGGCAACACGCTGATTTTGTGGATCATCGGTTTCGTCCCGCAGATCATCGTCTCGCTGCTGCTGGCGGCATGGTTCACCGACCTGCGGCTGAAGCTGAAGGGACAGACCTTCTTCAAGACGGTCATCTATATGCCCAACCTGATCATGGCCTCGGCCTTTGCAATGCTGTTCTTCGCCCTGTTCTCGGATAACGGCCCGGTGAACGCAGTGCTGCTGAGCATGGGCTGGGTCAAGACCCCCATCAGCTTTCTGAATACCGTGTGGGGCAACCGTGGTCTTGTGGGCCTGATGAACTTCCTGATGTGGTTCGGCAACACCACCATCATGCTGATGGCAGCCATTATGGGCGTAGACCCCACCCTGTACGAGGCTGCGGAGCTGGACGGCTGCACCCCGAACCAGATGTTCTGGAAGATCACCCTGCCCCTGATCCGCCCCATTCTGGTCTATGTGATGATCACCTCCATGATCGGCGGCCTGCAGATGTTCGATGTGCCGCAGATTTTGACCAACGGCAAGGGCGGCCCCGACCGTACCTCCACCACCATGATCATGTACCTGAACAACCACCTGTTCAGCAAGAACTACGGCATGGCCGGTGCAGTATCTGTGGTGCTGTTCCTTGTGTGCGCAGTGCTGTGCGTCGTCGTGTACTTCTCGCTGACCAAGGAAGATGACGGCCTGACCAAGGCTCAGCGCAAGGAACTGAAAGCAGCCAAAAAGGCTGCTGCCAAAGGAGGGAAATAAGTATGGCACATACGCCTAAAAACCAGTCCGAAAAGGCGATCTTGACCGCCCGCCGTGCGTGGTGCTATCTGGTGCTGGTGCTGATCAGCTTTCTGTGCCTGTTCTTCTTCTATGTGCTGATCATCAACTCCACCCGCACCCACTTCGAGATCCAGAAGGGCTTCTCGCTGATGCCGGGCAAGTCCATCATCACAAACTTCCGCAACGTGCTTACGGACGCCAACATCCCTGTGGTAAGCGGCATCCGCAACAGCCTGCTGGTGTCTGCCTGCTCGGCAGCGCTCAGCGTTTACTTCTCGGCTCTGACGGCCTACGGCATCTACGCCTATAACTTCAAGTTCAAAAAGGCCGCCTTTGCTCTGATCCTGCTCATCATGACCATGCCCACGCAGGTGTCCGCACTGGGCTTTTTGCAGTTGATCTCCAAGATGGGCCTGAAAAACAGCTTCATCCCGCTGATCGTTCCCAGCATTGCGGCACCCACCGTGTTCTTCTTCATGAAGCAGTATCTGGACGCCTCCCTTCCCATGGAGATCGTGGAGGCCGCCCGCATTGACGGTGCAGGCGAGTTCTATACCTTTAATAAGATCGTGCTGCCCATCATGAAGCCGGCTCTGGCTGTACAGGCCATTTTCTCCTTCGTGGCCAGCTGGAACAACTACTTCATCCCGGCTCTGGTGCTGGACACCGCCGACAAAAAGACCCTGCCGATCCTGATCGCTCAGCTGCGCAGCGCGGACTTCCTGAAGTTCGATATGGGCAAGGTGTACATGATGGTAGCCATCGCCATTCTGCCGGTCATCATCGTCTACCTGCTGCTGTCCAAGTTTATCGTCCGCGGCGTTGCTCTTGGTGGCGTCAAGGGCTAAAATTCCGACATCTCTGTTACAGCATAGCAAAGCCCCCGGGGGTCACACCCTCGGGGGCTTTGTGCGTAAGTTGAAGTGAAAAAACGATTTGGAATGCGCTCCGCGTTTTGCTTTGCGCATAAATAGCGGAAAGAATATTTTGATGTTTGCAACTCTGGAAAATCTGCGGATTTTCCAGAGTTGCTTTTTCACGGAAGGGAACATAGCCCGCAGCACCGCGCTTTCGCAGAAAGCGGTGCTGCAAATGCTGCTGCCCTTCACGACCCCACCCGTGAAAAGGGGATTCAGAAACGCCCGCAGGCGTTTCTGAATCCCGAATTAAAAATAATTTTCCGCTGAAAATGGCTAGAGCGCAGCGGAAGCCATTCAAAATCGTCCCACATCGGGAGTGTGCGATGGGATTCAGATCAAGATCCCATCGCAATGGTCGATCTCGTGCTGGATGATCTGCGCCGTCCAGCCGGTAAAGGTCTTGATGCGCGGTTTGCCGTCCATAGTCTGATACTGCACCTTGATGCTCTGGTAGCGCTTTGTTTTCCGCACGCCTTCCAGCGAAAGACAGCCCTCCTCGGCTTCGTACTGGCCGGATTTTTTCAGGATGACCGGGTTGAACAGCACCAGATACCCGTCCTCGGCCTCCACTGCAATGATGCGCTTGAGCACGCCGATCATGTTGGCAGCCATGCCTACACAGCCATCGGCGTGGGCGGTCAGAGTCTCCAGCAAGTCCCGCGCAACAGGGGCATCCTCCGGGGTGGCGGGGGCGGACTTCTGCGCCAGAAACAGCGGGTCGTGCATGATGGGCTGGATCATAGTAAAATCTCCTTTATTTTTCTGTACAGCTCAAAAGGATGCCTGCCAGCAGCCCGACGACCGCCGGGAGCACCCAGCCAAAGCCCAGTGCCGCCAGCGGCAGGGCGTTGGCAAGGGCAGAAAGCGGGCCAAGCGGCAGCGCGGCGGCAATGCTCTGCACGGCGGTGCAGCCGATGCACAGCGGGTAGACCCGGCGGCGCTGCTCCAGTCCGGGCACAAAGGAAAGCGTAATCAGCACAATGGCCACCGGGTATAACGCGTTGAGCACCGGGATGGACAGGCGCAGAATTTCTGCCAGCCCCAGATTGGCGATCAGCATACTGGCAGCGGCAAAAAAGGCGGCAAGAACAGGGTAGGGGATGCGGGGCAGCAGGGTGTGGAAATACTCTCCCACACAGGCGATCAGCCCTACACAGGTGTTGAAGCAGGCCAGCATAAAGATGGCGGCAAGGAGCACCAGCCCTGCTTTGCCGAACAGCCGCTCGGCCAGCACGGTCAGCACTTCGGCACCAGTGGCAAGGCCGGGCACGGCGGCACCGGTCAGTGCTCCGGCGTGTCCCAGCATGGCATAGACCGCCAGCAGCAGCCCGCCCGCCACAAGCCCGGCACGGATGGCACTGCGTTGCACGTCCTGCTCCCGGGCAACACCCTGCGCCCGGATGTTCATGGCAATGACCGCACCAAAGTTCAGCGCCGCAAGGGCGTCCATGGTCTGGTAGCCGTACAATACGCTCTGTAACACGACCGCAGAACGATACGTCTCGGTGGGCGCAGCGTACTGCGCCGCCAGCGGGTGCAGCAGACAGCCGCCGAACAGGATCAAAATCAGAACCAGCAGGCAGGGGCAGAGCAGCCTGCCCAGCCAGCGGGTGAGCCTGTCCGGGCGCAACGCCACCAGAAAGGCCACGCCGAAGAACAGCACGGAGTACCCCAGTTGAAGCCCGGCGCTGCTGCCCAGCAGCGGGGTGAGCATGGCAAAGGAGGTGCTTGCGGTGCGCGGAATAGCCAGACACGGCCCGATGGACAGATAGATCAAAATCATGAACACCTGTGCGAACACCGGATGCACCCGCCCGGCCAGCTTATCCAGACCGTCTGCCCGCGCTACCGCGATGACTCCCGCAACCGGCAGTCCCACGGCGCTGATAGCAAGCCCCAGAAAGGCGGGCCAGAAGTTTGCCCCTGCCTTTGCGCCAAGATCTGGCGGGAAGATCAGGTTGCCTGCCCCGAAAAACATGGAAAACAACGTAAAACCGACGAGCATCAGCTTGCGGCCCTTGAGCGCTTGCGTCAATACTGTCCCCTCTTTTCTGCGCCGGTGCCAAGGCGCACCGTATACTGTATCCAGTTTACACTGGATGTAAATTCATGTCAAGCATACGAAGGTTGAATAAAAGTATATACATTGAAAGCCGACCCGCCGCAGGTGGTGCACAGGTCATTCCCCTTTGCGGGGCGGTATGGTATACTATACCTTATAATAGGCAGGAGAAGAGGGCAGTTTATGAAGCAGAACAAGCAGTTTTTCCGCCGTCTGCTGGCGGTGGCGTTCTGGCTGGCGGTCTGGCAGACCGCAGCCATGGCCATCGGGCAGGAGGTGTTTTTGGTATCGCCGGTGCAGGCGCTGCGCACCTTGGTGCAGCTGCTGCCGAGGGCGGATTTCTGGCAGCGGGTGGGCTTCAGTTCCGGGCGCATTCTGCTGGGCTTTGTGCTGGGCGCAGTGGTCAGCGTGGTGCTGGCGGTGTGCGCCGCCCGGTGGAGCGCCGCCGATGCGCTGCTGGCTCCGGTGATGCAGCTGGTCAAGGCTACGCCGGTGGCAAGCTTTATCATTCTGGCGCTGGTCTGGGTGCGGGGCAGCGCCCTTTCGGTGCTTATCAGCTTTCTGATGGTGTTGCCGGTGCTGTACGGCGCGGTGCGCACCGGCATTGCCGGGGCAGACGTGCAGCTGCTGGAAATGGCAGCGGTGTTCCGTCTGCCTGCAGGCCGCCGCCTGCGGGCAATCTGGCTGCCTGCGGTGCTGCCGGCCTTCCGGCAGGGGTGCAGCGTGGCGCTGGGCATCTGCTGGAAAAGCGGCGTGGCGGCCGAGGTCATCGGCCTGCCCAACGGCAGCATCGGCGATGCGCTGTACCGCGCCAAGATCACCCTTTCCACCGGAGAGCTGTTTGCGTGGACCTTTGTCATCATTCTGCTGAGCGCAGGCTTTGAAAAGCTGTTCCTGTTTGCACTGGATAAGGCCGTGGGCGCAGTGCTGAGAGAGGAGGGGATAAAATGCTGAAGCTTCAACACCTGACAAAGCGGTTCGGCACAGCGCCGCTCTTCACAGACCTGTGCATGGAGGTGGACGCCCCTGTGGTGCTGTGGGCACCCAGCGGCTGGGGCAAGACCACCCTGCTGCGCATCCTGATGGGGCTGGAACGCCCCACCACCGGCAGTGTGGAGGGCGTAGGCCGGATGGCGGCGGTCTTTCAGGAGGACCGCCTTTGCCCTCAGCTGAACGCGGTGCAGAACGTCACCTTGGTGCTTCCGGGAGCGGAAAGCCAGTACAAAGAGCAAATTACAAGCGATTTTCAACAGCTTGGAATGGATACTGCCACCTTGCAGCTGCCTGCCCGCAGACTTTCCGGCGGGCAAAAGCGGCGGGTGGCGCTGCTGCGGGCGCTGTGGGCACCCAGCGACACCCTGCTGTTGGACGAGCCCTTTACCGGCATGGACCCGGACACCTTGCAGCGGGCGGCGGCGCTGCTGCGGCAGCGCTGCGCGGGCAAGCAGGTGCTGCTGGCTACCCACGATGAAAGCGCTATCCGCGCCCTTGGCTGGCCGGTGGTGGAACTGGAAAAGCTGGGACATTCTTGAATGCCCTCCGCTTCGCTCTGGACATCATTTAAGGAATTTTTGTTTGTTCAATATAGCTTTTGTCGCGCTCTGCGGAGCGCGACAAAAGCTGCTTGTTTTAAAATTACCTAAAAAGCAAGGACGTGCAGCCCGTGGGCTGCACGTCCTTGCTTTTTAGAATATTCTTTAACTGAACAGGCTTTTAGTGTTGTGAGAGTATACGGACAGTACTAAACCGACACAGATATACAGCATAAGCACCGAACTGCCGCCGGCAGAGTAGAAGGGCAGGGTGACGCCGATGACCGGAAGCACCCGCAGGTTCATGCCCACGTTCACGGCGATCTGCGCCATCAGGGCACCTCCGATACCGGCGCAGATGTAGCTGCCCAGCAGATCCTCGCTGCGGGCACCGGTGGCAAAGGTCTTGATCACCAGCGCCAGCAGAACGCCCAGCACCACGCAGCAGCCCACAAAGCCCGCCACGTTGCCGATCCAGCTGAGGATGAAGTCGTTATGGGCGTTGGGCACGCTGTAATACCGGCCGGTGAATAGGCCGTTGCCAAAGATGCCGCCGGAGCCCAGCGCGATCTCACCGCGCTGCTGCTGGTAGATGATGTTCTTCCACACCGTCTCGCTTGGTGCCCAGCCGGTGGTGTTTTCCGGGTCCAGCACCGCCAGAATGCGGTACCACTGGTATCCCTTGCCGATCTTATCGCTGAAAAAGGCAAAGGCTACCGCCACGGCAGCGCCCGCCGCCGCAAAGGCTGCAAAGATATACTTCCAGCTCAGCCCCGCTGCAAACATCATGCAGCAGCCGATGATGCCGTAGATGATGGCGGTGCCGTCGTCGCCCTGCACATGGATGATGGCAATGGGCACCAGCAGATGCAGCAGCAGCTTTGCCAGCTCCTTTGGCTCATTGATGCGGCTGCGCACGTTGTTCAGGTGCATGGCAAAGGTCAGGATAAAGCTGATCTTTGCCAGCTCTGTGGGCTGAAAGGTAAAGCCGCCCAGTTTATACCAGGAGTAGTTGTCGGTATCACCGGCGTTGTAGCCGATGGTCAGCGGGCCGATGGACACGTTGCGGATGACCAGCGTGGGCAGCACCAGACCCCACGTCAGCACAACGTGCACCGGCCACACCTTTACAAGGCTGCGGTAGTCCACGCAGGAGAGCAGCAGCGCGATCACGATGCCAATGGCGGCAGCGCCCGCCTGCACCAGTGCGCGGCGGTAGTCGCCAATGCCGATGATGGCACCGGTCACCTCATCGGTGGCAAAGCCGTTGCCCTGCTTGGCTGCCCAGGAGGACAGCGCCAGCACCGCCATCACGCTGCTGAAAATGCACAGCAGCAGATACATCTTATCGGTGCGCTTAAAATATTGTCGAATGCTATCCAAAGAAAGCACCGCCTTTCGTCAGAACAGTCTGCCGGGACGTGCCTGCGTACAGGCAACAAAAACCCAGCATATCGCTATTATACACAAATCCTTGCGCCAATGCAATGCGCCGGGTGTGACGGAATGGTAAAACATTGCTGGGATGCTTGACAAAGCTCCGGCAGCAGCCTACAATGAACCTGTGGGCGCAGCCTTGCGCACAACAGCCCCGGCGGTGTGCCGGGGGAGAGGAACGGAAAAGAAGAAATGGAACATACGTTTTATCGCCGTCTGCTCAGCGCGGTGTGTGCCATTGCGCTGGCCTTTACGGCAGTGTGCCCGGCAGTGGCCGCCGCGCCGGAGGAAACCACCGGCACCCCCCAGACCCTGACCGCTTCCGAGGTAAAGGAGATGCAGCAGACGGATGCCGCCGTCACCGCCCTGACCGACAGTGCCGCTTACGCCGGAATGTCGGAGAAAGAGCGTCAGGCCGCTGCGCTGGCGCAGCTGGACGAACTGGCGGCGCAGGGGCTTGTGAAAAAAGACAGCATCTATGTGGATGCGAAAAACGGCATGGTAAGCTTTGCTTACAGCTGTGGCGCACTGGGCGGTATTCTGCTCACCGATACCGAGAGCGAGGCGGACGCCGCCCTGCCCGGGCCGGAGATGGAGGATGCGCCCGCCCTGCTCGCTGCCGAGAACGGTACCGTGGGCAATGCGGTCATCTACTACGCCTTTGATAACGGGGTGAACAGCAACCGCTACCCCTACTATTCTTATATGAAGGACTACTGGAACGGCTACGGGCTGGACACCCATCTGGACATGATGGTGACCGTCTCCGACCTGAAGCGGATGGCAGACTACGACCTTGCCATCCTTAGCGCCCACGGCGCGTATTATACCTATGAGTATGGCTGGCTGTGGAAAAAACAGGCCACAGCGCCCATCGTCCTGCTGCTGGAAAAATCGGATTTCTGGAACGACCTGCGCTACGGCATGGATCTGCTCAGCCACCGGGTCATCAAGGTGAACGGCTGCTACGCCGTCACCGGAGGCTTTTTCAGCAATGCCTACCGGGGCGGCAAGCTGAACGGCACCATCGTGCTTTCGGAGACCTGCGAGTTCTACGGCCGCAGCGGCCATGTGGACACCGCTCTTTCGGATGGGCTGCTCTCCGGCGGGGCAAAGGCCGTGGCAGGCTTTGTGAACAACGTGTACAGCGTGTACTCCCGCAGTATGCTGTGGGCGATCGTGAACCGCATGATCGAGGGCGAGACGTTGCAGCAGGCCATTGATTACGGCCTTGAGGTCTACGGTGAAAACGACATCGTGTGGTATCTCAACCAGAATACCGGGCGGCATCCCCACTCGGCGGCGTCTTATCCCATCATTCAGGGCGACGCCGCTGCCCGGCTCACCGTGCCCGGTACGGCAACGAACGGCGCAGCGGAGCAGCAGACCCCTGCCGCCGCCTGACCATTGCACTTTTGTGTGTTTTATATTATACTTAGGGATGGCAGAGTGTCTGCCATCCCTTTTTTGAAACGATGAGGTAACCTTCATGTCAGAATATATCACCCATTCCCGCGCCGAAACGGTGGCGCTGGGCAAGCGGATGGCCGCTGTGCTGGCCCCCGGGGCACTGATCGCCTTTACCGGCGGTCTGGGCGCGGGCAAGACCGCCTTTACCGAGGGGCTTGCCGCGGGTCTGGGCTGCACCGACCCGGTGTCCAGCCCCACCTTTGCCATCGTGAACTACTACCGGGGCCCGCGCCCGCTGGCGCACTTTGACCTGTACCGCATTTCTACCGAGAATGATCTGTGCGCGGCAGGCTTCTACGATTATCTGGATCAGGGCGCTGTGGTGGCGGCAGAGTGGAGCGAAAACTTTGCCGACCTGCTGGCGCTGGAAAACCCCATCCGGGTGAACATCGAACGTCTGGACGATACCACCCGCAAGATCACCATTGAGGGGGTGACGGTATGAATATTCTGGCCGTGGATACGGCGGGCAAGACCGCTGGTGTGGCTCTGCTGCAGGATGATCGCCTGCTGTACGAGGTATATCTGGACGGCGGCATGACCCACAGCGAAACGCTGATGCCCATGATCGACACCTGCTTAAAGCTGTGCGGACTGACCTGCGCGGACATCGACCTGTACGCCGTCAACGCAGGCCCGGGCAGTTTTACCGGCCTGCGCATCGGGCTGGCCGCCGTCAAGGGTCTGGCCTTCCCGCGTGAGACGCTGTGTGCCCCGGTGTCTACCTTGGAAGCGCTGGCCGCTGCCCACACCGGCGAGGGTACCGTGCTCTGTGCACTGGACGCACGCCGCGCACAGGTATACAGTGCTGCATTTGACCTTGCCACCCACACCCGTTTGCTGGACGATGACGCCCGGGCGGTGACAGATCTGGCGGATTTTGTAGAAAATTGCAAAAAGCCTCTGTTTTTTGTTGGTGATGGCGCGGGTCTGTGCTATAATAAATACAGCAATGTGCCGGGCGTGCTGCAAACACCCCCGGCGCTGCGGGGCGGCCGTGCCGCCGCCGTAGCACTTGTGGCAAAGCAGATGGCCGCAGCCGGGCAGGCTGTGCTGCCGGAGGCGCTGCTGCCGGACTACCACCGTCTCAGTCAGGCGGAGCGGGAGCGGGCGGAGCGTCTGGCTGCCGAAGCCGCAGCAAACAAACAATAAAAGCGGAACTGTGACCACTCACAGGGAAAGGATGTTTTTCCATGGCAAAACCCATCGCACTTGCCGCCGACCACGGCGGATTTGAACTGAAAGAGGCTGTCAAGGCACATCTGGAGGAGCTTGGTCTGGAGTATATCGACTTTGGCACCCACAGCACCGACAGCGTGGACTACCCCGATATGGCTGTGCCCGCTTGTGACGCAGTGGTGAGCGGCCAGTGCGAGAAGGCACTGCTGTTCTGCGGCACCGGTGTGGGCATCAGCATGGCAGCCAACAAGATCAAGGGCATCCGCGCCTGCTGCTGCTCCGACAGCTTCAGCTGCGAGTATACCCGCCGCCACAACGACGCCAACGCCCTGTGCATGGGCGGCCGCGTAGTGGGCGCAGGCCTTGCCTGCCAGCTGGTGGATATCTTCCTGAACACCGAGTTTGAGGGCGGCCGCCATCAGCGCCGCATCGACAAGCTGACCGCACTGGAAAACCGCTGATTGAAATTTTTGTAATTTCACAGAGAAGCTTGCTGTGCAAGCTTCTCTGTGAAAAAAGCTATTTGTGCGCCCACCGGGCGGGCAAGGCCACAGATCAGTACCCGATAGAATGTTCTATATAAATTAAGGAGCGTGTTTTTATGACCCCGATGATCGTTGAACATCCGCTGCTGCAGCACAAGATCAGCCTGCTGCGCAACAAACAGACCGGCACCAAGGAGTTCCGTGACCTCGTTGGCGAGATCGCAACTCTGCTGTGCTACGAGGCTACCCGCGATCTGCCGCTGGAAGAGGTGGAGATCGAGACTCCCATCACCATGGCAAAGACCAAGGTGCTGGCAGGCCGCAAGCTGGCTCTGGTGCCCATCCTGCGCGCAGGCATGGGTATGCTGGACGGCATGCTGACCCTGCTGCCCGCTGCCAAGGTGGGCTTCATCGGCCTGTACCGCGACGAAAAGACCCTGCAGCCTGTGGAGTACTTCTGCAAGCTGCCGCAGGATATCGCCGAGCGTGACGTTCTGGTGCTGGACCCCATGCTGGCTACCGGCGGCAGCGCCATCGACGCCATCACCCAGATCAAGAAGCACGGCGCAAAGCGCATCAAGTTCATCGGTCTGCTGGGCGCACCGGAGGGCATCAAGGCTCTGCACGAGGCACACCCCGATGTGGACATCTATCTGGGCGCACAGGACGACCGCCTGAACGAGAATGGCTACATCGTGCCCGGTCTGGGCGATGCAGGCAACCGTATCTACGGCACCAAGTAAAACATATCTATAAAAAACAATGCCGGAGCATCAGCGCTCCGGCATTGTTTTTTATCTTACATCTCGCTGCTGCGCAGAAAACGCACCAGCAGGGGCAGCTCGTACAGCAGCATCAGCAGCCAGCCCACCGCGTAGCTGAAGGGCAAGGCTTCGATGTCCATCTTCATCACCAGCACAAACAGTGCGGCAGCGGCCACACGGCCGCCCATGTTCAGCATACTGCTGTTCAGGGTGACCTTCAAATCGCCCATGCCCCGGAAAAAGCCCTGAATGCCGTTGGTGGCGGCGGGCATCAGATAAAACAGCGAGATGGTGCGCAAAAACCGCACGCCAAGGTCCACCACAGCAGGGTCGGCGGCAAACAGCCGGATGATGGGCTCGGCAAACAGCAGGCAGACACCAGTAAGCAGCAGCGCATAGACAAATTCGATGCGCATACCGCAGTGGTAGCCCTGCCGTACCCGGTCGGTCTTGCCCGCGCCCCGGTTCTGCGCCATCAGGGTGGTCATGGCGTGGCCGATGTTCTGCTGCGGGGTGTAGGCGAAGTCGTCGATGCGAGAGGCGGCGGTAAAGGCCGCCATGGCGTTGACGCCCATGGTGTTTACGATGGCCTGCACCGCAATTTTGCCCAGCTGCACCGTGGCCTGCTGCATCGCGCTGGCCCAGCCGTAGCTCACGGTCTTGCGCAGCAGCTTGCCGTCATACACCAGCCACCGCCTGCCCAGCTGCAGGACTGGCACTTTGTAACGGATGTACACCACGCACAGCAGGCAGCAGGCAGCCTCGCTGAGCACGGTGGAAAGAGCGCAGCCCTCGCTGCCCCAGCCCAGTGCCTCCACAAAAAACAGGTCGCCGCCAATGTTCAGCACCGCACTGATCATCAAAAAATACAGTGCGCTCTTGCTGTCGCCCAGCGCACGCATGGTGGCAGCAAGGAAATTATAGAAGAAGGTGAAGATCAGCCCCGCGAACACGATGCGCAGGTAATTCACCGCAATGGGCAGAATAGCCACAGGCACCTGCAGCAGCCGCAGCAGCGGGTCTGCCAGCAGCACGCACAGGGCAGAGAAGGTCAAAGAGAACACCGTGCCCGCAATGGCAGTGGTGGATACCTGCCGCTCCACCAGCTTGGTGTCCCCCGCGCCAAAGGCGGTGCTGACTAGAATGCCCGCGCCCAGACACATCCCGTTGATGAACAGGATGGCAAGGGTCATCAGGGGGTTCGAGGTGCCCACGGCGGCCAGTGCATCCTCGCCCACAAACTTGCCCACGATGATACTGTCGGCGGCGTTGTAGGTAAGCTGGAACAGGTTGCCCAGCACCAGCGGAATGGTAAATTTGATCAGCAGCGGCGTAATAGCACCGCTGGTCATGTCCTTGGTCATGAAAAACGTCCTCTTTCCTATTGATAGAAGCAGCCGCTTACACGATGCTGGCGCGTCCGCTGAAAATGGCCAGCGCCGCGCGGCTGTTGCAGTTGGCCAGCAGCTGGGCGGCGGCGTGCAGGGCAGCACCGGCGCTGACCGAAGCGGGGATGGCATCGGTGCGCAGCACCTGCTGGGCAGCCCGCTGGGCGTCCCGGCTGGCCACGGCAGAGACGTTATCCACCACATAACTGTTGTAGTTTTCCGGCACGATGCCGTAGCCGATATCCGGGATGCCGTGGGGGCCGGTAAGCCCGCCGCCCAGCACCTGATTTTCATACGGCTCCACCGCCACGATGCGCACATCGTTCGTCCATGCCTTGATGGTCTCGCCCACGCCGGTCACCGTGCCGGCGCTGCCCACCCCGATGGTAATGGCGTCCACAAGGCTCTTGTTCTGCCGGGCAATGCTTTGCACGATGGCGGGGCCGGTGACCCGGCGGTGATACTCCGGGTTGTCATCGTTGGCAAGCCAGTTCATATAGTACCAGCCGTTCGCGGCGGCGGTCTGCGCCGCCAGTGCCCGCGCCCCGGCCAGACCGCTGCGGGCAGGGCTGTGCCGGATCTGTGCACCCAGCCGCAGCAGGTACTCCTGCCGCAGGGCAGGGGCATCCTCCGGCATCACCAGCACGATGGGGTGCCCGGCGGTCAGGCTGGCCAGCGTCAGGGCGGTGGCAAAGGGGCCGGAGGCCGCCTCGATGATGGGCTGCCCCGGGGCAAGCTGCTTTTTTTCAATGGCAAGCGCCAGCATCCCCTCGGCAAGGCCATCCCGGGCGGTGCCGGTGGGGCCGTTAAAATCCAGATACGCGTACAGATGCCCCTTCAGCCCGCAGGCGGCGGCATAGCCCCGCAGCTCCACAATGGGGCAGGCAGTGGTAAGGGTCTGGTAAAAATTAGAGTAGATCGGCACAAGGACACTCCTTTCTCTTGGGATACAACACTATTATCCTAACGCAAAGCCCCCGGCTGCGTCAAGATACCTTTTGGCAAAAACAGCGAATTTTAGGCAGATATTTCAGAAAAAACTCCAAAATCCCCTTGACAAGGGGCAGGGGTTCTGGTATACTCCATCCGTAAAGCAAAAAAACTTTACAACACGGCAAGTACAGACAGCAGAGCACCGGGGGTCAACAGCAATGGCAAAAGATCTGGAAATGGGGTATCTGCTGGATTTTTATGGCGAGGTGCTTACCCAGAAGCAGCGCGAGATGCTGCGCCAGTATTATAACGATGATCTTTCGCTGAGCGAGATCGGCGAGAACTTCGGCATCACCCGGCAGGGCGCACGGGACGCCATCAAGCACGGCGAGACCACCCTGAAGGAACTGGAAGAAAAGGTAGGCTTTGCAGCCCGCTACCGGCGGGTGCAGCAGAAGCTGGAGCAGCTGGAACAGCTGGTCATCGACACCCGGTTCGAGTGCACCGGCCCCCGCGCCAATATCACCACCACGGAGTATGTGGAAGCACTGACAAAAATGCTGGAGCTCATCCGCTCGATGGATGAAGCAAACGAAAGCTGATCGAATTTTGAAAGGAGCACCGCACAATGGCATTTGAATCCCTGACCGACCGCCTTGCCGGTGTATTCAAAAAGCTGCGCGGTCACGGTAAGCTGACCGAGGCAGATATCAAGGCCGCCATGCGCGAGGTGCGGATGGCTTTGCTGGAAGCCGATGTCAACTACAAGGTTGCCAAGGACTTCTGCGCAAAGGTATCCGAGCGCGCCATGGGGCAGGAGGTCATGGAGAGCCTGACCCCCGCCCAGCAGGTGGTCAAGATCGTCAATGAGGAGCTGGTAGCCCTCATGGGCGGCAGCGAAGCCGCCCGCCTGAACATCAAGAACAAGGGCCAGACGGTCATCATGCTCTGCGGCCTGCAGGGCAACGGTAAAACCACCCACGCGGCAAAACTTGCCAAGTTCTATATCAAGCAGGGCCGCCGCCCCATGCTGGTAGCCTGCGATATCTACCGCCCTGCGGCTATCGACCAGCTGCAGGTGGTGGGCAAGCAGGCCGGTGCACCGGTGTTCACCCTGCCCGGCGCAAAGCCGCCGGAGATCGCCCGTAAGGCACTGGCACACGCCAAGGACTACGGCAACGACATCGTCATTCTGGATACCGCAGGCCGCCTGCAGATCGACGAAGTGCTGATGCAGGAGCTGGTGGATATCAAGGCTGCCGTTCCCGTGGATGAGACGCTGCTGGTGGTGGACGCCATGGCCGGTCAGGACGCCGTCAACGTGGCCAAGACCTTCAACGAGACGGTGGGCGTGGATGGCATCATCCTCACCAAGACCGACGGCGATACCCGCGGCGGTGCAGCGCTTTCCGTGCTGGCCGTTACCGGCAAGCCCATCAAGTTTCAGGGCACCGGCGAAAAGCTGGATGATCTGGATGTGTTCCACCCGGACCGCATGGCAAGCCGCATCCTTGGCATGGGCGATGTGCTCAGCCTGATCGAGCGCGCACAGGATGCCGCTGACGAAAAGGCCGCCGAGGAGACCGCCAAGCGGCTGATGGAAAACAAGTTCGATATGAACGATATGCTGGAGCAGTTCGCCCAGATCCGCAAAATGGGCGGCGCAGGCGCGATGCTCAGCATGCTGCCCGGTGCTTCCGGTATCGATGCCAGCCAGATCGACGAGAAAGCCTTTGACCGCATCGAGGCCATGATCTATTCCATGACCAAAGAGGAGCGGGAAAAGCCCTCCATCATCAACCCCAAGCGTAAGCGCCGCATTGCCGCAGGCAGCGGTACCCGCGTGGAGGACGTGAACAAGCTGCTCAAGCAGTACGAGATGATGCAGAAGATGATGAAGCAGTTCAAGAAGAGCCCAAAGGGCTTTGCCCGCCGTCTGGGCGGCATGATGGGCAACCCCAACGCCTTCCGCGGACTGAAATAACAACGGTATACAACCCCGGCGGGGTTTGTAACATATATCAAAAATAACAATTTTTGGAGGATATCTATTATGGCAGTTAAGATTCGTCTGCGCCGCGTTGGCGCCAAGAAGGCTCCCTTCTATCGTGTTGTCGTTGCTGACAGCCGCTTCCCCCGCGATGGCCGCTTCATTGAGGAGATCGGCACTTACGATCCCAACAAGGAGCCCTCTGAGGTGAAGATTGATGCCGAGAAGGCAAAGCAGTGGATCGCTAACGGCGCTCAGCCCACTGATACCGTTCGTGTCCTGCTGAAGAAGTCCAACGTTCTGTAAGTAGGGAGGGCTGACTCATGCAGGAGCTGTTGCTGGCAGTTGCCCGCGGTCTCGTGGAGGACAAGGACGCCGTCAAGGTTACGGTGGACGAGCCCCGCGAGGACGGCACCATCGTCTACCACCTGAGCGTGGCAGAGGGAGATATGGGCCGTGTCATCGGCAAGCAGGGCCGGATCGCAAAAGCCATTCGTGTGGTGATGCGCGCGGCTGCTGTGCGGGTCGATGAAAAGGTCCTTGTTGAGATCGACTGAGCACCCTACTGGCCCTTTGCCCTTGCGGCAAGGGGCCTTTTTGGTTATAGAAAACCCTCTCAGGCGCTTCGCGCCAGCTCCCCCGAAAGGGGGAGCTGGGAGCAGACTGTACACAGGAGCATTCTGAACAAACAAGCAATACACCACCTCTTCGTCAAAAAGCTCCCCCCTCGGGGGAGCTGGCAATGCCGCAGGCATTGACTGAGAGGGTTCTTACAGGAGAAAACGATGCAGCAATATCTGGAAGCCGGAAAAGTTGTTACCACCCACGGTGTGCGCGGGGAAATGAAGCTGGAGCTTTGGTGCGACGGGGTGGACTTTTTAAAAAAAGCGGGCCGCCTGTACCCTTCGGCGCAGGGCGGCAAGGCGTATAAGATTCTTTCCATCCGTCCGCAGGGGCAGATGGCGCTGCTCCAGCTGGAGGAGGTCAGCGATATGGATGCCGCCCGGGCGCTGCGCGGGCAGGTGTTCTACTTTGACCGCAACGATGCCACCCTGCCCGCGGGCCGGTGGTATGTGGCGGACCTCATCGGGTGCGAAGTGCGGGATGCCGACACTGGCAAGGTGTACGGCGTGGTGACCAGCGTGGATCACCCGGGTGCGCAGGACATCTACACCGTCAAAGCACCCGGCGGCAAGGAGTATATGTTCCCCGGGGTGGACGCCTTCCTGAAAGAGCGCAACCCGCCGGAGGGGTATATCCTCGTCACCCCCATCCCCGGCCTGCTGGATGACGATTTTGACAGCGAGCGGGAGGAGGAGTAAGCCATGGGAATGCGTGTGGATATCGTGACCCTGTTCCCGGAGATGTGCCAGCAGGTGCTGGACGCCAGCATCATCGGGCGGGCGGCAAAGCGGGGCTATATTGAGACTCACTGCCACCAGATCCGGGACTATACCTTGAACAAGCAGAAGCAGACTGACGACTACCCCTACGGCGGCGGCTGCGGCATGGTGCTGTACGCCCAGCCCATCGCGGACTGCCTGCGGGCGGTGCAGCGCGAGGTGGCCGAGCAGGGACGCCCCGCCCCGCACATCGTGTTCCTGACGGCGGGCGGCCAGCGCTACACCGAGGAGCACGCCAAGCGCTTGGCACAGTACGACAACCTGACGCTGGTCTGCGGCCACTACGAGGGAATTGATGAGCGTGTCATCGAAGCTTTTGCGGACGAGGAGATCTCCATCGGTGATTATATCCTGACCGGCGGCGAGCTGGCCAGCCTTGTGGTGGCAGACAGCGTGCTGCGCCTGAAGCCCGGCGTATTGGCCGAGCAGAAGGGCTACGAGGAGGAAAGCTACTGGGACGGCCTGCTGGAATACCCCCAGTACACCCGCCCCGAGGTGTGGGAGGGCCGTGCCGTGCCCGAGGTGCTGCTGGGTGGCGACCATGCAAAAATCAACGCGTGGCGCGGCGAGCAGAGCCGCACCCGCACCCGTCTGCGCCGCCCGGAGCTGTACGAGCAGTGGTGTACGAGCCACCCTATTGCCGAAGTGCCCAAGTGGAAGCGGGGTGAGAATGTCCGGCTGGTAAAGACCGCCGAGCAGTTTGCTGCCGCTGCAAAGCTGTTTGCCGAGGGACGGCAGGCTGTCTGCGCCGACAACTGGACGCCGGAATACTGCCGCGCTCTGACCGAGCCGCAGTTTTTGCTGCAATTGCAGCAGGAAAAGGCGGCGGGCTGGGTATGCTACCTGCACACCACCAAAGATGTGCCGGACGGCATGGTGTGCGTCAGCCATAAGGCGGGGCATATCGAGCACCTGTTCGTCACGGAAAAAGCCCGTGGCAACGGCATTGGCACAAAGCTGCTGGATTTTGCCCGCAAAAAGCTGCCGGAGCACGCACACCCGGTGCTGAGTGTGCTGAACACCAACACCCGGGGCATTGCACTGTTTACCCGCATGGGCTGGCAGCTGGACGGCAGTGCACGGCTGGAGTTTGACCCGCTGCACTACCCCACCGTGGTGCACAAGTGCGAGCTGGTGCAAATGCGCTACGAGGGCGCGGCGCAGCGGTAAGCCGCACCGGAAATGTCGGTGAAAATACACAAAATTCAGAGGAAAACTCCCCGGCGGTCTAAAAGTTGTTGAAAACTTTTGTATTACCCCTCTAACCTTCGGGGTATAATTTTATTGTCTTTGTACAAAACCTGAAAAATGCTCCCTGTTTCATTGGGAAAAGCGCCAAAAATGCAAAAGAGGACTGTACAACCGTTTCGACTTGCGCTAAAATGAGTGTAACACAACAGGCACACTATGCTTTTGTACACCAAAACGATATTAGATAGGAGCGCTTTACTATGTACGTAAAAGAAGTTACCGTTGAAAATCAGGTTGGTCTGCACGCTCGTCCGGCTACCTTCTTTATCCAGAAGGCAAACGAGTTCAAGTCTTCCATCTGGGTCGAAAAGGAAGAACGCCGCGTGAACGCAAAGAGCCTGCTGGGCGTTCTGTCTCTGGGTATCGTTGGCGGCACCACCATCCGCATCATCGCTGACGGCGCTGATGAGCAGGCTGCCGTGGACGGCCTGATCAAGCTGGTGGAGTCCGGCTTTGCAGAGTAAGTCTGTATCACAAGCAACAGAAAGCGGCGGGGGCTCCCTGCCGCTTTTTTAGTACGCTTTTTACCGGGAGCAAAGGGCTTTCCATTGCCGGAAGCCCCATCCCACAAATACGGAGGAAGGTGCTGCATGACTAAGGCCGAGCTCTATCAAAAAGCCTGTATGCTGCCGCTGCTGCCCGGGGTGTATATCATCCGGGACAAAAGCGACACCATCATTTATATCGGCAAGGCCAAGCGCCTGCGCATCCGGGTAAGCCAGTATTTCCGCGAGGGCGTGCCCCACGATAACAAGGTCAGCCAAATGATCGCCCATGCCTACGCCTTTGACGTCATCGTCTGTCAAAGCGAGTTCGAGGCGCTGGTGCTGGAAGCCAGCCAGATCAAGGCGCATACGCCCAAGTACAACATCCTGCTCAAGGATGACAAGGGTTACAGCTATATCCGCGTCACCCGGGAGGACTGGCCGCGCCTTTCCTTCACCCTGCAAAAGGAGGAGGACGGGGCAGAGTATATCGGCCCCTACACCTCCAGCTTTGCGGCGCGGCAGATGGCGGAAACAGCCATGGACGCCTTTTTGCTGCCGCGCTGCTCCAAGCGCTTCCCACAGGAGATCGGCAAAGGCCGCCCCTGCCTGAACGCTCATATCGGCAAGTGCATGGCGGTATGCAGCGGCAAAATCAGCTGCGAAACCTATAATCAGGCGGTCAAAAACGCGGTGCACCTCATCCGCTACGGCAAAAAGGATATCCTGAAAACCCTCAACGAGCGGATGCAGGAGGCCTCCGACCGGCTGGAATTTGAGACCGCCGCCCTTCTGCGGGACCAGATCAACGCCATCACCAAGCTGACGGCAGGGCAGAAGGTGGTGGTAGACCCGGACGTGGAGATGGACGTGGTAGCGCTTGCCGGCACACCGGACAGTGTATGCGCGGCGGTGCTGCGCTTCCGGGAGGGACGGCTGACCGACAAGCGGGAGTTTTTGTTCCACGATACCTCGGATACCGACGCGGTGCGGGAGGAGTTTCTGCCCCGGTACTATCTGGACGATGAGCAGATCCCCAAAATCATCGCGGTGGATGCGCTGCCGCCGGACATGGACGCTTTGCAGCAGGCGCTGAACCAGAAACGGGGCAGCGAGGTACAGCTGTATGTGCCCCAGCGGGGCGATAAAGCGCATCTGGTGGAAATGGCGCACACCAACGCGGTGGAGCGTTTGGCGCGGGAGAGCGGCCGCTACGCCCGGGAGGAAAAGCTGCTGGACGAGCTGGCACAGGTGCTGGGCCTTTCAAAGCCGCCCCGCGCCATTGAAAGCTACGATATCTCCAACTGGGGCGACGGCAGCAGCGTCTGCGGCATGGTCACCTTCAAGGACGGTAAGCCCTTCAAGGCGGGCTACCGCAAGTTCAAAATGAAAACTGTGGCGGGCACGGATGACTACGCCTCGCTGGCAGAGACCGTCTCCCGCCGGGCGGCAGAGTACGAAAAATACGCTGCACAGTCAGAAAACGGTCAGCCCGGCAGCAACTGGTTCGGGCAGAAGCCGGATCTTTTGCTGATGGATGGCGGCAGGGGACAGGTGAGCGCCGCAAAGGAAGCGCTGGCCGGTACAGCACTGGCAGATGTGCCGCTGTACGGCATGGTAAAGGATGACCACCACCGCACCCGCGCCATCGTGGACAGCGACGGGCGGGAAATTGCCATCAACATGAACCGCGGCACCTTTACCTTCATCACCGCCATTCAGGACGAGACTCACCGCTTTGCCAACGCCTACCGCAAGCAGCAGATGAAGCAGAAAAGCTACTCCTCCACCCTGACCGAGGTGCCGGGCGTAGGCCCCAAAACAGCCAAAGCCCTGCTGGCGCAGTTCAAGAGCGTGGGCGCGGTGAAGGATGCCACCCCCGACCAGCTGGAAAACACCCCCGGCGTGGGCAAACAGCTGGCGCAGACCATCTACGAGTATTTTCACGGGAAAGCATAAAAACACCCCCGGCATCTGTTTTCGTTCGGATGCCGGGGGTGTTCTGCGTTCAGGGGTCAATTGGTATAGGAGATGGAGAGATCGCCGGTGACAGAATCGAGGGAAATTTTACGAGAGGTATTTGCTTTGCCATCATGGATCGAGGTGCCCATAAGCCCATTGGTGACGAGGGTATAGTCCGAGGCGCTGCCCTCCAAAGTCAAGTCGGTATCGCCGGTGATGACCGAGATGTTGACATCCCGAGCACCGGACAGCATACCGATCGTGCAGTCGCCCACGGCAATTTCGGCATCGAATTCCGGTGCGGTCAGATGGTCAATGCGACAGCCGCCCATGGCAAGATTGAAATCCGCATCCTTCACAGTCAGGCTGTCGGCAGAGACGCTCCCCATGGCAAGTTCCAGATCCAGTTCTTCCACAGAGAGCGTGCCAAGGTCAACGTCGCCCATGGCAAGATCAATGTCTACCTCATGCAGGATATTTTCCGGAGCCGTAATGGTGAGCACAGCACCGTCAACATCAGGGGGAGCGTAGTATTTCGGGATATGGTAGGAAAACTCTGCGGTTCCGTCTTTTTTGTTGGAATGGGTGAGATACCGGGTTCTAAAGCCATCAAACTGTAGCGTGATATCAGAAACGTTTGGGTCAACAACAAAGAGAATGGTACCATAGTCCAACTTCAGCGATAGTTTATCGCTGACCATCTCAGCAGAGAGGGAGAAAGTCAAGCCGTCTGGAGTGGAAACAGGAACCGCGGGCTGCGTGGAGGCACTCTCGGCAGCTGTTTCCGCAGAGGAAGCAGGAATTTCCGAGGCAGAAGAAACGGGCTCGACCGGCTGCACCGGGGTGGCTTTAGAGTGCTGGAAGAAAAAGCAGGCCAGCACCAGCAAGGCCAGCCCGCCGCCCAGCACCATGCGCCAGCGGGAACGCGGCTTGCGGGCAGGGGATGCCGGGGCGGCAGAGCTGTCTGCCGGGGGCTGCTCGTCCAGAATTTTGCGGGCGACCTCCTCCGGGCTGCCCAGCTCTGCAATGGCGCGGGCTTCGTTTTCCGGCCCGGCGGTATCCAGATAATCCTCGTAATAGCTCAAAGCGTCCTTGCGCTCGGCCTCCGGCAGGGGGGCCAGAAGCTGCTCCAGCGCAGCAAGAAATGCAGTACGGGTCATAAATCATTCCACCTCTCTGAAAAATGTGTCAATGGAAGAACGGTAGCGGCTCCACTCCTGCGCGTAGGCGGCAAGCTGCGCCCGCCCGGCAGAGGTGATCTGATAATAGCGGCGGTTGCGGCCATTGAAGGGCGCATCGTAGACCGTGAGCAGCTGGTCTTTCTGCAGCCGGCGCAGCACCGGGTACAGGGTGGATTCGCTCAGTTCCAGCGTGTGGGTGACCTGTTGGGTGATCTTGTAGCCGTAGGTACCTTCCGGCTCCTGCGCCACCACGGACAGCACAATGGCATCCAGCAGCGCGGCACTGATGGGAAAACTCATGTGGGAACAGCCTCCTTTCGGTGTGGTCTGTTTCTATAATATTATATAGCATATAATATTACACAAGTCAATAGGAAATTTACCCTCTCAGTCTCGCTGCGCTCGCCAGCTCCCCCGAAGGGGGAAGCTTTACCGCACGGACTGGCAGATAACAAAAAAGCTCCCCCTTTCGGGGGAGCTGGATGCGAACGAAGTGAGCAGACTGAGAGGGTCGAGCTTCTTAGTTTTCAGAAGAGATATCCTGTCCGAAATACTTCTCGCTCAGGGTCTTTAAGGTACCGTCGGCGCGCAGCTCCTCAATGGCGGTGTTCAGCGCGTCCAGATAGGCGGTGTCCTCGCTCTTGAGCACCGGGATGGCCACATGAGAGGCCTCGGCAGTCTGCGCCACCAGCTTGAAGCCTGCGTCCGGGTGGACGTTCAGGTAGTCGTAGAAGGAAACATCTGCGTTCAGGGTGGCGTCAATGCGGCCGGCGGTCAGCAGCTGGATGGTCTCCTCCAGCGTGTCGATGCCCTGCACGGTAGCGCCGTAGCTCTCGGCCAGTTCCATGTAGGTAGAAGCCAGACTGTTGGCGGTGGTCTTGCCCTTCAGGTCCTCAAAGCTAGTAATGTCAGTATTGTCCTTGCGTACAGCCAGCGCAGTGTGGATGTAGCCGTAGGGGGTGGTGAAAGCGTAGGTCTTGGCACGTTCCTCGGTCACCTCCACGCCGTTGCACACCATGTCGTAGCGGCCTGCGTCCAGACCGGCAAACAGGCTGTCCCAGTCGCTTTCCACATACTCCGGCTCCACGCCCAGCTTTTCGGCAATGGCGCGAGATACCTCCACGTCATAGCCCACCAACGTGTCGGAGGCGTCGTGGTAGCTCCACGGCTGCCATGCACCCTCCAGCGCCACCACCAGCTTGCCGCTCTTCTGGATGCTGTCCAGCTTATTCAGCGTTGAGGAACTGGCAGTACTGGCGGCGGTGTCCTTGGAAGAGCAGCCGGTCAGGCTCAGCACCCCGGCTGCGGCCATAACACCCATCAGAGAAATAAAGGTTCTGCGTTTCATAGTAATATCCTTTCCATTAAAATATTGGTCTGGCAGGTCATCGGAAAGCTTTTCCACGCAAGTGAGTCGGGCCATTCCATCGCCCGCCCTACTGCCTGCGGCAGCAGGGTCCCACCCCAGCGGACACTTGCTTTGGAAAACTTCCCGCCGCCCTGCCGGGAAAGTTTGCGGTATTGTCAAAAGCTCCCCCTTCGGGGGAGCTGCTGAGCGCAGCGAGGCTGAGAGTGCTTATTCTGTGTGGGCGATCCTGCGTAGGAAGGCCCGGGTGCGCTCCTCCTTGGGGGATGCAAAGAACTGCTGAGAGGGTGCCTGCTCCACCACCACGCCGTTTTCCATGAACACGGTCTTGGAGGAAACGTTGCGGGCAAAGCCCATCTCATGGGTGACCACCAGCATGGTCATGCCCTCTTCGGCCAGCTGCCGCATCACGCTGAGCACCTCGCCGGTCAGCTCCGGGTCAAGGGCGCTGGTGGGCTCGTCAAAGTAAATAATTTCCGGGTCGGCGGCAAGGGCACGGGCAATCGCCACCCGCTGCTGCTGCCCGCCGGAAAGCTGGCGGGGGTAGTAGTCGGCGCGGTCTGCAAGTCCTACCTTGGCAAGCATCTTCATGCCGATCTCATCCGCCTGCTCCTTGGGCAGCTTACGCGCCACAATCAGCCCTTCGGTCACGTTCTGCAGGGCGGTCTTGTTGCGGAACAGGTTGTAGTTCTGGAACACAAAGGCGGTCTTTTTACGCAGCCGGGCAATGTCGGTGCGGCTGGCATGGGCAAGGTCGAAGCTTTCGCCGTCAAATACCAGCTGCCCGGCATCGGCGGTTTCCAGAAAGTTCAGGCAGCGCAGCAGGGTGGTCTTGCCGGAGCCGGACGGCCCCAGAATCGCCACTACATCGCCCTTTTCCACGGTCAGGTCTACCCCGCGCAGCACGGGCAGCTCACTGATGACCTTCCGTGCACCGGGGCGGTGGAAAAGGCCGGGCTTTGCGTAGGTGCGGAAGGTTTTTTGCACATTGCGGATCTCTAACATAGCCATAGATGCGCACCTCCCTTTTTACTGGAAGCCGCGGGCGTTGAGCTGACGTTCCAGCAGCGCCTGCAGCTTGGTGATAACGGTACAAAACAGCAGATACACCACAGCCACCTCACAGTAGATGGGCAGGAAGATGTAGGTGCGGGCGGCTACCCGCTGCCCGGCCATGAACAGCTCTGCCACCGTGATGTTGGACGCCAGCGAGGTGTCCTTGATCATGCCGATGAGGGAGTTGGACAGCGCAGGCACAGCGGTGCGCAGCGCCTGCGGCAGCACGATGCGGCGCATGATCTGCCACCAGCTCATGCCCACGCAGTACCCGGCCTCCAGCTGCCCCTGCGGCACGCTTTCCAGCGCACCGCGCATGGTCTCGGCGCAGTAGGCACCCTCGTTGAAGGCAAAGGCGATGACTGCCGCCGGAAAGGCGTTCAGCATGATGCCCACGCTGGGCAGGCCGTAAAAGATGATGAACAGCTGCACCAGCAGCGGCGTGCCCCGGATGACCCAGATATAGAACCGGGCGATCTGCCGCAGCACCGGCACATTGGCGTACTGCACCAGCGCCACCGCCACTGCGATGATCATGGCAAAAAAGAAGGAGAGAAGGGTCAGCGGAATGGTCATGGTCAGGCCTGCCGTCAGGATGCGGGGCAGCGCCTCCACCAGCACGCTGACCGTGCGGTTGGATAAAAGTGCTTCAAACATCGTTTTTTCCTCAAAGCTAAAAAATGCACAAGCCGGCAAAGCTTTTGCCGACTAAAGCAGTATATACCTTAAAGCAGGGTCAAAGTCAAGAGACTGAATCACCAATCCCTACAAAACCTACCAGAATACTATAATAGCATGAAATGCCCCGCAGCGCAAACGGTTTGCACAAAACGTGTGATGTGACCGAAAAATTGCATAAACTTGTTAAATATTTGTGCAATGCGGCAGATGCTTGACGCTGTGAGCGCTTTCGTGTACAATGGTCATAGTAGTGCGCGGCTGCGGGGCAACGGCCCGGCGCGGCGCAAATCCACCGGCAGGGGCTTGCCCCCTTGCCCGGTGCAGACACGGAGGATACGAACGTGAAAAAGTTTAGTATTGGTGTTCTGGGTGCAGGCACCTGGGGTATGGCTCTGGCACGGATGCTGACCGTCAGCGGCAACGATGTGCAGGTGTGGTCGGCTATTGAAGCCGAGGTGGACAACCTTTCCACCACCCGGGTGCACCCCAATCTGCCGGGGATGGTCATCCCGCAGGAGCTGCGTTTTACCAAAAGCATAGAGGAAGTGTGCACCGGCAAGGACGTGCTGCTGTTTGCAGTGCCGTCGGTGTTCGTGCGCGCCACGGCGGCCAAGGCGCGGCCCTATATCCGCTCCGGCCAGATCATCGTGGATGTGGCAAAGGGCATTGAGCCCGATACCTTATATACCATGACCGAGATCCTTGCCGACGAGCTGAGCCACGAGAACGGCCCCCGGGCGGTGCGTCTGGTGGCGCTCAGCGGCCCCACCCATGCCGAGGAGGTGGCACTGGATCTGCCCACCACCATCGTTTCGGCAAGCCCGGATCTGGAGGCCGCCGAGGTGGTGCAGGAGGTGTTCAGCAACACCTGTATGCGCGTGTACACCAACACTGATATCAAGGGCGTGGAGCTGAGCGGCGCCATGAAGAACGTCATCGCGCTGGGCGTTGGCATCTCCACCGGCCTTGGCTACGGCGATAACGCCCGCGCCGCTCTAATCACCCGCGGCATTGCCGAGATCGCCCGGCTGGGCGTGGCCATGGGCTGCAATGTCCAGACCTTTGCGGGTCTGGCCGGTATTGGCGACCTGATCGTTACCGCTACCAGTATGCACAGCCGCAACAACCGCGCCGGTATCCTGATCGGCAAGGGCGAAAGCCCGGAGCAGGCTGTGAAGGAGGTCGGCATGGTGGTGGAGGGCATCAACGCCTTGCCCGCCGCCATGGAGCTGGCCGAGAAGTACCATGTGGAAATGCCCATCGCGCAGACGGTGAATGCCATTGTCAAGGAGGGCATGAGCGCCAGCGACGCACTGCGCAACCTGATGTCCCGTGACCGCAAGAGCGAGATGCCGCAGGGCTATGAGAGCGTGTGAGCCTGAATGATTAAGAAAGGAACCTCCTGAAATGCCTGCGGGCATTTCAGGAGGTCCCTTTTCTGTTTGGGGGAGCGGCGGGAAATGCAGTAAAATTATTAAAATTTTTTACAGAAAACAGACACAAAAGGGTAGAAGGTCGGCAAACTTTCTGCTATACTGAAAACGATAAATTTTTTGGTCAGTGCAGCCGGAACAGGGCGGCGGGCGCTGGCACTGCAAGAAGGAGGAATGAGAGATGCCCTCTACCTACGCACACCGCCGCTTTGGCGCAAATGTGCTGGATCATCTGCCCGCGCCGCTGCGGGAAAAGCTGGAGGCGCACCGGGAACTGTACGATATCGGCCTACACGGGCCGGATCTGCTGTTCTATTACCATGCGGAAAAGTCCACCCCGGTCGCCGCGCTGGGCAACGCCATGCACGACGAGCCGGGCAGAACGTTCTTTGACCGTGCACGGCGGGTGGTGCACGAGGAAGCTGACCGCGAGGCTGCGCTGGCCTACGCGCTGGGCTATGTGTGCCATTTTGCGCTGGACAGCACCTGCCACCCCTTTGTGGAGCAGTTTACCCGGGAGAGCGGTGTGACCCACTGCGAGATCGAGACCGAGTTCGACAATATGCTGCTGCGCCGGGACGGCTATGACCCGCTGACCTTCTTTACCGCCAGCCATATCCACCCCAGCGCGGCAAACGCCCGGGTCATTGCGCCGTTCTACAAGGATATTTCGGAGCAGACCGCGCTGGCATCCCTGAAGGGGATGATCACGGTGCATAAGGTGCTGCAGGCTTCAAACCCGGTCAAGCGCTGGGTGGTGCTGACCGGCATGAAGGTGCTGGGCAAGTACGATGGAATGCACGGCCTTGTGGCAAACCCGCAGCCGAATCCGCAGTGCACCGAGAGCAACCGCAAGCTGGATGCGCTGTACGCCAAGGCTCTGCCGCTGGCAGAGCGGCTGATCTTGGAGTATGTGGCAAAGCTGGACACGGACGAGCCGCTGGACGCCGCCTACGACCACACCTTTGGGGAATTTTAAAAACTGCACCGCCCGGCGGTGCAAGGGGAAAAGGGAAATACGATGAAAACTGAAAAATTCAAGGTGACACCGCTGGAGCGGGCATGGATCTTATACGATGTGGGCAACTCGGCCTTTGTGCTGATGATTGCTACGCTGGTGCCCATCTTCTTCAATGCGCTGGCCGAAGCCGGCGGCGTGAGCAAGGTGGACTATCTGGCCTACTGGGGCTACGCAAGCTCCATCGTCACGGTGGTCACCGCCATTCTAGGCCCCATTCTGGGCACGCTGGCCGACACCAAGGGCTTTAAAAAGCCCATCTTCATGCTCTGCCTTTTTGTGGGCGTTATCGGCTGCTGCGCCATGGGTCTGGCGGGCACATGGCTGGCCTTTCTGGTCATTTTTATCATTGCCAAGATCGGCTACTCCGGCAGTCTGGTGTTCTACGACTCCATGCTGGGCGATGTGACCACCCCGGAGCGGATGGACATGGTGTCCTCCCGCGGGTACGCATGGGGTTATATCGGCAGCTGCGTGCCCTTTGTGGTCTGTCTGGCGCTGGTGCTGGGCAGCAGTGCGGTGGGGCTTAGTCAGATGACCGCGCTGTCCATCGCACTGATCATTACCGCCGTATGGTGGCTGGTGGTCACCCTGCCGCTGCTGAAAAAGTACCGCCAGATCAACTATGTGGAGGTGGAGCAGCACGCCATCCGCCAGAGCTTTGTGCGCATTGGGCAGACCTTGAAGCATCTGCCGCAGGACAAACAGGTGTTCTGGTTTTTGCTGGCGTTCTTCTGCTACATTGACGGCGTGTACACCATCATTGATATGGCCACCGCCTACGGCACGGCACTGGGACTGGATACCACCGGCCTGCTGCTGGCGCTGCTGGTCACCCAGATCGTGGCCTTCCCCTCGGCACTGATCTTTGGCCGCCTGAGCCAGAAATATGAATCCAAGACCCTGATCCCGGTGTGCATTGCGGCCTATACCGGCATCGCCGTCTTTGCCTTCTTCCTGAAGAGTCAGTGGCAGTTCTGGGTGCTGGCTGTGGTGGTGGGTATGTTCCAGGGCGGTGTGCAGGCACTGAGCCGCAGTCACTTTGCCAAGATCATCCCGCAGGAAAAATCTGGCGAATACTTCGGCCTGTTCGACATCTGCGGCAAGGGTGCCTCCTTCCTTGGCACCATGATCGTCAGTGTGGGCAGCCAGCTGACCGGCAGCGCCAACGTGGGCGTTGGCTCCATTGCCATCCTGTTTGTCATCGGCTTTGTGCTGTTCAGTATTTCTACCCGGACAGAAGAGACAAAGCGGGTCTGACCATTTTATGAAAAAACGAAGCCCGGAGCGTCCGCAGACGTTCCGGGCTTCGTTTTTTGTTCAGAGGGGGCGCTGTACAAAATGCTGTCGGGCGGGGGCAGCGCAGGCAAAATTATCATGCAAAAAATACATCCTTGAAAAAAGTGGAATTAACCTATTGAAAAACTAGGTAGAACGGGATATAATGCAAACATCCAATCCACCAGTCTTGTAGGGAAATGAAACAGAGGTTCCCCGGCGGGTGATACATAGAGGGATGGAAAAGTTTTACCGGAAGGAGGGCACAAAGATGAAGCTGATCTGGAAAGAACTGCTGCACGCGAATTATCGCTGTGGGCGAATGCATACCAACCGGGCACCGGCATCGGATGTGTACTGTATGTTGCCCTCGGCTGTGCGAATGTGCACCCGAATGTGACAGCAACAGCTCCGGTAGACCACACTGCCCGGTGCGCCTTTGAAAACGCATCGGGATTTTTTGTACACAATGATAATACTTTTAGTATATTAAGAGAGGTAAATAACAATGTCTGAATATAAATTTGAGACCCAGCAGCTTCATGTCGGTCAGGAGCAGGCCGACCCCGCTACCGATGCCCGTGCGGTGCCCATCTACCAGACCACGTCTTATGTGTTCCGCAACAGCCAGCACGCCGCCGACCGCTTCGGTCTGGCCGATGCAGGCAATATCTACGGCCGTCTGACCAACTCCACGCAGGATGTGTTCGAAAAGCGCATCGCAGCGCTGGAGGGCGGCGTGGCAGCACTGGCTACCGCTTCCGGCGCAGCTGCCATCACCTACACCATTCAGGCACTGGCACAGGCCGGTGACCACATCGTGGCACAAAAGACTATCTACGGCGGCAGCTACAACCTGCTGGCTCACACTCTGACTCAGTTCGGCGTCAACACCACCTTCGTGGATGCCCACGACCTTGCACAGGTGGAGGCCGCCATCCAGCCCAACACCAAGGCTGTCTATCTGGAAACGCTGGGCAACCCCAACAGTGATATCCCGGATATCGACGCCATTGCCGCCATCGCCCACAAGCACGGCCTGCCGCTGGTCATTGACAACACCTTCGGCACCCCATACCTCATCCGTCCCATCGAGCACGGCGCAGACATCGTGGTGCACTCTGCCACCAAGTTCATCGGCGGCCACGGCACTACGCTGGGCGGCATCATCGTGGACAGCGGCAACTTCGACTGGAAGGCCAGCGGCCGTTACCCCAACATTGCCGCCCCCAATCCCAGCTACCACGGCGTCTCCTTTGCGGATGCCGCAGGCCCTGCCGCTTTTGTCACATACATCCGCGCCATCCTGCTGCGTGATACCGGCGCTACCATCTCCCCCTTCAACGCCTTCCTGTTGCTGCAGGGCACCGAGACGCTGAGCCTGCGCATTGAGCGTCATGTAGAGAACACCAAAAAGGTGGTGGAGTTCCTTGCCAACCACCCGCAGGTGGAAAAGGTGAACCATCCCTCGCTGCCGGATCACCCGGATCACGCCCTGTACCAGAAGTACTTCCCCAACGGCGGCGCATCCATCTTTACCTTTAACATCAAGGGTGGCCGCGAGGAGGCCTTTACCTTCATCGACAACCTGAAGATCTTCTCTCTGCTGGCCAACGTAGCGGACGTGAAGAGCCTTGTCATCCACCCGGCCTCCACCACCCACAGCCAGCTGACCGATGCCGAACTGGCCGAGCAGCAGATCTACCAGAACACCATCCGCCTGTCCATCGGCACCGAGCACATTGATGACATCCTCGCCGATCTGGAAGCCGGTTTTGCAGCCGTCCGCGGCAAGTAAGCAGCGATTCTCTTTCCCACAAAGGGAATGTGATCTTCCTTTTATTCCTGTCCTGGTCTCCATAAGTGTGCGACAAGACCCCCGGCTGCCCGCCGGGGGTCTTGTCATTATAAAAAAAGTGGTTCAGAAACGCCTGTGGGCGTTTCTGAACCACAAATTATACTGCCGTTTTTCCGATTAGCGGCCGATCAGCAGGTCGCGGCGGCAGCGCAGACCCACAGAAAGGGTAGCATTGCTGCCCAGATGCCGCAGGGTGACGCGGGTGCCGGACTTCTGTCCCTCGCACAGCAGCGAGAGGTTCAGGGTGGTGGTGTTCTTCTCGGTCACCAGCACCAGCGTTTTCACGCCGTTGGCCTGCAAAGTCTGCATATCCTCGATGGTGGTGCGGAAGGTAGCCACCTCGGCGGGGACGTCCAGCGTCAACACGCCGTCCTTCTGGCGGGCGGTGTACAGCAGCTGCTTGCCCAGCAGACCTTTGACAGTGTAGCGCGCCTCGGTCTTGGCGGTGTCGGCCAGCTCATCGCCGGAGATCAGCATGATGTTGCCCTGAATGGGGTTGCCCTCCGGGGCACCGTAGCCACCGTAGCTGGGGTCTTTTTCGCCCACGGCAACGTCACCGCTGTGCAGTGCGATGTCGCCCTGCACCATCTGCTCCTGCGGGGGCAGATAGCCCTCCACACAGGTGGAATCCACCTCGGCGGCAAAAGCGCCTACGCTTAGCATGGCAGCGGCGCACACCGCCACAGCGGCACAGCTCAGGGTACGGACAAACTTTTTGTTCAGCATCTTCATAGGAAATACCTCCTGAAAACGGCAGCCGCAGGGACTGCCTTGTTTTTTTTGCATCATAATCGTTTTTTAAACCATGGTTCAGCTGCGGCGCATCCACAATGGAAAACCGCCGTATCTGCTTTGTAAACGGATACGGCGGCCGGATTATTGCAAAAGATTCAAAATTTTTTATTTTCAGGGATTTTCTGGTTTGTTTTCGGTATCATCGCGGTTGAGGATATCCATGAACTCCTCGCCGGTGATGGTCTCCTTCTGGTACAGGTACTGTGCCAGCTCGTCCAGTTTGGCGCGGTTCTCGGTCAGGATGCGGATGGCCTTTTCGTGCTGGGTCTTGACCAGCTCTACTACCTTTCGGTCAATTTCGCACTGGGTCTGGGCACTGCAGGCCAGCGAGGTATCGCCGCCAAGATACTGGTTGTTCACGGTTTCCAGCGCCACCATGTCAAATTCATCGCTCATGCCGTAGCGGGTCAGCATGGCACGGGCAAGCTTTGTGGCCTGCTCGATATCATTGGACGCGCCGGTGGTGATGGAGTTGAAGGCTACCTCCTCGGCGGCGCGGCCGCCGGTCAGGGTGGCGATCTTGTTTTCCAGCTCGGCCTTGTTCATCAGGTAGTGGTTGCCCTCGTCCACCTGCATGGTGTAGCCCAGTGCACCGGAGGTGCGGGGAATGATGGTGATCTTCTGCACCGGTGCAGAGTTGGACTGCTTGGCTGCCACAAGGGCATGGCCGATCTCGTGGTAGGCTACGATGCACTTTTCGTGGTCGGTCAGGATGGAATTCTTCTTTTGGTAACCGGCAATGACCACCTCGATGCTCTCCTCAAGGTCGGCCTGCGTCACGCTCTTGCGCCCTGCCCGCACGGCACGCAGGGCGGCTTCGTTCACAATGTTGGCCAGCTCTGCGCCGGAGGCACCGGAGGCCATGCGTGCCACGGTGTTGAAGTCCACACCCGGGGCGATCTTCACTTTTTTGGCGTGTACCTTCAAAATCTCTTCGCGGCCCTTCAGGTCGGGCAGTTCCACGGGCACACGGCGGTCAAATCGGCCGGGACGGGTCAGGGCAGGGTCGAGGGAATCCGGGCGGTTGGTAGCCGCCAGAATGATGACGCCGGTGTTGCCCTCAAAGCCGTCCATCTCGGTAAGCAGCTGGTTCAGGGTCTGCTCGCGCTCGTCGTTGCCGCCAAACTGGCCGCTGTTGCGCTTCTGGCCAATGGCGTCGATCTCATCAATGAACACGATGCAGGGTGCTTTTTCCTTGGCCTGCTTGAACAGGTCGCGCACCTTGGAGGCACCCATGCCCACGAACATCTCCACGAACTCCGAGCCGGAGATGGAGAAGAAGGGCACGTTGGACTCGCCTGCCACGGCCTTGGCCAGCATGGTCTTGCCGGTGCCCGGAGGGCCTACCAGCAGAATGCCCTTGGGCATGGAAGCGCCGATCTCCTCATACTTCTTGGGGTCGTGCAGATAATTGACGATCTCCTGCAGGTTCTCCTTGGCTTCGTCCTCACCGGCAACGTCCGCAAAGCGGATGCCGTGGGTGGACTGCACATACACCTTTGCGTTGGACTTGCCCGCGCCGCCGAACATCATGGAGCCCGGGCCGCCGCCTGCCTTTTCCATCAGCTTTTTGTTCATCTGGTTGCCGATGAAGCTGAACAGCAGGATGGGCAGCACGAACCACAGCAGAAAGCTGAGCACCGGCGAACCCTGCTCCACGATCTCGCTGGAGAATTGCGCGCCCGCATCGTACAGGCGCTCGGTCAGGCCGGGATCGTTCATCAGGCCGGTCTTGTAGATCTGCTTGTTGTCCTTATCTGTAAAAATGATCTGGTTGGACTGGATATCCACCTTACCGATGTTCTCCTGCTCGGTCATGCTCATAAAGGTGCCGTAGTCTACCTCCTGCACCTGACGCTCGGCCAGCCATGGCATGACCACAAGGTTGATGACCAGCAGCACCAGCAGCACGATGGCATAGTAGATGGCCAACGGCTTTTTGGATGGCTTGACTTCTTTCATGGGATGTTCCTCCTTCTATATAAGGTGGGCTTCCACCCGTTTGCTGCGTCCAGTATACCACACCTTGCCGCCCGGCAACAGCGCAGTGAGGGCAACTTTGCAAAAACTTAGCAGTTTTTTAACAAAGAGGGCTAAAGCCGCTCAGTTGCTATATGATATGTGCACAGAAGGCTTGCCGAAAAAGCCTTCCCCCGGTCGGGGGAAGGTGGCGCGTAGCGCCGGATGAGGGCGCAGGGAAGCAACAGCCTCAATTTTGCATGATTTACCCCATGGTATTATGAAATGCTTTCATCTTTATCCTGAACGAAACTTCTTGACACTTTCTGGCAGGCGTGCTAAAATTATCTCACTTTCAACAAAGTGCAAATGCGTTGACGGGGATAAAACGATCTTTCTTCTGTGTGCAGAGAGCCGCCGGGTGGTGCAAGGCGGGTGCAGAGGGCTTCGGATACTGGCCTCCGAGCGGCAGAACTGAACGGACAAGTAGGTTCTGACGGACGCCCACCGTTACAGGGGCAGCGATTCGCCGTTTTGGCTGATCGTGCAAAGTGGCTGTACCTGACCGTACAGCAAGGAGAGTGGTACCACGGGTGCCCTGTAAAAGCTATTTACAGGCTCTCGTCTCTCAAGGTTTTCGCCTTGAAAGACGGGAGCCTTTTTGTATGATGACCCTCTCAGTCGCCTGACGGCGAAAGCTCCCCCGAGGGGGGCTTTAAGAGAAAAGGGGAGGAATGCTTCTTCTAAGAAGCGTCTCACCTTTTTCAGAAGCCGGAAAGCTCCCCCTTCGGGGGAGCTGGCAGCCCCGCAGGGGCTGACTGAGAGGGTTCGTCTCACCACAACATCAGGAGGACAACAGGATGATGGACGCTACCAAGTACGCACCGGGGTACTACCCGGTACCCGCCGGTTATGACAGCTGGGTAAAAAAGGACCATATTGAAAAGGCTCCCGCATGGTGCAGCGTGGATCTGCGGGACGGCAATCAGGCGCTGATCGTGCCCATGAGCCTTGCAGAAAAGCTGGAGTTCTTCCAGATGCTGGTGAAGATCGGCTTCAAGGAGATCGAGGTGGGCTTCCCCGCCGCCAGCGAGACCGAATACGAGTTTCTGCGCACCCTGATCGAAAAGGACATGATCCCCGCCGATGTCACCGTGCAGGTGCTGACCCAGTGCCGCGACCACATCATCCGCCGCACCTTCGAGGCAGTCAAGGGCGCACCCCGGGCGGTGATCCACTTCTACAATTCCACCTCCGTGGCGCAGCGGGAGCAGGTGTTCCACAAGTCCAAGGAAGAAATCAAGCAGATCGCCGTGGACGGCGCAAAGCTGGTCAAGCAGCTCAGCGAGGAGTACGAGGGCAACTTCCTGTTTGAGTACAGCCCCGAAAGCTTTACCGGCACCGAGGTGGATTACGCCGTAGAGGTGTGCAATGCCGTGCTGGATATCATGCAGCCCACCCCGGAGCGCCCCATGATCATCAACCTGCCGGTGACCGTGGAGATGAGCATGCCCCATGTGTACGCCAACCAGATCGAGTATTGCGACAAGCACCTGAAATACCGCGACAGCGTGATCATCTCCACCCACCCCCACAACGACCGCGGCACCGGCGTGGCCTGCGCAGAGCTGGCAGTGCTGGCGGGCGCACAGCGCGTGGAGTGCTGCCTGTTTGGCAACGGCGAGCGCACCGGCAATGTGGACGCCGTAACGCTGGCCATGAATATGTACAGCCACGGCGTAGACCCCAAGCTGGACTTCTCGGATATGCCCGCTATCTGCGCCACCTACGAGCGAGTGACCCGGATGCACATTTACGAGCGTACCCCCTACGCCGGACAGCTGGTGTTTGCCGCCTTCTCCGGCAGCCATCAGGACGCTATTGCCAAGGGCATGGCGTACCGCAAGCAGACCGGCGAACACCGCTGGACCTGTCCCTACATCCCGGTAGACCCCCACGACATCGGCCGCACCTACGATGCCGACGTTATCCGCATCAACAGCCAGAGCGGCAAGGGCGGCATCGGTTTTGTGCTGGAACAGAACTACGGCTACAATCTGCCCCCCAAGATGCGGGAGGCGCTGGGCTATAAGGTCAAGGGCGTGTCCGACCACAGCCACAAGGAGCTGAGCGCCGCCGAGGTGCTGCACATCTTCGAGGATACCTACCTCAACCGGGCAAAGCCGCTGAATGTGGTGGAAGCCCACTTTGCACAGGTAAACGGCATTACCGCCACAGTCACGCTGGAACTGAACGGGCAGCGCAAGGTGGTCACCTCGGTGGGCAACGGCCGTCTGGACGCCGTAGCCAACGCAATCCAGAGCGCCACCGGCATGGACTTCCATCTGGAAAACTACTCTGAGCACAGTCTGGACGAGGGCTCTACCTCCCGCGCAGCCTCCTATGTGGGGCTTGTCTGGGGCGACAACACAGTCACATGGGGTGCCGGTACCGACACCGACATTATCGTGGCCGGTATCCGCGCCCTTGTCAGCGCAATCAACAACAAGTAAAGAACGAACCCTCTCAGGCGCTTTGCGCCAGATTCCCCCTTTTGTCACCTGCGGTGACATCTTCCCCCGGAGCGGGGGAAGTCTTTCCTCTCAGGGGGAGCTTTGAATCAGAAGGAAAACTTGCCCGCTCATGCAAAAAGCTCCCCCCTTTCGGGGGAGCTGGCAATGCCGTAAGGCATTGACTGAGAGGGTTATAAGTAAAAAGGAGAAAACTACCATGGGAATGACCCTGACGCAGAAGATCCTTGCCGCACACGCCGGACTGCCGGAGGTCAAGGCAGGCCAGCTGATCAACGCAAAGTTGGACATTGTGCTGGGCAACGATATCACCACCCCGGTGGCCATCAACGAGTTTGAGCGCGCCGGTTTCGACCGCGTGTTTGATAAAGAGCATATCGCCATTGTGCTGGATCACTTTGTACCCAATAAGGATATCAAGAGCGCTACCCAGTCCAAGCAGTGCCGGGAGTTCGCCAATAAATACGATATCCTCAACTTCTACGATGTAGGCCAGATGGGCATTGAGCACGCCCTTCTGCCGGAAAAAGGCATCGTCACCGCCGGAGACTGCGTGATCGGCGCGGACAGCCACACCTGCACCTACGGTGCGCTGGGTGCCTTCTCCACCGGTGTAGGCTCCACCGATATGGCCGCAGGCATGGCCACCGGTATGGCATGGTTCAAGGTGCCCTCTGCCATCAAGTTCGTGCTTACCGGTAAGCTCAGTCCCCGGGTGTCCGGCAAAGACCTGATTTTGCACATCATCGGTATGATCGGTGTGGACGGCACACTGTATAAATCCATGGAGTTCACCGGCCCGGGCGTGGCAGGGCTTACCATGGACGACCGCCTGTGCATCTGCAATATGGCCATTGAGGCCGGTGCCAAGAACGGTATCTTCCCGGTGGACGAGGTGACCAAGGCTTATCTGGCAGGCCGCAGCCAGCGCCCGCCGGTGTTCTACGAGGCAGACCCCGATGCCGTGTACGAAAAAACCATCGAGATCGACCTTGGCGCACTGGAGCCCACCGTCAGCTACCCCCACCTGCCCGAGAACACCCATGTTGCCAGCGAGGGCAAGGACATCAAGATCGATCAGGTGGTCATCGGCAGCTGCACCAACGGCCGCTTAGAGGACATGGAAGCTGCCTACAACATCCTCAAGGGCAAGCACATCGCCAAGGGTGTGCGCGGCATCATCATCCCCGCCACCATGGCTGTTTATAAGGAGTGCATCCTGCGGGGCTGGACCACCGCCTTTATCGATGCGGGCTGCATCGTATCCACCCCCACCTGCGGCCCTTGTCTGGGCGGCTACATGGGCATTCTGGCAGCGGGCGAGCGCTGCGTTTCCACCACCAATCGCAACTTTGTGGGACGCATGGGCCATGTGGACAGTGAGGTCTATCTGGCCTCTCCCGCCACCGCCGCCGCCAGCGCCCTGACCGGCTACATCACCGACCCGCGCACGGTCTGACCCGAAAGGAGCATGAGCATGAACGCAAGAGGTTCTGTTTTCAAATACCCGGATAACGTGGATACCGATGTCATCATCCCGGCACGCCACCTGAACACACAGGACGCCAAGGAGCTTGCCAGCCACTGCATGGAGGATATCGACAAGGACTTTGTGAACCGGGTGCAGCCCGGTGATATCATGGTGGGCGGCTGGAACTTTGGCTGCGGCTCCTCCCGCGAGCACGCACCCCTGTGCATCAAGACTGCTGGCATCGCGGTGGTCATTGCCAAAAGCTTTGCCCGCATCTTTTACCGCAACAGCATCAACATCGGCCTGCCCATCATGGAGTGCCCGGAGGCTGTGGACGCCATCAGCGCAGGCGACACCGTGAGCGTGGACTTTGACACCGGCGTCATTACCGACGAGACCAACGGCAAGGTGTTCCACGCCGAGCCCTTCCCGCCCTTTATCCAGAACATCATCTCCGCCGGCGGCCTGATGAAGGCCATCCAGAAATAAGCCCATCTCCATCCGCTCCCACGCAAACGGTGCGGAACCCTCTCCGTCATCGCTGCGCGATGCCACCTCCCCCGAAAGGGGGGAGGTCTTGCGCATCTATCGGTTAGAGGTATAAAAGCTCCCCCTTCGGGGGAGCTGCTGAGCGCAGCGAAGCTGAGAGGGTTCATCCGGTGAGAAATTAACCAATAAGGAGAACAGACCCATGGAAAAAAATATTGCTGTCATCTGGGGCGATTGCTCCAGCCCGGAGATCGTA
>ERZ1034691.338-NODE-338-length-38044-cov-11.124826_pt1 | contig 38044 bp, 32 predicted proteins | sample MGYA00520638_ERZ1034691 | MGnify/ENA primary metagenome ERZ1034691 (study PRJEB33766, sample SAMN09781763) | gut metagenome | biome: gut microbiome | host: Homo sapiens | place: Madagascar | study: EMG produced TPA metagenomics assembly of the PRJNA485056 data... | reverse complement strand
AATGAGCAAAAAGAAAAAAGAACAAGAAGAAATATATCAAATGCAGAATAATTTAAAATCACAAGAACCTGAATATGATATTTTAAGAAAAAAGACTATAAAAGAGTTAATTGCACCATCAGGAATAGATGCATCTAATATAGATCATTTAGAAATCATATCAAATACAACTAGATATGCAAGAAGTTTCTTCGTATCAAGCTTGCCTCGTATGTGTACATTCCCGGAATTATTTAGAGATATGTACTTGTTTGGTGATATTAACACTTCTGTATATATTAATCCAGTACCAGAAGCAAAATCACAAAACGAATTAAATAGGGTAATAAACCAATTGGAAACAGAAAGAATAGTTGCTGCTGATAGAGGAAATATAAACCGTGAAAGTATATTATCTCAAAAAAGATTGGAAGCAGAAGGATTAAGAGATGAAATAGCATCAGGCTTTAATAAACTTTTTGAAGCATCAATAGTTGCAACTTTGTTCTCATACAACTTACAAAGCTTAGATGCATACTCAAAACTTCTAGCAACAGAACTTTCAAAAACTTTGGTTGGAATAAAATCTGCATGGGCAATGCAAGATGAAGCTTTTCAATCTAATATACCACTTATGAAAAATTCAATAAATAAAAAACATACTTTTGATCGTAATTCAATGGCAACAGTATTTCCATTTACAACATCAGAAGTTGGACATCTAACAGGAATTCCTCTAGGAATGAATAAACAAACAGGAGTGCCAGTTTTATTTGATAATTTCCATCCAAGTTTAGCAAACTATAACATGGTTGTATTTGCTAAATCTGGTGCAGGTAAATCTGTTACAATGAAAACATTAATATCTCGTTCGGCAGTATTAATGGGAATAGAAAGTTTGGCTCTTGATGCTGAAGGCGAGTATAAAATTGTTGCAGAAAGTTTAGGTGGAATAAATGTAGTTCTTAGCCCAACATCAAATACAATAATAAACTTGTTTGATATAGAAGAAGAAAGAGTTAAAGATGAAATTACAGGAAGAGAAAGAACAGTATTAAATGTTGAAAATAAAATTGAAGACGTAACACAGGCTCTAATTACCATGGCAAGAGGAAGCACAAGAAGTGAAGAAGTAAACGAGCTTACAAAGCAAATAATTGCAGAAGCAGTAGCTGAGGAATATACAAGATGTGGTATCACAGCAGATCCAAACAGCTTATACTTAAACGGACAAGTTGGAAGACTTGGAGGATTAGGACGAGAAAAGAAAGAAATGCCTACGATAGGTTCTTGGTATAAAACTTTACTTAGAAAAGCAGAAGAAAATACTGATGAAAACTATACTTTCCATTATAGTTATCTAAAGAAAGTTATGAAACAATATGTAAGAGAGTTAAATGGACAAATGGCATATTTTGACGGACAATCTACATTTGATTTGTTAGAAGGAGTACCATTTATAAACCTAGATATTTCTCAACTAGAGGAAAGATTTGCAAGACCTCTTGCTCAACAAATACTACTATCATGGATATGGGAAAAATTTGTAAAGAAAAACAGTGAAGATAGAAATAGAGCAACAAAAAAGAGGGTTTTAGTTGATGAGGCATGGATGCTATTACCTTTCCCAGAAGCAGTAGACTTCTTAAATAAAATGGCAAGACGTGCTAGAAAAAGAAATGTATCTTTAGCCATAGTATCACAAAGATTTCAAGACTTCTATGAAAAACCAGAAGCACAAGCAGTTTTAACATCTTCTGATACAAAATTATTCTTAGCACAAGATAAATCAGAAATACAATACCTAAAAGAAGTATTTAAATTAAGTGAAGGTGAAGCAAACTTCTTAGTAACTTGTACAATAGGCGAAGGATTGTTTAAGGTTGGTGGAGACACAGCAATTTTACAGATAACTCCAACAAGAAAAGAATTTGAATTTATGGAAACAAACTTGAATAAATTGGCTGAAAAAAATAGTTAGTTAAAAATAGGAGAAAAGAATGAAAATAGTTGCGAACTATAAAATAATTAGTAAAATAGTTTCGATATTGATAGTATTTGTTATATTAACTAACTTTACAATGCCAAATTACATTTATGCAACCGAGGAACAAGGAGAAGCAAAAGCCGGCGAAGGTAAAGATAAAGTAAGTGAGGGAGCGAGTCTTTTACAAAATTATTTGGGAAAAGAAGATAGCATTAATGATCAAAGCAATAAAGGTGGTGCTTTGTTTACTCCAATCACAGACTTTTTAATTGGTATATCAGATAATGTAATGGGAACACTTCAATCGGTATTTTTAGAAGACAGAAAAGTATTATCAAATCTTTTAACAGCAGACTCAATTAAACTTGAAGGACCATCAGGAGGCTTATTCTCATCAAAATCAATAACTTTGTATATGATAAAATATTCTCCTGCGGCAATTTTTGCAGGTAATGTTCCGGCTTTGGATGTTAACTTTTTTAATCCAAAGGGGGAAAATGGAAAAGTTGATGTTCAAAAAACAACTTTTAGTTATAATTCAGTTGGAGGAATGCCATACGAAACTTGTAAATCGAGCTATGGAGCACCAGATAGCGTAAATGTTCATTACGATAGTATGAAGCTAACTGAAATTGCTTTAAGAATTATAAGCTTAGTTTGTGCAATTGATGCAATAGAAGCAATAGGCAACTTAAATATTGGTGCAGGACTTGGAGAAGTCGAAGTTACAATAGGAAGTATGATTTCTGCTGGAGTATTTTTAGCTTTATCAGTTCTTACAGGAGGATGGGCAGATAGCATTGCAGCAGAAAGACAGGTTGTTTATTGGAGAGTATGGCAAAACGAAAGTGATGGAAAGATGTACTTCTGGGTTGGTGCAAATAGTAACTTAAGCGAATCACTTTTAACAATATTTGGAGTACAGGATAGATCAGGAAATTTATATGAAATAACAGAAAATGTTACAACATATTCACACGATTCAACTGCATATACATTAAGAAATGTAATTGCAACATGGTATAATGCTTTTAGGACATTTGCATTAGTAGCATTGCTAAGTGTATTAGTATATATTGGCATAAGAATAATATTATCAAGTTCATCAGCAGAGAGTAAAGCCAAATATAAAAAGATGTTAGTAGATTGGGTAACAGCAATTTGTCTTTTATTTGTATTACACTACATAATGGCATTTGTGTTAGATGTTTCTCAAAAAATAACAGATATATTTAAAGTAACAACATTGAGTGAGGGTGGTGTAGATTATTTTATGACCACCATAAGAAACAGCATTATACAGGAAAATGGCTCTCAATTTAGATATTGGGGATATGCAATAATGTATATGGCACTTGTTATTTTAACTGTAACATTTACATTTGAATATATAAAAAGGTTAATTTTCATTTCATTATTAACAATGATTGCACCATTAATAGCTCTTACATATCCATTAGATAAAATTAGAGATGGTCAGGCACAAGGGTTTATGTTATGGATTAGAGAATATGTATTTAATTGTTTAATACAACCAGTACATCTTTTGTTATATACAATGATTGTTGGAACAGCAATACAAACTATGAAAAATCCAATAATTGCAATAGTAGCTTTGGCTCTATTTAGACCAGCAGAAATATTCTTAAGAAAGCTATTTGGATTTGATAAAGCCACAACAATGAATAATTTGGGTACAATTGCAGGTGGTGCAATGGTAATGAACTTGCTAAATAAATTACCAAAAGGTCCTAAAGGTGGTTCAAAGAACGGTTCAGGAAATTCAGGAAAGATTAGAATGAACCCCAATAATGCAGGAGATTCTGGAAACAATGGAGGAAGTATTAATAATACTACTTCAGGAAATTCTGGTAGCACAAGTACTGGAGGCTCAAGAACTTCTAGCACAAGGGGCGGCAGTACATCTAGTGGTGCAACATTTGGCAACAGTTCATCTAATAGTGGTTCATCAGGTGGCAATACAACAGGAATTGCTATAAGCAGTGGAACAGGTACAAATAACAGTGGAAGTAGCATAAATACAACACGAAATCAAAGTAGTGGAAATGGATATAGAGCATTAGGACAAAAAGCAATAAAAAATGGAGTGAATTTTCTAGCATCAGCAGGAAGATGGTCTGCTAGAACTGCAGCAAAAGCTGGAGGTGTAATTGCAGGAGCAACAGTTGGAATAGCAGCAGGTGCTGCTGATGGTGAGATTGGGATCCCTTATAAAAACATTGCGGCAGGAGCATATGGCGGTGCAAAAGCTGGAGAAGCAGCTGTTGGAACAACAGATAAAGTGGCTAAAGGAGTTGCCTATGGAATAGGCAATGAAGTTGATGAGTTAAAGACAGCTTATGAAAAAGGTAAAATGCGTGATGAAGGATATAAACAATCTAAAGAAAAGGAACAATTCTACAAAAGTGAGGGATGGAAGAAAATCGAAAACGATTCATCTATTTCAGGAAACGTAAAAGAAAGAACAGAAGAGTTTCTAGATAATGGTATATATGATTCAAATGTAATACATGAAGCATTACAAAAAGATATTTCAGGAGAACAATTTAGAGCATATAGTGATGTAGGTGTAGAATCTGTTAACGATATGGCAGAATTAAAAAAATCAGAAATAGTACCACAAACCTTTAAAGAATATCAAGAAACAGGAATTGCTTCAGTTGAAGAAATGCAAGACTTAAAGAGTGTAGATATATCACCTACAGATTATAAAGAATTTAGTGACTTAGGAATTAAAGATGTAAAGAAGATTTCAAGAGTTAAATCAAAACATCGTTCCGAAAAGGCAGCTAATGTTGCAAGCCGTATGGCTATAGCACAACATGGAAAACAATTAATTAGTGATCCGCCTTCATTTGTTAGATTTGCAAAAAGTGTAGATCCAGGAATTGATGCAGAAGCTTTATTAAGAGAAATAGGATCATATATGATTTAAAAAAAGTAGGTAGATGTATTTAACATCTACCTATATTTTTAAATAAGTGGTGAAAAATATGGAAAATAACAATGATAATAGATTTGATAATAGCACAGAAATTAGTGAGAGAAAAAAAGTAAAAAAAGAAACACGAAAAAGAAAGGTTATAGATGCATTTACTTACACTATAAACAGAATGCTTAAGAGCTTAGGCATAGGAATAATTGTACTTATTTGTGTTTTTCTATTTTGTGGTTTAGCATATGCAACTTTAATTTTAGATAATGACATTGTAAAACAAGTTTTATCAATATTCTAAAAAGTGAAAAAATTGTTGATAATGCTTTAATTTTGTTGAAAAGTATGTTATAATAAAATAGAATGTAAGCCTTTATAGAAAGGGGAAAACCTTGTAATGAAATCAATTATAAAAAATACAATAACAAAAAAAGTTTTAATAGTATTTATAACCATAATAATGTTAAGTAACTTCATTGTTCCAAATGTTGTACTTGCAAAAAGTGAAGGTGAAAAATTAGTATCTGGACTTTTTTATTTGATAGCATATGTTGGTGACGTAGGACTATCAATTATGCAACGTATGATGATGGGAACAGGAGACTTAAAAGAGAATGGCGAATATGCAATTAGGTATTCACCAGGTCTTATATTCGCTGGAGAAGTTCCAATGCTAGATATAGACTTTATAAATGCTGATGAAAATTCGAATAAAACAATTTCTAGAAGTATTTCTGACGTAAATAGTAATAGCGATATGCTTAAACTTACTTCAAATTTGACAAAAGACAACTTTACTTTACTTAAGGAAATAAAAAAAGCGGATTTAACTAAAGATGAGCATCAAGATGATTTTCTTAGCTATGGACTACAAGTGAATGCACAAGCCCATCAGCTATATACAATATCAGCTGTTGAATTCGATTGGACCATAAGAAACTATGGAAATTGGGGAGCAATGAAAGACATAAATCCAATATTGTCAGAAGGTTATTCATTAAAACTAGAGGAGGTAATGCTATATTTATATAATGGAAAATTATATAAAATTGAAAAGTATAGATTTGATGGCTTTCCTATAAAAATCTTTGAGTGTGATTTAAACACAGTAGCTGGAATAAAAGAAAATATTAATTTGGAATCTACAGCATATAAACTAAAATCAACAATAGCAAAATGGTATATGGCTTTAAGAACAATAGCCCTTGTTGGATTATTATCTGTACTTGTGTATATAGGTATTAGAATTATATTAAGCAGTGGTTCTGCAAATAATAAAGCAAAGTATAAGAATATGCTTCAAGATTGGGTTGTTGCAATATGTATACTATTTGTTTTACATTATATGATGGCATTTATGCTAAATATATCTAATAGATTAAATGAAATAATAAGAAATAATGTTATTCAAAAAACTACTGAAGGTAATAATGTTGACATTTTATTTACGGAAGTTAGAAAAGAAATAGGTGAAAATTACGATAATGCAAGTATGGGAAATACAGCTGGTTATACAATAATGTATTTAATGCTTGTAATTTTAACAGGAGTGTTTACAGCACAGTACTTCAAAAGGGTTGTGTATATGGCTTTCTTAACTATGATAGCACCAATGATAGCGCTTACATACCCATTGGATAAGATTAAAGATAATAAGGCACAGGCTTTTAGCTTTTGGCTTAGAGAATATATTTTTAACTGTATCTTACAGACAGTTCACTTATTATTGTATACGGTATTAATTGCTAGTGCATTTGACTTTGCAAAGCAAAATATATTATATGCAATTGTTGCTATGGGATTTTTGGTACCAGCGGAAAAATTAATAAAGGATATGTTTGGAATGAAGTCTGCAACTCCAGTTGGAACACTTGGCGCAGCAGCAGGTGGAGCAGTTGTAATGAGTATGCTAAATAAATTGAAATCTAAACCACCAAAGGAAGGAGCAGGAGATGCAGGAGCAGGTGGAGCAAGTAATCCTAAAGGTGTAAGAACAGCAACCAGAACTGCTGGAGGTAATTCTGGTGGTGCAGCACCAACTGGTAATGGTTTATCAGCTATGAGTGGCTCAAATGGAGAAAGTTCATCAAACACGAATTCAAGTGAACAAAATGGTGGGGGAGCAGGAACATTACCAACAATGGCTGCAAGTTCTACAGCTTCCGGTTCGACAAATTCAAAAGGAAAAGGCTTTTGGGGAGGAGTTGGCGCATTAGGAAAGCGATATATTATTGGTCCTGATGCAATAAAATCACATGTAGGAAGATTAACAGGAGTAATAGGTGGAGCAGCAGGTGGAGTAGTTGGTATTTCAGCAGGATTAGCAACTGGAAATTTCGAAAATGCTTTTAAATATGGAGCGGCAGGAACTACACTAGGATATCAAGGGGTAGGTAATTTAGCAAAAGGTGCAATGAATGATCTTACAAGTATACCAGGACATTTAAACAATATTGGTGACACTTGGGTAAGTGGAACACAAGGTGTTGAAGCTGCAAATAATAGAAAGTTTGATAGAGCTTTTTATAAAAGTGATGGATATAAACAAATTGTACAAGATAGTAAATTACTTGCAGCTTATGGTGGTGAAGATGGCGTTAAAGCTGCAGCTCAACAATTCCTTGAAAATGGAATAACAGATCCAGAGCAAATGAGAAAAGCAATGAAAAATAATATTAGTGGAGATGAATTTAAAGCATATTCAAAACTTGGAATATCAGCACCAGAAGAAATGGCAGCAGCAAGAAAATGGGGATCTCCAAAAATATATGCAGATTTAAAGAAAATAGCAAAATTTGCTAAAGGAAAAACAAAAACAGAGTTTATAGATTCTGTTAAGGATATTAGAGTTAATGGAAATGCTTTAGGTGCAGGACAAGCAGAAATGGTATATAACAATATTGTAGATTTATTGTAAACATTTAGGCAGATATAATATAATGTATCTGCCTATTAAACTAATAAAAGAAGGTGAATAAGTATGGCGTTTGAAGAAAAAGAAAATGAAAGACAAGAAAATGAAGCATTAAAAAATGCAAAAGAAATTGTAAAAAAGAAAAATAAAGATAAACAAAAACAGTTAATGTGGACGGCTGTAAAAACAGCTATTTTACCAGTTTTAATAGTAATGGTAAAAGTCATGGTCGTAGCATTTTTAGTAATTGGAGTGATTGCTTTATTTAATTCTATTTTAGATGGAGGTGGAACAAGTAAAGATAAACAAGACGATCTGATTTCTTCTGTTAGAACAAGTAGTTTAGAAGCATATCTTAAGCAATTTTCACATACTGGTGATGCTCCACAAAGCTCAGATGGTATGTTTTACAAGATGTATGGTGATGGTGTTGGATGGCCTACAATAGGAAATTCCGATTTACAATGGAAATCACATCAAGATAGTTTTGCATGTCAAGGAAAGGTTTTTGACGGAGAAGAAGAAAAAACAGTTGAAAATGTTAAAGACTATGTAAATGGCTTTTTAACAAGAGGAAGCAACGCGACTTACACCAATGAAGAAGTAAGTGCAATGAACATATACATAGAAAAAGAACTTGTAGATAAAGTTGGTGACGAGGTTCGAGAAGGAGTGTATAATTATGTTATTAGTTATACAAACTCAATTGAATTATCTCAACAGCAGTTATATGCTTTAACAGCAATAGCGTATAATTTTGGGCACTTACCAGAAAGAAATGGTTATACTTTTGTAACAGTATTTGAAAAAGCTGCCAGTCAGTATGAAATTAATTCATGGGAATTTAATCGTTTCATTTGGGATAATTGGTGGTGTAAACTTGAAGGTGGTGCAAGTGTTCATATACCTTCAAGAGATGCACAGTTTGAAACATATGTTAAGGGAGTTTATAACTTTGCAAGTGAATCTGATGCAGGAGAGGTTTTTGCAAGAAAATACTATATATATTATACGCAAGCTCAAATAAATGCAATTAGTTATGCACCAAATCTTTCTATAACAAGAAATAGTAGCAATGAAGAAGAAATATTTACATATGAAGAAAAAACAAATTCTGGAGGTTTTGACGGAGAATTTTTGACTGCAGCAGGATATAAGTTCCCACATTATCTACAAAACAATTTTGCTAGGAAATATGGAACTTCAGATATTCCTACATCAGGATGTGGACCAACGAGTATGGCAATGATTTTAGCTGGTTTTTGTGATGACACTTCAATAACACCAGTTACTTATGTAGATACACTAGAAGAATACTTTGGAAATAATTATAAAAGCTACTATTGGCCAGGAGAAGGAAGTGTTTATAGTGGAATATGCAATTCAGATCTTCTAACTAAATACTATAATTGTAGATCTACAATAGTAGGTAGCACAGAGCAAGCCTTAGCAGCACTTGAAAATGGAAAAGCAGTAATTGGAAGTGAAAAGGGACATATATTAGCAGTTTTACCTCTTTCAGATGAATATAAAGAACAGGGTTACAAATTTTATGTATTAGATTCTGCAAGAGGACATAATGGACCATTTAAATCAGTAAGCCATTTTATTAGTTCTACTTCAGCAGCATTTTTAAATTTCCATTATATAATTGAGCCAATAAAATAACATAAAGGAGGTTAGTTATGGGAAATAATCGGCATGAAGAAAGGCCTTTTAATATTAATTGCATTATGCATAATTGCAATTATTGTGATAATAGCTATTTTAATTAATTTATCTAATAATAAAACAAAAACAAATAACAATAAAACACAAAATGGTTTAAATACAAATGAAGAAAATAACAATAACACAGAAACAGAGATAGAAAAAGAACCAGAAGAGATGTATTTAAATAAGGAAATACATAAAGAAGATAAAACAATGGTGTTCTTTTCAGTAGAAAGAAATATAAAGAACTACATTACATATTTGAGAGTAAATAACCAAAATGCTATTAACTCTTTGAGTAATGGAATTCCAGTATTTAATGCAAATGGGTTATCTAGTAAAACAATAATAACAATTAAAGAATTGTATTCAGTTGATAATGATAATGGAACAACATTTTTTGTGAAATTAGATTTATCAAATAACGGGGAATATACAATAAAGTTTATAGAAGATTTTATTAATGGAACCTTTAGTATATCTAGTATGACAAGTGAAGAATACAATACAAGTATATCTGGTAAAAGTAATATAGATTATACAAAGCATGTTGAAATACAGAAAAATGAATATAATACTATTCAATATACTAATATGAGTAATTCAGAAGTTGCAGAAAGGTACTTGAGATCATATATACAAAAGGCAAGATATTCACCTGAGGAAGCATATAATACACTTGATGAAGTATACAGAAACACTAGGTTTGGAAGTTTTGAAAATTTCAAAAAATATCTTGAGGAAAAAGCTGAAGAGTTGGAATCATTAGATCCATTAGCAATAAAAGATGCCAGTGAATTTGCCACTGTTGATGAATATACAAAATATATTAACAACTTGAAAAAAACTGGACTAACAAAATTTGATAAGTATACAGATGGAGATATAGAATATCTTGTATGCCTAGATACATATGGTAATTATTATATATTCAAGATTTCACATGTTATGGATTATAAGCTAATGCTAGATTCATATACGATTAATACACCAAGATTTTTAGAGGAATATCAGAAATCAAATGAACAAGAAAAAGTAGAACTAACAATTAATAAGGTCTTTGAAGCAATAAATAATAAAGACTTTAACTATATATATGATATGTTAGACGAAGATTTCAAAAAGACTTATTTCTCAGATTACAACGATTTTGTTCAAAAAATGCAAAACAATTTCTTTGATAGAAATGCAGTCGAATTTGATGAGTATGATGAAGCAGATGGTGTGCATGAATATACTTTAATAGTTACTGATGCAAATAAAATAGATAAAAGAGAGCTAAATTTAAAAGTTTTTATTACACTTAAAGATAATACAGACTTTACTTTAAAATTTGAATAAAAGGAGTAGGTTAAAATGGAAGAAAAAGAAGGAAAAGATTTAGCACAAGATATGAAGAAAGAAAAACAAAAAGAAGAAAAATATTATACTCATGTTAATTTAGAGTTAAGTAGTATGGAACTTAATGATGTAACAATTGGTGAACAACAAGGGACATACAATATTTATATTAAGTTCAAAGGTGAAGATGTATTGATTGCGACAATAGGAGAAGATGGAAATGTTATGCCGAATAAAAGCATTTTAGAAGATGAAAAATATACAGAAGAAGATAAAAAGTATTTAGAAAATATGATAAATCAATTTAGGACTAGAGCAAGAAAAGTTAATATGGACAAATTCCAAGAGCAAATAAAAGATAAAAAAGGTTTAACAAAAGAAGAAATGGAACAAGAAAAGCAACAAGAAAAAGAGGAAAAAGAAGAAATTAAAGACAATGAACCAAAAGAACAAGAAGAGGAAGAAGAACTTGAAGAAAAGGAAAACCAAAAAGATGATGATACAAAAAGAGAGGAAATTGCCAAAAAGTACAAAGTAAATGCAAAACAAGTAGTTAGGCTAAATATTAAGGACGAAAAGATAAATGAAGATGATACATTCCAAAGAGCAGTAGAATATGCAAAAGGATATGAGGAGATATGCGTAATTCCAGGAAAAGACATATATTCTTGGAAAATTCTTGGACGAAAAAAAGGCGAAAAAGAATTTGATGAGATTGAACAAGCTAACAAACAAGTACATGGAAAAAATCCAGATGTGACAATAAAAACTATTCAAAATGATAAAATAGTAGAACAAAAACCTCTTGCAATATACGATATAGACGGAAAAAATATTATGGCAGTAGTAAAAAACGAGTGGGGAGAACCAGAAACATTATATTGCAGAAAACAAGAAGGAGAACAAAAATATTGGGGAACCGTAGTTCCAGAATTATCTAATAAAAACGTAAGACAATTAGGATTTGATGAAAGATCATTTATGTCTGAGAAGAATACATCTGGCATTGATTTATCAAAGAAGGAAAATGAATTAGATAAAGCACAAGACTTAAATGATAGAGGAGTACCTTCAAAAGAAGAAGGAGTACAAGTTTATGAAATAGATGGAAATGCAAGACAAAATGCAGCAACTAGAAAAGAAGAAGTTGTAAATGATCTAATGAGAAGAGATGGAATAGTTGATAAATTAACTGTACCACCAGGATTTTATGAAAATAAAGCAGATAAAGTTTTAGCTTTACTAGAACAAAATAAAGATATGCAATATGAAGAAGCAATAGAAAAAGTTGAAAATGCTGGTAAAAAAGATGAACGGAGGACCTACTCTAGGAGACGATAGTAGACGAGAATAAAAATTGAAAAATTTTACATAATGTGGTATAATTAAATTACAAAAATCCGTTCAGGAATTTTTATAAGGAGGAGACACAAAATGTATAAACTTCTGCTAGGTGGAATTGCAATTTTTTTAATGATTCTTATTGCACTCAAGCTTCCGATCTTATTCCTCGTATACTTTGCTGGTATTTGCATATTAGGCGGATTCTCAAGCATTAAAGACAAGCAAATTCCTTTTGCAATATTTGAATTCATTGTTGCATTTATAATGCTAAGAATTCTAATTGCAATTATCAAGTGAGAACTCCAAAACCCCTAGTTTAGATTTAAACTGGGGGTTTTTATAAGTAGAGCCTATTCTAAAAAGATTGACATAATATAAACAACATGATATAATAAAACATGTTAATAAATATTAAATTATAAAAAATTTTTTATAATTAGAAAGGAATGAAATTATGGGAACAGGTTATATATTTCACGATGATGGCTCAGTGGATTATGTTAACGGGGATTATATTTATCGGTCAGATGGTTCAGTAGATTATGTCAATGAAAATTATGTTCACCATTCAGATGGTTCTATAGACTATATTGATGGGGACTACATTCACAGAGCAGATGGTTCGATAGACTACAACAGTGGAAACTATATTCACAGGGCAGACGGCTCAATAGACAGTCTGCATGGAGATTTTTCATCTAATTCAGAAAGTGGCGGATATGGAACAGGTTCACATACGAGTTCAGATAGCTACTCATGTGACTCTGATGGAACATTTTTATTAGTTTTATTCTTTGGAATTAGTTTCATGTTCATTTTAGCAATGATTTTGAGTGGAATTAAAAGAGCAAATCGTGAAAAAAAGATAAATTATGAAATCTATCAGGTTACCCAAGACTGTGAAGTAAGAGAACCTTTGCCCGGAATAGTTTGTAGATCTAATTTATATCATCTTAAGGCTGGAAGCTATATTGTAAAATATGGTGAAAGATTCTGCATGGAAAAAGATAACGATGTAATCTATATTCAATTGGATGATGATATTATTCATGGTTTGCAATATTGTGGAAATATAACAAAGTATGAATACTTGCATAAAAATTGGCAATCAATTCTAAAACTAGAATAACCATTATTTCATTAAAAAGCACACAAATTTGTGTGCTTTTTTAATAAAATTTTTGAATATTTTTATTTTTTAAATACAATAATAATATTAAGGAGATGATTAATTTTGAAAACAAAAAAACTCATAATTGCTTTAATATTATTTATAACTATAATTTCTATATCAACTGTATCAAAGGCAATGTCACATTATCAAAAAGTGGGAACAACAACAGGTTTAGTTACAGCATCTGCACTTAATGTAAGACAAGGGCCAGGAACAAATTATAAAGCAGTAACAATGATTTATAAAAATGAATATATACGAGTTTTTGCAAAAATAGGAGACTGGTATGTAATACAAACAAATGGTGATTATATAGGAATGGTAAGCTCAAAATATGTAAAATTAATATACCCAAAAAGCAATAATTCAAATAATCAAAATACCAATAATACAACAAACAATACAACAACAAATAATGGAAGCAGTTTAACAGCTGATGAAAAAGAGGTGTTTGATTTAATAAATGCAAAAAGAACAGCTGCAAGACTTTCTGCACTTAAAGTAGATGCAGAACTTCAAAATGTTGCAAGGGCAAAAGCTGAAGATATGGTTAAAAACAACTATTTCTCACATACATCACCAACATATGGCTCTCCATTTGATATGATGAAAAGCTTTGGTGTAGGTTATAAAACAGCAGGAGAAAACATTGCAGGAAATTCAAGCAATACAGGTGCTGTAAATGCTTGGATGAACTCAGAAGGTCATAAGGCAAATATCTTAAACAGCAGTTTTAACTACACAGGAGTTGCAGTTGTTAAAAGTTCAAAATATGGTAAAATATTTGTTCAAATGTTTATAGGAAAATAGTAAAATTCGTCCACAGTATGCACAATATGCTGTGGATATTTTTATATCTTGAAAGTAAAAACAATTCATGCTATACTAATAAATAGAGAGGGATAGCACATGAACCAAAAGCAGGCAATAAAAATTGTAGAAATATTAAAAGAATATTATCCAGAAGCAACATGTAGTTTAGATTTTAAAACTCCATTTGAAATGACTGTAGCTGTTATGCTTTCTGCACAATGTACAGATGAGAGAGTTAATAAAACAACACCACTATTATTTGAAAAGTATGGAACACCAGAAAGCATTTGCAAAATGGATATAGAGGAATTAGAAAGAATTATACACCCATGTGGGTTTTATAAAAACAAAGCCAAAAATATAAAAGCAATGGCAGAAGATGTTTTGGAAAAATACAATGGCAAAATTCCAGAAAATATGGAAGAGTTAATTAAACTTCCAGGGGTTGGCAGAAAAAGTGCTAATGTAATAATGCTTGAAGCTTTCAATAACCCACAAGGAATAGCAATAGATACACATGCAAAGAGAATTGCAAATAGAGTAGGTTTATCAAAAGAAACGTTACCAGAAAAGATAGAACAGGACATTTTAAAATTAATTCCTAAAAAATATTATAAAGATGTAAATCATATACTCGTTTGGCATGGCAGAAATATTTGTGATGCACGAAAACCAAAATGTTTAGAATGCCCAATAAATAAGTATTGTGAATTTTATAAAAGTAGCAAGAAATCACCTTAGATAATATAATAATCTAAGGTGATTTTTATGAGTTTAGCAGTTTGTTTAGCTGGTGGTGGCGTAAAAGGAGCTGCCCATATAGGTGTTTTAAAGGCAATTGAAGAGGAAAACCTAGAATATGACTATATAACAGGAACATCATCAGGAAGTATTGTAGCAAGTTTAAATGCAATGGGGTACAATTCGGATGAGATTTACAAACTTTTTAAAAAGTACTCTAAAAAAATTAGGTGTATAGATTTTAAAAATGTTATGAAGTTTTTAGTTGGTGTAATTGTAAAAGGAACAATTATAATTGATGGTCTAAACAGTGGCGAAGTAATTGAAAAAGTAATAACAGAAGCGGCAAAGGAAAAGGAAATTTGTAATATAAACCAAATAAAAAAGAACGTAATAATTCCAAGTGTAGACTTAAATAGTGGCGGACTATATATCTTCTCTAACATGGAAAAAAGAGGTAGGTTTTTAGATGATATAAAATACATAAACAGTATAGGAATAGGAAAGGCAGTACGTGCAAGTTGTAGCTATCCAGGAGTTTTTTCACCATGTGAGTATAAAGATACAGAACTAATAGATGGAGGAATAAGGGAGAATTTGCCTTGGAAAACGGCAAAATTATGTGGTGCAGACAAAGTTTTTTGTATAAAATTTCAAAGTGAAAAAAATTTAAAAAAGAACAAGAATATTATAGATATTGTATCAAGATCAATAAGTATTTTGTGCCATGAACTATCTAATTATGAACTAGATGGAGCTGATTATTTGCTTACACTAAAAACAGAAAATATAGCTTTGCTGGACTATTCTAAGATAGATGAACTATATGAACTTGGGTACAAAGAAGGAAAGAAATTTTTACAAAATAATAAAATTTAAATTGAAAAAAGTATCTAAATATGGTAGTATATACCATAGGAGGAAACCCAATGATAAACTTAATAGATTATGTAAAAGCAAATGGAAACTATGTATTAGAAGAAAAGAAAATGAATGAAATAGATGATATGATATTTGCAAGGATTTCATATATGCCATTTAAATATATTGATATGTGTGCTAATGAAACAATTGAAAGCATTGCAACAAAAATGAAAGACTTAGAACAAGCAAAATATATTTGGGCAGATGATAAGCCTTTTTTGCAAGAACTTGGAAAAGCAAAGAGATATAAAGATATTGTTGTAACAGATTATGTAGAAATATTAGATAATTCAGCAGAAAAACAATTTGCAGCAATAACAATAAACTTGCCCAAGATAAAATACATCTCATATAGAGGTACAGATTCAACCTTAGTTGGCTGGAAAGAAGATTTTAATATGAGCTTTATGGAAAACGTGCCATCACAAATAGAGGCTGTAGTTTATTTGAATGATATTGCAAAGAAATATAGAGAGGATTTAATCTTAGGAGGACATTCAAAAGGAGGCAATTTGGCCGTATATGCAGCAGTTTTTTGCGAAGATGAAATAAAAAAAATAATAAACGCAGATGGACCAGGTTTTGATAAAAGTGTTATACAAACGCCGGAATATAGAAAAGTATTGAAAAAAATAGAAACATATATTCCACAATCTTCAGTAGTAGGAAGACTTCTAGAACACGAGGAAGAATATCAAGTTATAAAAAGCAACCAAAAAGGATTTATGCAACATGATATTTTTTCTTGGGAAATTGAAGGTGATAAACTAGTAAGAATTGAAAGAGTTACTACAAACAGTGAAATATTTAATGGAATACTTAGGGATTGGCTTAAAAATACAACTCCAGAGGAGAGAAAAGATTTTATAGACATGCTTTATGAAATAATATTAACAACAAAAGCAACTGAAGTTAGTGACTTTAGAATAGATACAGTTAAAAAAATTGGTCAAATATTAACTACATATAAAAACAGAAAAGAAGAGGACAAAAAGGAAATTGAAAAAATGATTAAACTACTTATTTCAAGTACAATAAAGATAATTAGAGAATCTAGGAGAAATGAAAAAGTAAAATGACATAATCAAGCCCCAATACGAATACACTTAAACAAAAGTATTCATATGGGGGTTTTTATATGAGAGGAGTATCAATAGAGGACCGTGCTATTAATCTAGCACAATATATAATAGATACAGGAGATACTGTAAGAGGAGCGGCTAAGAAGTTTGGAGTTTCTAAATCAACAGTACATAAAGATGTTAGTGAAAGATTAATACATATAAATCAAGCACTAGCAATAGAAGTAAGAAAAGTGCTTGATGAGAATAAAGCAGAAAGGCACATAAGAGGAGGAATGGCCACTAAACTTAAATATGAAAAAGAGCATGAAAAATATAAAATTTAAAGGGACATTTTATTGTCCCTTTTTACATGTTTTATTTAATTTTTCTTGCTTCTAAGTAGTATCTCTTATCATAGCTATGTCCCATTGAGAATGTTTTTCTAGGTAAAGCTCCATCTAATATTACAGTTTTAAATAAGTCTGTTTTCTTCATATTTGGTAATAAGAAACCTATATTTCCTGGTTTGCTTCCTAATTCTCTTGTTACATCATCACCATGGATATAATCAACTTTTCCACCATGATTTTTGATGTATTCATCTATGAACATTTGTAGAGAACCAACTGCTAAATTTGATTTTGGGTTCTTAATATATAGAACTTCTGATTTTCCTTCATAAACATATTCAACTCTTTGTCCTTCTCCTTCAGTTCTAGATACATCATAATATTTTTCGAATTCTTCAATCATTTTTGCAGGTTCTACATCAAATACAACTCTGTGTATTGGTTCGAATTCTAATGCATCACTATGTAGGTTTACAACTTCAACTAAAGCATATCTTGCAGGGTGATTTTCGTATTCTTCTTTTGGTAATACTTTCTTTAAATTTTCATAGCAAGCTTTTGCAGTAGCTAAAGAGTGGTTACCATCTCCAACAGAGAATAGTAAAACTCCTTTATCATGAACGTTATATTTTGCTTCGAAATTGTCTTTGTCGGCAAGTTCTTCTAAACCTGCAAAAACACCTTCTACTAAGTTTTCAGGAATTTTATAACCTTTAATGTGTCCACCGTTTTGCATTAAATCAAAATCGTATACAACATCATCACTAGTTACTTTATCTGTTAAGCCCTCAATAATTTCCTTCTTTTCGTCATCAATTAAAAGCATTACGTGTGGTAATTCTAGTTTTGCATTTTCTCTTACTCTAACTCTTGGTGGTATTCTTTCTAAAACTGTACCTTCTGTTGCTCTTATTAATGATTGTGAACCTTTTTCGTATGAATAGTCTTCTAAGTCTACCATACCAACAATTCCTTTTCTAACCTTTCCATCTTTACATGTTCTTTCTAGGTAGATTAAAGAATCTGTTAATGTTTTGAAGAAATCTTCACTCAAAAGTCTATCCATTTCTTCATTTATTTTTGTTATTCTATCTGAAACGTTTTCTTTTTCAAGATATATTTCAGGTAAAGTTATTTTTAAAGTTGATGGAGCATCTCCTACAATATTTTCAACTTCTTCCCAGTATTTAGGTTCAGATGTATATTGATCACAAGCTACAACTGACCATTTATGCATATCTGCATTTTTTGGTAATAATATGTTTGCTTTTTTAAATGGTATTTGCATAAAAAAACCTCCTTATAAATTATGGTAAGATTATATCACTAAAACGCAAATTATACAAGAAAAAATTCAGGATAAAGTCCTGAATTTTTTATCTGTAACGTGGATCTTCAAAATCTATATTTTTACTACTGTTTAAACTATAACCACTAAAAGAACCATTTCCAGTATCAACAACAATTACTGGTCGATTTTGAATATGTTGCAAATTTACTTCTTTTTGAGGTGTATGACCAACAACAGAAATTCCACTTTGAGGTAATGCAAGGTCATAGAAATGAGTTCTAGTATCATCAGCCCTATACCACATGCAATTTAAAAACCTTTTATACATTTCAGAATTCTTACCACCGTTTAGCTCAAGGGATAAAGCCTTGCTTAAATTGAAGTTTTTATCGTAAGCATATAGTTTTTCATCAAATACAGCATGAGATAAGTTATATAAATTATTGTTTTCTGTTACTTTTTTCTGTATTGGTTGATTACCTAACCAATCAACTAATTCATGAAGAGATATATTTTTTTCTATTTGTTTGCTTGCAATTGCTTTTGCCACAACTTCTTGGAAATTATCTAGTTTTTTCATAGTAGATTTACCACCATTGCGTTCCAAATGTGATTTTGCCATAGTAAAAGCTTGACTACTAGGTGCATTTCTCATTTTTACATAATTGTATGCAAATATATCATGATTTCCAGGTAAGTATTGAACAACGCCCTTGTCACTTAATTCTTTTATCTGTAATAATATTTCAGGCCCGAATTCACCACGATCCATGGCATCTCCTAATATAGTAACTTTCAAATTTGGATTTTTGTTTAGTTCAAATCTAATTTTACTCCAATGCTCAAAATCACCATGAAGGTCACTTATAACTATATGGTCTCTAGTTTGAACTGGTCTATTATTAGCTGTTGGTTTAGAAGGAGTTTGCTTAATTTCCTTTCTGAAACTTGGCTCATAAGGCTTTGTTTCAACAGTTGCAGGTTCTATATGTTGATAACTATTTAGTGGTTTAGTTTCTTGATTAGTTGATGGATGTTTTGAAAATTTATTTTTAAAGAAGTCTAAAATTTTCTTTAAAAATGCAGGTTTTTCTTTTTGAACAACTAAAGCTTGGGTAGTAGGTGTAGAAGTAGTTCTTTGAACCTCAGATTTAGCAAGTTTTTCTATTTCGGAAATCTTATTTATAAGAGGAATAAATACTTCAAATCTATTTTGTTGCTCACGAGTTAACCCATTTGCACCATTTTGTGCTAATACATAATTAATAGAGTATTCATCTGGAACATGATCTGCTCTTAGTGCATTTACAATATTAGATAAAGCTTGTTCCGTATCAGCAATTCCTTGTACATAAGTTTTTTTTGTGTCAGCTATATATGTTAAATAATCTTGTGCGTCATTTAATTCCCAAGGTTGAAGGCGATAATTACTTGCGTATCTAAATACTCTACGAATTTTATCTAATCTTTTTCTTAATATACTGTTTTCATTTTCATCTAATTGCTCACTAACAAGATCCAAATTATATAATAAAATTCTAACATTTACATCATTGGGATTTTTAAATTTATTTTGTTCATTTAAATTATCAAGTAGGAATATATCTGCTTCATCCATTCTTTCTAAAAGAATATGATTATTCATAACTTTTACTCCTTTGTTTTAATTTATCACATTATATCATTTTGAAAAATTTTATACAACAATAAATGGCAAAAAAGTTCAAAAGATAACATTAGAGCAAAATTCGACATAAAATATAGTAACCGATAATATTTGAGGTGATAATTTTGAAAGTGAAAAAAGGCGAATATGTTACCAGAAAATCATATGGTAATGATATTGTTTTTGTTGTGGATAGAATAATTAATTTGAAAGATGGAAATGCATTGGCAATTTTGAAAGGTGTAACCTTTAGAGTTGAGGCAGATGCACCACTTCAAGATATAGAGAAAGTAGATGAAAGTAGGGTAATAAATAGCAAAAAAGAAATAGATAAAATGCTAATTGCAAGAATAAATAATTACAAAAAACAAACAAGAGGGGTAAATATAAAAACAGGAAGAATACTGCATTTAGATGGTGATAGAAGGTATAGCGAAAAATCTGCAAAATATTATAAAAAACTAGGTTTAAATGCAGTTGTAAAAAACATTCCAGAACGTATGCAGGCTCAGGTTGTAAGAGGCTTACTTGAAAGATATAAACCAGATATATTAATCATAACAGGACATGATGCAATGCTAAAAAAAGGAATAAGTTATTCAAATATATATAATTACAGAAATTCAAAGAACTTTATAAACACAGTAAAAGAAGCCAGGAAGTGGGCTAGAAGTTCAAGTAAATTAGTAATTTTTGCGGGAGCTTGCCAAAGTTTTTTTGAGGCTCTAATCGATGCTGGGGCAGATTTTGCATCATCACCAGGAAGAATCCTAATAGATTTTGTAGATCCACTAATAGTAGCAGAAAAAATTGCTACAACAGATAAGAGCAAATTTGTAAGTGGACACGACATTGCAAAAGAAATTAAAGAAGGTGAAAAAGGAATAAATGGAGTTGGAGCAATGGGAAAAAAACAGGCAATATTTATGTAACAAAAATGTAATGAAAATGTAATAAATAAAGAAACATAACACGAAACCATTGAAATTACTTTGATAGCTAGATTTGACATAATAAAACAATTTTTGACAATTTTATGTTCCCATGATATAATCCTCGTAAATTAATGGAGAGGATGTGTTTCATATGATTTGCCAAATGGATATCTCAAACATTAAAGCTGAACTTGATAAAAACATAGGACAAAAAGTTATGATAAGAGGAGCAATGGGAAGAAAGAAATTCTTTGAAGAGAAAGCAATTATAGAAAATACCTATCCAGATATTTTTAGAGTAAAGAGTGAAGAAAAAGAGACAAATGCATGTTATAAATATAAAGATATACTTGCAAATGAATTAGAAATATCAATATTCAATGGGGAAGAATATTTTCCATTAGTACCATCAATATTAAGAACAAAATTTTAAAAAATTCCTAAAATTTAGGAATTTTTTTTATTCCTCCTAATATAATTTAATAATTAAGGGAGGTAATAATATGGTAGTAGAAACAACCAAAAATCAAATTGTTTTAAACAAAATAGTAGGACAAAAGAGAGAAAATAGGCAGGTCGAAACAGATGTAATAGTAAATGATGTTAAACCAGATGTATTAAAAGTTATAAATACAAATGGAGTAATTAGTATATATAAAAAAGATGTAATGGATGGCAAAATTAGAATAGATGGAGCAATAAATACTTACATAATATATATGGCAGATGATGAGCAAGGAAGTATAAGAAGCTTAAATACAAGTATGGATTTTACACAAGTTATAAATATGGATAACTGCAAAGAAAACATGCAAGCAGATGTAAGAGTTTCTATAAAAGATTTTGATACAAAAATTATCAATGGTAGAAAGTTAAGTATAAAGGCAAACTTAGATACTAATGTTAATATATATGCAAATGAAAATTGTGATGTTATAACAGAAGTTGGGAAAGGAGAACCTATAGAAAAACTTGGCGATACCCAAACTATTACTTCACTTGTTGGAAGTGGAAATAACAAAGTAAGTTTAAAAGATACAATAGCAATAGATATGGCAGATGAAATGGCAGAAATAATGAAAGTAGATTTTGATATAGTTGATGAAGAAACTAAAATAAGCTATAACAAAGTACTTTCAAAGGCAGATGCTTCTATAAGAATAATGTATTTAACAGAAGACAATAGAATAAATACAGCAACTACTAAAATTCCAATAATGGGCTTTGTAGATATGCAAAATGTTAATGAAAATTGTGAATGTGAAGTTCAAAATAACTTAAATAATCTTATAGTAAAACCAAACAGCAATGAGGAACACTCAATTGCAATAGAAGCGGACATTGATATTACATGCCTAGCTTATGAAACAAAGCAAATAAACATGATAGAAGATTTATACAGCATAACAAAAGATATTACTTTTACAAAAAGGGAAGTTAATGCTGTAATAGAACGAAATAGAATAACAGATATGTATACAGCTAAAGAAAACATTAGAATACCAGAGGTTACAGGCCGTGTGTTAGATGTGCAAATTGCTCCAACAATAAACAACATGCAAGTTAGAAATGGAAAAGTAATTTATGAAGGAAATTTAAGGTTAAATATAATGTTTGAACAAAGTAATGGAATAAATACAAGAGGCGTAGATTTACCATATAATTTTGACGTGATTTCAGATAAAATCGAAGAAAAATCTATGGTAGAAACAACACTTAAAATTAAGCAAAATGACTTTATAATAAGAGACGGAACCATTGAAGTTACAATAGGTGTGGAGTTTAACTTATCAGAACAAAAAAGTAGAAAAATAAATATGATTGAAAATGTAGAAATGGAAGAAAGCAAAGAGCGTAATACATACAGCATGGTAATTTACTTTGTAAAACAAGGAGATACACTTTGGAGTATTGCAAAAAGATTCAAGAGCACAGTTGAAGATATTGCTAAAATAAATGATATAGAAAATCCAAATAAAATAAGTGTTGGCCAAAGGCTTTATATACCAAGGTATTGTAACAGAAGAGTAGCAGTATAGAAAAATGGATAAAATCTATTCAAGGCATAAAATAAGATTGCCACAAATTAAAAACAATAGAGAAAATAGTTTAAAGATACAAAAGATGTTTTTTATGATTTTAATGCTTGTAATTTCAAGCATAACAAGTTACAAAATTTTAAAATCTATAGATCCAATTTTTGAAGGACTATGCAAAGCAAAAGCACAAAGCATAGCAACAGATATAACAAATAGAAAGTCAACAGATGTACTTGCAAGATATAATTATAAAGACACAGTACAAATGATAAAAACTGAAGATGGAAAAAATAGTGTATTAAAAACAGATATAGTAACAATAAATGAAATAGCATCAGATATAGCAATAGAAATTCAAAATGAATTAAATGATATAAGTAAACAAACAATAGAAATTCCAATAGGAAGTTTAACAGGTATAAAATATCTTGCAGGAAGTGGACCGAGAATAAAAATTAAGATTATATCAGCAGGGCAAATTGCAACAGATATTAAAACAGAATTTGAATCTGCAGGAATAAACCAAACAGTTTATAGAATATATTTGAATTTAGAGTGTAATGTTTCAATACTTACATCATATAAAACAATGCAAGAAACAATACAAAATCAAGTATTGCTAGTAGAAACTGTAATAATGGGAGATGTTCCAACAACATATTTAGAAATGGAAAAACCATAGTGTTAGTGAAAATAAAAATATTTTGAAAATCATTTATTTTCATTGACACTATTGTTTTATAGATATATAATATAAGCAAAAAAACAGGAGCACAAATGAAGGACAAGTTAATTAACATTGTATTACTTATGCAAATTATAGTAACAGCTATAGTGATAATTCCAAGTGATGAACAATATAATATTATAAAAATATATACACTACTCATATGTGGAGCAGCACTTTTAATTCTAATGCTTGCAAATTATAAAAAATTAAAATTAGATAAAAATGATTATATAATTTTAATTTTCGGGTTTTTAGTTTTCTTAAGTACTATTAATTCAAAAAATATTTTAATATCCATAATTGGTGAGAAAAACAGATATGAAGGAATACTAGCTTTATATACTTATATAGTAATATATATGTGTGCAAAGAAGTTTTTAAATTATAAAAAAATGACATTAATAAGAATTATGGAAGTTTTATATATGATAATTGGTGTAATTGGGATAATACAAAATTATGTGGTTTATCCAGATAGTTCATTAATACCAATTTTTAATAAAGGTGTGTGTGGAACATTTGGAAATACGAACTTTATGGGCAACTTTACAAGTATAGGATTACCATTATTTATAATATTATATATATTAGATGATGACAAAGTAAGTCTAGTTACTGCATTAACAACTTTTTTCTGTTTGATAGCATGCAATGCTAGAAGTGGTTGGGTTGCATTTATTGCTTTTAGTATTGTATTAATTGCTTATTTGAAAAAGAACTATAAAAAAGAATACATTAAAAGGATTTTTATATTAATTGTTGCTTTTATAACTATCTTTGCAATGTTATATACTCAAAAAAATAGTTCCTTAAGAAGGAAAATAAACATAACAAAATATGATATTAGCATTATGAAAGAATCAGGTATATCAAATGGAAACCTTGGCTCTGGAAGAATACAAATTTGGAAAATAGTTATTGATATAATACGGAAAACATCCTATTCTAGGAGTTGGGACAGATAACTTAAAACGTGGTGTTGTGCAAAATTTAACTGAAGAAAGTTTTGAATTTATAAAAGCACATAATGGTATTCCAGATAAAGCACATAACGAATATTTAAATATTGCAGTAACACTTGGAATACCAACACGAATAGTATATATGATATTTTTAATTGCAATTGTATTTCCTAATCTAAAATATATATTCAAAAGAAAAGATATTTTCATAATACTAAGTATTATAGGAAGTTATCTAGTACAAGCATTTTTCAATATAAGTACAATTGGCATAGCACCAATATTTTGGTTTTGTTTAGGAATAATTGATAATAAAAATATAATAGAAAATGGAGGAAATAATGAAGTTTAATTTCATGAAATATATAAACAAAATTAAAGGCACTATTTTAGATAATAAAAAAATAACTTCAATAGTTGTGGCATGCTTGATTGTTCTAATTACCATACTTGTAATTGCATCATGTATTAAAGAACCAAAACAAGGAAACTCAACTGGAAACAGTTATAACAATGGAATAGCTACACAAGAAGGCAGCTGGATTTATTATATTGAAATGGATAATAGTGAAGCTATTGGCATATGCAAAGTAAAGCAAAATGGTAAACATACTAAAAAAATATCTGATGGAAAATACATGCGGTTTAAATGTTATAGACAATTACATATATTGCATAGAAAAAGACGAAAAAGAAGGGCAAAATAACTTAATAAAAATGAAAACAAATGGCAAGAAAAAAGAAGTTCTTGCACAAGATGTTGATGCAAGCCAAGTTATAGCAATGGAAAAATGGGTATATTATTTTAAAAATTCTAATCTTTATAGAGTAAGAACAAATGGAACAGATAGAGAAAAAATATCAGATAGAAAAATATCATATTATCAAATTGATGGTAGTAAGATATACTACATATATAGCATAGAAGGTTCACAATATATAGCAACAATGAAACTAAATGGTAAAAAGGCAACTAGGATTTCTAAAATTGATACGGGAATGCAATGCCAAGCTTTATATGTTAAAGGAAAGAACATTTATTACTTAGTAACAGGAACAGAAGACAATGTAGATAAAGAAATGTATTTATATAAGATGAACAAAAAAGGCGAAAAAATAACCAAAATATGTAAAATAGATTCAAACTTAAAGGAAATAAACATGCAGGAAGATGTTATATATTATACAGTAATGAATGATTATGAAAATTATACTGTAAAGAGTATAAAGTATAATGGCACAAATAAAACAACAATAAAAAAAGCGAAAGCACTAGACAACTTAAACGTTGTAAAAAAATGGATTGCTGTTAATACTATAAATGAAGACTATGACACAATTATACAAATAATTAGTAAAGATGGTCAAAAAGAGAAAAATTTATAAAGATAGGTAAAAGGTGGAATTTATGCAAATTGATTATAAAAATATCATTATAGATGTAAAAGAAGGAACAACAGTTAGTGAGCTTTTAAAAGATGAAATTCAAAAAGCCAAATGCAAAGTTATTGCATGCAAATTTAATAATGAAATAAAAAGCTTAAATTTTAAAATAAAAGCTAGTGGTAAATTAGATTTGATAGATTTGAACAACAAAGATGGAATGAGAATATATAGAAGAGGGCTTGTATATATAATAAGTAAAGCTATAAGCGAAGTTTATCCAGGTGCATTAATGACAATAAAATACCAACTTTCAAATGCAATGTATTGTACAGTAGATAATTTAAAAATTACAAATGAAGTTATAAGCAACATAAATAAAAGAGTAAAAGAAATAATAAAACAAGATTTGCCAATCGAGAAAAGATTTATGACAAAGGACGAAGCGGAAGAATTCTATAAAAAAGAAAATACATTAAAAGGCAAGTTGCAACTAGATTTAAAGCAAAAAAAGGAAGTAACACTATATTATTGCGAAGACTATTACAACTATTTTTATGGAGTATTACCAACATCAACAGGCTTTGCAGAAGCATATGAAATTACCAAATATTCAGATGGCTTTTTAATAAGATATCCAAGCAAAGATAACCCATATGAATTATCAGAATTTCAAGATACTCCAAAACTATTTGCAACACTTGAGGAATATCAGAAGCTACATAGAATTTTAAATGTAAATACATTATACAAATTAAATTCAATTGTAAAAAAAGGCGACATTCAGGAGTATGTTCTACTAGACGAAGCTTTACATGAGAAAAAGATTGGAGCAATAGCAGATTGCATTGCAAGCAATAGAAAGATTAAGCTAATTGCAATAGCAGGACCTTCTTCATCTGGAAAAACAACATTTGCAAAAAGGCTTGGACTTCAATTAAGATTAAATGGCTTAAAACCAGTAATAATTTCTGTTGATAATTATTTTGTGGAAAGAGAACAAACACCTGTAGATGAAGAAGGAAAATTCGATTTTGAAAGCATTCATGCAATAGATACAAAACTATTAAATAGTGACTTAGTAAAATTATTAGCAGGTGAAGAAATAGAAGCACCAACATTTAACTTCCATACAGGACATAAAGAATATAAGGGCAATAAAATGAAACTTGCTCCAGATGAAGTATTAGTAATGGAAGGAATTCACTGCTTAAATGATGACCTTACATATCTAATTCCAAAAGACCAAAAATTCAAGATATATATTAGTTGCTTAACAGTTCTAAATATTGATTACTATAACAGAATTTCTACAACAGATACAAGACTTATTAGAAGAATTGTTAGAGATTACAATTTTAGAGGATATAGTGCAACACATACTTTAGAAATGTGGCCATCAGTAAATAGAGGTGAAGTAAATAACATTTTCAAATTCCAAGAAGAAGCGGATTGCATGTTTAATTCTTCTTTAATATATGAACTAAGTGTACTTAAAAAATATGCAGTTCCATTATTAAAAGAAATAGATGCAACATCACCACTATACTCAGAAGCAAAACGATTAATTGCAATGCTTTCATACTTTGAGGATATTCCAGATGAAGCAGTGCCAACACATTCTTTACTTAGAGAATTTATTGGTGGAAGTATATTTAAGGAGAATTAAATGGAAAGTTTATTTACAGAAATTGATGAAAAATTTATTTGCGAACACTGTGGGCACAAAGTGCCAAAACTTGGTTATTCATGTAGAAACCATTGCAACATTTGCTTATATTCAAAGCATGTTGATAAAAACCCAGGAGACAGAGCAGAAAAATGCCATGGAATGTTAGAACCAATTGGGATAGAGATTAGTCCTAAAAAGGGATATGTAATAATATATAAGTGTCAAAAATGTCGGAGCAATTAGAAAGAATAAAGCTGCAAAAGATGATAATATGGACTTAATAATTAAACTAAGCTCAAATGGTGAAATGATGTAATAAAAAAACAAGCAGTACTAAAAAAGTATTGCTTGTTTTAGTTTTTAATGAATATTCTGTAAAGATTCAATTCTATCATCTATACTTGGATGTGTATCAAATAAACCTGCTTTTCTTTTCCCATTCTTTTTTGCTTTAAATGGACTTACAATAAATAGGTTTGCAGTTGCATTGTTAGCAGTCTTTAATTCATTAGGGTCCCTATCTAGTTTTCTTAAAGCAGAAATTAATCCATCAGGGTTTCTCGTAATTTCAACTGCAGTGCTATCTGCTAAATATTCTCTATTTCTAGAAAGTGCCATTTGCATTATTTTACCAAGAAGTGGAGCAACAATTAAAAGAACAAGTCCAATTAACATCAAAATTCCATTTCCTTTACTATCATCATCTCTGTCTTTAGAACTACCCCAAAAGAAAGAACGAGAAAATAAGTCAGAAATCATAACTAGAAAACCAACCATAACTGTTACAACTGAAGTTAACAATATATCATAATTTTTAATATGACTCATTTCATGCGCGATAACACCTTCTAATTCATAATACTCTAATTTATCTAAAAGGCCTGTGGTAACACAAATAATAGAATGTTCAGGATTACGACCTGTTGCAAAAGCATTAGGTTGAGGGTCATCTACAACATAAAGTCTAGGTCTAGCAGGAAGACCAGAAGAAATCATAAGTGCATCTAAAATATGTACAAGTTTTAGATCTTCTTCTTGATTAGCAGGTCTTGCCTTTGTAACTGATAAAATTATTTTATCACTGTTGTAATATGAAGCAAAAGCAGTGATTATAGAAAACATCATTGCAATAGTAATTGCCATAGGACCACTAAAATCAAAAGCCATAGCAATGTAATATACAATTAAAGTAATCATAATGATAAAACCTGATACGATAAAACCAGATTTAACTTTATTTTTCTTAATATCTTCAAACATAAAAATCACCTGTCAAAATTATATCATAACGAAAATTAATTTACAATTAAACTTTACTTTTTGTATTAAATAATATAAAATATATGTGAAAAGAGGTAAAACATGAGTATTTTAAAAGATACAAAATTCATAATGGATAAATATCATATAACAGCAAATAAAAATTTAGGACAAAACTTTCTAATAGATGATGATACTGTATCAGGAATAGTTGATGCAGCCAATGTTTCAAAAGATGACTTAATAATAGAAATAGGGCCAGGACTTGGAACACTTACAAAAGAACTACTAGATAGAGCTGGAAAAGTTATATGTATTGAATTAGATAAAAGAATGATAGAAATATTAAATGATAGGTTTTCAATGTATGATAATTTTAAAGTGTTAAATGATGATGTTTTAAAAGTAAATTTAAAAGAATTAATTGCAAAAGAAAAAATCAAAACCACAAAAATAGTAGCAAATTTACCATACTATATAACAACACCAATAATAATGAAATTGCTAGAGGATAGACTAGATATAGAAACAATAACAGTAATGATACAAAAAGAAGTTGCAGATAGGCTAGTAACTGCACCAGGTACAGGAGATACAGGAGCGATAACATATGCAATACGTTACTACACAAACCCAAAACGAGTACTAGAAGTGCTAAACACAGCATTTATTCCAGAACCTAAAGTAAACTCAACAGTAATAAACTTAGAAGTTTTAAAAGAACCAAAAGTTGCAGTAAAAAGTGAAGAAAAGCTTTTTGAAGTTATAAAAACAGCATTCATGCAAAAAAGAAAAACACTTCTAAATGCACTTGCAAATAGCAATAAATATGGAAGCAAAGAACAAATATGTAAAACATTAGAGTTACTAAGTATAGATAACAGAGTAAGACCAGAAAAACTGACATTAGAAGAATTTGCAAAGATCGCAGATGAAATATAATAAAACTTAATAGCTTAAAGTTATTGACTTTAAGCTATTTTGTAGTATAATATTTTAATAGGGAAAGAGGTAAAATATGCTAATTTCAATAGGAAGTAGAAGTATACCAAAAATAACAGCAATTACTAGAGCCTTTTCAAGATACCCAGAATTGTGGATTGAGAATGGCGATAAAATTGAATATATGATAATGCCAAAAGAATTAAGACTTGATGATAAAATTGGACAAGATAAGGATAACTTTTCTGGTGTTTCTTGCAATCCTTTAACTCTTGAAGAAACTATAAAGGGTGCAAAAAACCGTGCGAAAAATGCTTTTGAGCATGCAGAGGAAAGATGCCGGCACATGTAACTTTGGAGTAGGAATAGAAGCAGGAATGTATCCAGTTGCAGAAGTGGATACTAAATATATGGATGCAAGCATATGTGCAATTTATGATGGAAAAAATTATTATGTAGGTTTTAGTCCATCATTTGAATATCCACAGAACGCAGTAGATAGAGTTTTGCAAGGAGAAGAAATTGGATTTATGCATGATATATTTGGAAGTACTGCAAAAGGCAGAAAAGGTGCCATTGGGGTACTTACAAATGGTAGAATATATAGAGACGAACTAGAAGAATATGCTGTAATGATGGCACTTACTAAAATCGTTTCAAAAGAAATTTATGAAAAATAAGGAGAGATAATTATGTTTAGAATAAAATTAGATGGTGGAAGAACAATGGAAGTTGAAGAGAGCACATATTGGCATACAACTGCACATATTTTAGCACAAGCAGTTAAAAGACTATACCCAACAGCTAAACTAACAATAGGACCATCAATAGAAAAAGGTTTTTATTATGACTTTGATGTTGAAACACCTTTTACAGAAGAGGATATATCAGCATTAGAAGAAGAAATGAAAAAAATAATAAAAGAAGATTTAAAAATTGAAAGATTTGAACTTCCAAGAGAAGAAGCAATGAAATTAATGGAAGAAAGAGAAGAACCATACAAAATTGAATTAATAAATGGTCTTCCAGACGGAGAAGTTATTTCTTTCTACAAACAAGGTGAATTCGTGGACCTATGCCGTGGACCACACTTACCATCAACAGGAAAAGTTAAAGCAATAAAACTAACAGCTAAATCTGCAGCATATTGGAGAGGTGATTCTAAAAACAAATCACTTCAAAGAGTTTATGGAATATCATTCCCAAAAGCTTCAGAACTTGAAGAGTATTTACAAAAACTAGAAGAAGCAAAACAAAGAGACCACAGAAAACTTGGAAAAGAATTAAACATATTCATGACACATGACCTAGTAGGAAAAGGACTTCCAATGTATTTACCAAATGGTTATGCAGTATGGGAAATATTAGAAAACTATATCAAAAGAAAAGAAAAGAAACTAGAATACAAACACGTTTTAACACCACCACTTGCATCAGTAGAATTATATAAAACATCAGGACATTGGGATCATTATAAAGATAACATGTTCCCTAAAATGGAAGTTGAAGGAGAAGAATTTGTTCTAAGACCAATGAACTGCCCACATCATATGATGATATATGCAAACACAATTCATTCATACAGAGACTTACCAATTAGAATAGGTGAAATTGCAAGAGATTGCAGATTTGAATCAAGTGGAACATTAAAAGGAATTGAAAGAGTAAGAACATTCTGCCAAAATGATGCTCACCTATTTGTAACACCAGAACAAATAGAATCTGAATTCAAATCAGTAGTAGACTTAATACTAGAAGTATATAAAGAACTAAATATTACAGATTACCACTTTGAATTATCGCTAAGAGATCCAGCAGACAAAGTAAAATATCACCCAGATGATGAAATGTGGGACAGTGCAGAAGATACATTAAGACACGTTTTAGACGATATAGGAATTGAATACGAAGAAAAAATAGGAGAGGCAGCATTCTATGGACCAAAACTTGATGTTCAAGTTAAACCAGCAGTTGGAAATGAATATACATTATCAACATGTCAATTAGATTTCTGCTTACCAATGAAATTTAATTTATCATATATTGATAAAGACGGAAGCAAGAAAACACCAGTAGTTCTTCATAGAGCAATTTTAGGAAGTATAGATAGATTTATTGCATACTACTTAGAAGAAACAAAAGGAGCACTTCCAACATGGTTAGCACCAGTACAAGTAAAAGTATTACCACTAACAGAAACACATAGAGAATATGCAAGAAAAGTAAAAGAATCATTGAAAAATGCAGATATTAGAGTAGAATTAGATGAAAGAGACGAAAAAATAGGATACAAAATAAGAGAAGCAACAATGCAAAAAATACCATACATGCTTATACTAGGAGATAAAGAAGTGGAAGCCAATGCAGTTGGTGTACGTTCAAGAAAAGATGGAGACATTGGTCAAATGAGCATAGAAGATTTCATAAATAAAATTCAAGAAGAAGTAAAAGATTTCGCATAATTTAGTATTAATAAACATAATATATATTAAGCAAAAGAAAAATACAGGAGTTTACAACCTAAAATAATGTAAATTTCTGTATTTTTTTGACATTTTTGGATAAATTTACATAAAAAGACTTTACAAAACATGAAAATTATGTTAATATAATTAAGGTAAAGTTTTTATGTAAAACTTTGTAAACCAAATAATAAATAAAAAGAAAGGTGAAATTTGATTATGAGAAAGAAACAAATTTTAGTTATGGGATTAGTAGTACTTGCAATACTAGCTATGTCTTTTATTTTGGTCATGATGACTACAGGAAGAGAAGCATATGGTAAAGAACAACAACATACATGCCCAACATGCAAAGGAGAAAAAAGAATACCATGTCCTGGCAAAACTCAATTAAGAAGTGGATCTGAAACATACACAGCACAATGTCCAAGCTGTAAAAAGAATAAAGCACATCATACAATTTATTACTGTACAACATGTGGTTTAGTTAATGAAAGTTGGCATTGTATAAAAGAAAGTGGTGGATGTGGATACAAGAGAAATTCAATTTCATATGATGGAAAACATTTTATATTAGAAAATGAAAATTCAACAAATAATTATCACAGATTTTGCACAATACCTTGCCCTGATTGTAAAGCAACAGGAAAAGTAAATTGTACATTTGGAGATTGGGAACAATATAACTCTACAACACATAGAAGATATTGCACAGAAAGAACTTGTAACAACTTCGAAGAATCAAATCACAGATTTATAAATGGAGTTTGTAGAGATTGTGGATACAGATGTACACATAATTGGAACTCTTCAACAGGAAAATGCGACAACTGTGGTGAAACTTGTAGCCATATTGGAGGAACACATGCAAACAATGGAACATGCACAAGATGTGGATACAAATATCAAACACATAGTAAGGGTACAACAGTAAAATACAAAGATATAACAGGAACAACACATACAGCATATTATGAATGTACTTTTGCAGGATGTACATATACATATAATGAAAATGCAGAAAACCATATAATTACATCATGGACAAATAATGGAAATGGAACACACAGTGGAACTTGTACAAAATGTGGATATAAAGTTACAAACAATCACAACTATGGAACAGATGGAAAATGTAAAGATTGTGGAGCAACAAAACCATCTACAGAATGTGAACATGTTTGGGTAATTGAAAAAAATGCAAACAACCATTGGGAAAAATGTACAAAATGTAACAATATAAGAAATATGGAAGCACATACAATAACAACATGGGTAGATAACGGAAACGGAACACACAGTGGAACATGTACAAAATGTGGATATACAGTTACAAAAAATCATAATTATGGAACAGATGGAAAATGTAAAGATTGTGGAGCAACAAAACCAGTGGAAGAATGTGAACACAATTGGGAAACAGCATATGATAACACATATCATTGGGATAAATGTACAAAGTGTGGGGAAATAAAAAATAAAGCAAAACATACAATGACAGCATGGAAAGATAACGGAAATGGAACACATAGCAGAACATGTACAAAATGTGGATATAAAATGACAGAAAACCACAACTATAATAATGGAAAATGTGATGATTGTGGAGCAACAAAACCATCTACAGAATGTGAACATAATTGGAAAATTGCAAATGACAATACATATCACTGGAATGAATGTACAAAATGTGGAGAAATAAAAGACAAAGCAAAACACACAATGACAGCATGGAAAGATAATGGAAATGGAACACATAGCAAAACATGTACAAAATGTGGATATAAAATAACAGAAAACCACAATTATAATAATGATGGAAAATGTGATGACTGCGATGCAACAAAACCAAACAAAGAATGTAACCATGATTGGAAACAAAAAGATGATGAAACAAATCATTGGAAAGAATGTACAAAATGTGGAGAAATAAAAGATAAAGCAAAACACACAGTAAAAGAATGGAAAGATAATGGAGATGGAACACATAGTGGAAATTGTACAGTATGCAATAGAAAAATAACTGAGAAACACGAAAAAGGAACAGATGGCAAATGTACAAAATGTGGAACAACAATAAGCAATAATAACAATAATAATGGTAACAACAATAATTCAGGAAAAAATAACACATCAAATAATGTTATACCAAATACAGGAGCAAATTCTTCAGTAATTATTGGAATAGTAGCTTTTGCAACAATAGCAGGAATAACTTTTATGAGATTAAAAAAATTAGAAAATAATTAATTATTAGATAAAGTACTCGTAATGAACAAATTATTACGGGTACTTTATTTTTTGTTCAAAAACAGAAAAATATGACGAAAATATGACATTTGTATGACAATTATGCAATAATTAGCACAAAAATGATTTTTTTTGATAAAATATAAACAAAGTATACGAATGATAATGTAAAAGGAATGGTGGATTTTATGAAAAGAAAACAAAATATACTAGTAGGAGCAGTTATATTGGGCATACTTGCAATAGTACTTATTATTATGATGATGACAACACGGAAAAGAGACTTATGCACATAATTGCTCTAAATGTGAAGGAACAGGAAAAATCCCATGTACAGGAACTCCGACAATGAAACCAGGGTCAGAGTCATATACAGTAACATGTTCAAAATGTGGCAAAAGTGTAATGCATCAAGCAATATGGAAATGTGATAAATGTGGGTTAATAAATCAAGTTTCAAATTGTATGACATCAGCAGGTGGATGTGGATACAAGCAAACATTTATTACCTATGGTGGAGCTGATCCAATACTATTAGAAAACGAAGATGTTGATATTGATTATCATAAACATAATTGCAAAATGGTTTGTACTACATGTAACGGAACAGGACAAGAGGACTGTACATATGGTAATTGGCAACAAGAGAACCAAATTTACCATGTAAGATATTGTACTTCTTGCAACAATGCAGATAGAGCAATGCATAATTGGACCAATGGAGTATGTTATGACTGTGGAGCAGTTTGTTCTCATAATTGGAATAGTGCAACAGGAACATGTACAATTTGTGGAGCAACATGTTCACATAGTGGAGCAACACATGCTAATAATGGAACATGTGTAACATGTGGATATAAATATGAAAATCATTCAAAAGGAGCAACCGTAAAATACAAAGATATAACAGCAACAACACATACACCATATTATGAATGTAGCTTTGCTGGTTGTACATATACATATGATGAAGCAAGTGAAAATCATACTGTTACAACATGGACGGATAATGGAAATGGAAAACATAGTGGAACATGTACGAAATGTAATGAAAATGTTACAGAAGATCACAATTATGGATCAGACAACAAATGTACAAAATGTGGTTCAGTGCAAGCATGTGAACATAATTGGACAACAGATAAAGATGCAACAGATCACTGGGAAAAATGTACAAAATGTGGAGAAACAAGAAATAAGGAAGCACACACAATAACAACATGGACAGATAATGGAAATGAAACACATAGTGGAACATGTATAAAATGTGGATATAAAGTGACAAAAAACCATGAATATGAAGGAAACAACTGCAAAGATTGTGGAGCAACAAAACCAGCAACAGACTGTGAACATAATTGGGTACAAAAGAATGATACAACAAATCATTGGGAAGAATGTACAAAATGTGGTAAAAAAAGAAATGAGGAAGCACATACAATAACAACATGGACAGATAATGGAAATGAAACACATAGTGGAACATGTACAAAATGTGGATATAAAGTGACAAAAAAACATGAATATGAAGGAAACAACTGTAAAGATTGTGGGGCAACAAAACCAGCAACAGACTGTGAACATAATTGGGTACAAAAGAATGATACAACAAATCATTGGGAAGAATGTACAAAATGTGGTAAAAAAAGAAAAGAGGAAGCACACACAATAACAACATGGACGAATAATGGTGATGAAACACATAGCGGAACATGTGCAAAATGTGGATATAAAGTGACAAAAAAACATGAATATGAAGGAAACAATTGTAAAGATTGTGGGGCAACAAAACCACAAGAAGAATGTACACATAATTGGGTACAAAAGAATGATTCAACAAATCATTGGGAAGAATGTACAAAGTGTGGAGAAGTTAAAAATAAAGGAACACACACTATGGCAGCAGCAAGAGATAATGGAAATGGCACACATACAAAAACATGTACAAAGTGCAATTATAAAGTAACATCAAACCATAGCTATAATTCAAGTAATAAATGTAAAGATTGTGGAGTAACAAAGCCAGCAACAAATTGTGATCATGACTGGCTAAACAAAAATGACGACACAAACCATTGGAAAGAATGTACAAAATGTGGAGAAATAAAGGATAAAGAAAAACATACAGTAACAAATTGGAAAGACAATGGTGATGGAACACACAGTGGAACATGTGATAAGTGTAATAGACCTTTAAAAGGAAATCATAATAAGGGAATAGATGGAAAATGCACAGATTGCAAAGCTACAATAAGCAATGATAACAACAATAACAATAGTAATAATGGCAATAACAGTAACAATAGTAATAATGGCAATAACAGTAATAACGGAAACAATACATCAGGAGGAAAAGTAATTCCAAATACAGGTGCAGGAACAACTATAACAATAGGAATTGCAGCAACAATTGCATTACTTGGAATAGCAGCAGTTGGCTTGAAGAAATATAAAGATGTTTTTTAAAACATAAAAGCTCTCTAGACTAAATAGAGAGCTTTTTTACATGATTATTACAAAAATATTACATTTTTGCAATAATCAACACAAATTCTTATTTTTTTGGTATCATTAACAATGAAAGATTATTAATAAAAAGGAGAATAGAATGAAAAAAAGTCAGAATTTAATATTGTTATCAATTGTAACAGGATTAATTACCATAATTTTTATAATAACTGTTTTAACATTACAAAATGAGTCTTTTGCTGCAACATGTTCAACATGTGGAGGAACGTTAACATATTGGAAAAGCTCTACAACTCATTATTTATACTGTGCAAAGTGTGATCAACAAGAGGGATCAGGTGAGGCACACACAATAAACACTATTTCTCGAGATGCTACGTGTAATAACCCAGGAGTTCGTAGAGAGTATTGTACTGTTTGTGGATATGAATTATTAAATGAAACAATTCCAGCAACAGGAGTTCATGATTGGAATCCGACAACGGGAACGTGCAGATCTTGTGGAAAACTATGTACGCATACAGGAGGAACTCATGCAAATGGGGGGGAATGTACAACGTGTGGATATAAATATCAAAACCATGGAAAAGACACAACAGTAGCAGGATATGAACAAACAGAAACAGGCCATAAAGCAAAATATAAGTGTACAGAAGCAACATGTACAGAAACATATGAAGGAG
>ERZ1034691.337-NODE-337-length-38071-cov-13.767466_pt1 | contig 38071 bp, 29 predicted proteins | sample MGYA00520638_ERZ1034691 | MGnify/ENA primary metagenome ERZ1034691 (study PRJEB33766, sample SAMN09781763) | gut metagenome | biome: gut microbiome | host: Homo sapiens | place: Madagascar | study: EMG produced TPA metagenomics assembly of the PRJNA485056 data... | reverse complement strand
CGAATCCAAGCTCTCTCGCAAGCTGAAAACTCTCCACGGTCTGTGCCACGGTATGCCTGCGTCCGATGATTTTTAAGGTTTCGTCCTTCATTGTCTGTGGATTAATGGAGATTCTTGTGATATCCCATTTTTTCAGAGTCTCTAATTTTTCCCTTGTAATACTGTCCGGGCGTCCCGCCTCCACAGTAAATTCCAGACAATGTGAAAGGTCAAAACTGCACCGGATTTTACGGATCAGACGGTCTAACTGATATGGTTCCAGCGTGGTTGGTGTTCCTCCTCCGATGTAAATGGAATTCAAATGTTTCTTTCCGAATTTGACTGCAACATAGTCTAATTCCTTTTCCAGTGCTTCAAGATAACTGTCCACTTTCTGCCGCCAGCTTCCCAATGGATAGGAAGTAAACGAGCAATACAGACACGTTGTCGGACAGAATGGGATTCCGATGTAAAGACTATAACCATTTTCATAGTCGATTTTTTTCAGGATTTCAAGTTCACGCTCTGCAATTTCAATGGAAAGATCAATTTTTTCATCCGAAGCGAAATAAGTGTCCTGCATATAGGCTCTGATTTCGTCCTCTGACTTTCCTTCCTCCAAAAATTTCATTGGTATTTTGGTCGGGCGGATTCCAGTCAAAGTTCCCCACGGAAGTTTTTTTCCGGTGATCTCAGATAAAATCAGATAGAAATTCTGTTTCAGTCTGTTTTTTGTTTCCGTGCGGTCAGAAAAATCTACCTCAAATGCCTTTTTGCCACATTCGTGCCTGTTTCCTTTCCAAAGGATCGTAATCTGCTGTGGCTCGTAACCCACCTGAAACTGTAACGTAATCTCTTCCTCATATTTTTTCTCTTCTGCCGCCACACTCACATTTTCCTCCGGGAAAAATGCTTTGATGAGCGAATGTATGTCATACTCAAATTCCGGCTGATTTAATTTTGCTAGTATCATAAGTTTTTCCTTCTATATATTATATTGACTGACTGCAGATGTCCCTTTTTTCTCTGCCACATCTATATGGGGGTGCCTGCGTGAACTTCTACAGATAAGGATTGTACATGCGCTCTGTTCCGATCGTTGTCATATCTCCATGTCCTGTATACACGGCTGTTTCATCTGGAAGCGGCATGAGTTTTTCCCGGATTGCATGAATCAGCTGGGATGCACTTCCCTTCGGGAAATCAGTCCTTCCAATAGAAGTCTGAAAGAGACTGTCTCCGCTGAATAATGTGTTCTGATATGGGAAATAATAGCAGCAGCCTCCTACCGTATGTCCCGGTGTTAGAAATACCCGAATATGAAAACCTGCAAGATCAAGTTCCTGCTCATCTTTTACATATTCATCTGCATGAAAAATCAGTTCACTACCCTGCCAGCCACTTAAATTCAACTGTGGATTCTCCAATGTTTCCTTTTCTTTTTCATGCGCATACACTTTGACCTGCAAAAGTTTTGCCAGTTCCTCTGCCCCGGTCGCATGGTCAAAATGACCATGGGTCAGTAAGATTGCTGCCGGTTTTAATCCCTGCTCCTTCACTTTTTCTGCAAGCTGCTTTGCACTTGCTCCCGGATCAATGATCAATACTTCTTTTGTGTCATCATTGATTGCAAAATAGCAGTTGGTCTGTACCGGTCCAACCACATAAATCTGTATACTTAATGGTGCCATACCTGTTTCCTTTCTGAATCAAGATAATGGAAAAAAACAAAGAATCGCAATGCGATTCTCTGTGCACTGATATCTGCATATCCAAAGCTTTATGGTACATCCGTACCAGATCAGCCGGTAGTTCTCTCAATGTCGATAATGCTGTCTATCTGACGAAGCTTGTCGATCACGCTCGTCAACTCTGCTTTTCCTTTTGTATTAAATGAAATATCAATGGTTGCGATTCCCTGCTTGCTCGTCTTGGAATGGATCGCATTGATATCAATCTCACGCTCTGTAAAGGCTCTTGTAATATCAACGAGAAGCCCCGTACGGTTATTGCAGAATACTTTGATCTCCGCCAGATAAAGACCGGAATTGCCGGATTCTTCATCATGCTGCCACTCTGCATCGATGAGACGTTCTCTCTCCATATCTGAAAGATTGATGATGTTGATGCAATCCGTCCGGTGAATGGAAACACCGCGTCCTCTTGTCACAAATCCTACGATCTCGTCCCCCGGAACCGGACTGCAGCATTTTGAAAAATGGACTGCCACGTCATAAAGTCCCTTTACAATGATACCGCTCTTTGATTTTTTCTCCGGGACTTTTTCTTTATTCTCGGAAATTGTTTCAAGAACTTCCTCGTCCGTAATGCGTGCTAAGTGATCTTTCTTGTATTCCTCATACATACGGTTTACGATCTGACCTTCTTTTAAACCGCCATGACCAACGGTTGCAAGGCAGGAATTCCAGTCATGAAAACCATATTTGCGCATGATTTTATCCTGATACTCAGGTCTGTTGATATCAGAAAGGTTGATTCCCTTGGATTTACAGCAGGATGCTAATAACTCTTTTCCTCTTACAATGTTTTCTTCCTTTAACTCACTGCGGAACCACTGGTTGATCTTGTTCTTTGCCTGCGTGCTCTTCACAATATTCAGCCAGTCACGGCTTGGTCCTTTGGAATTCTGGGAAGTCAGAACTTCGATCCGGTCACCATTCTGGATCACATAATCAATCGGTACAAGCTTGCCATTGACTTTGGCTCCGATCATTTTATTACCAACTGCGGAATGGATACTGTATGCAAAATCAATCGGAGTAGAGCCATTCGGCAGATTTTTCACATCTCCCGTCGGTGTAAAACAGAAAACCGTATCCGAAAACAGATCGAGATCGCTCTTTAACAGACTCATGAACTCTTTGTTATCCGACATATCTCTCTGCCACTCTAAGATCTGTCTTAACCAGCTTAACTTTTCTTCCTCTGTAACCGTCATCGGAGCTGCAACACCGCCGTTATTACTTGCCTCTTTGTATTTCCAGTGCGCTGCGATACCGTATTCTGCGGTACGATGCATCTCATAGGTACGGATCTGTATCTCAAATGGCTGCCCGGTCGGTCCGATCAGCGTTGTATGAAGCGACTGATACATGTTCGGTTTGGGCATGGCAATGTAATCTTTGAATCGGCCAGGGATCGGTTTATACATCTCATGGATAACACCAAGTGCCGCATAACAGTCTTTTACGGAATCCACGATAATACGGATCGCAAACAGATCATAAATCTGATCCAGCGTTTTATCCTGATTCTTCATTTTCTTATAAATACTGAAAAAGTGCTTTGCCCGCCCATCGATCTGCGCCGGAATTCCGGCTTCGTGAATATGTTTTTTTACCTCTTCCACAAGAATCTGGACATAATCATCCCTGACGCTTTTTCTCTGGGCGATCTGATGCACCAGATCATAGTAGGCTTCCGGCTCCAGATATTTTAAAGAAAGATCATCTAACTCAATCTTAATCTTGGAAATACCAAGACGCTGGGCGATCGGCGCATAGATATCCATTGTCTCGCGCGCTTTTTCCTTCTGTTTCTCCGGTGTCATATATTTCAATGTCCGCATATTATGCAGGCGGTCTGCCAGTTTGATCAGGATCACACGGATATCCTTTGCCATGGCAAGAAACATTTTTCTCAAATTCTCTGCCTGAACTTCCACCTTATCCGCATCGTAGGACAACTGCCCTAATTTTGTGACACCATCTACCAACAGTGCAACCTCTGCACCAAATTCCTGCCTGATCTCCTCATCGGTCATAACAGTGTCTTCCACCACATCATGCAAAAGTCCCGCTACGATCGTCTCCTTATCAAGCTCTAACTCTGCTAAAATAATCGCAACGCACAAAGGATGGATGATATACGGTTCTCCCGATTTTCTTACCTGCCCCTTATGTGCCTCGTATGCAATGTTGTATGCCTTCTCTATCAGACTGATATCCGTAGATGGATGATACTTACGGACACTGGCGATCAATTCCTGATATAATTTTTCGGGACTCTCAAACTCCTTCATTGGTTTGATACTATTGTCCTCTTCTTTTACGATTTTCTCTAATTCTTCTGATGAAAGTTCTGCCATGTAGATCACCCACTTTATCTATGCTTTTGTGTATAATATATGATAATATTTTATTTTCTATCAAAAATCAACGCTTAAACTGTGCTTATAAGCTTCCTGTATTCTTCTTATAAGCTGGCATTACCATTTCTGCTGATAATCCGACATCAAAGTACCGTCTAATATACGATCGCCACAATAGGAAAACCCTAATTTCTGCGCAAGTTTTTCTGATATATTGTTCCCTTTTTCGATCAGGCAGTGTAAAAGTGGTGCCTGAAGCTCCTCTTTCGCATATTCGACAATCGCCTGACAGACTTCATATGCATATCCCTGATGCTGAAAAGATGTCCGGATCGCATATCCTAATTCCATTTCACCATTTAATTTCTCCCGGTGCTCTAAACCAGCCCTGCCGATCAGCGTTCCTGTCTTTTTTTCAAACACCAGCCACATTCCGTAGCCGTAAAAACCGTACATATATTTGATATACTCTCTCTGATACTGCAATTCCTCCTCGTACTCAAAAAGTCCTTCCATATAATCAGTCATCCCCGGCTCTGCGTACATCGCAAAGAGTTCATCCAGATCTGAAAGTTCTAATTCCCGGACAATGCACCGTTTCGTCTCTAGAATTGTCCATGGGATATGATAATGTCTCTCATACACCCTCTGCAAAAAGGTGCTGTCAACTTCCTCGAAGCCCTCCACAACCATATCTGCCTGAAGAAATATATCCTTCCCCGGCTGCTGATAAGCAATCGTTGGAATATCTGCCTCTCTGGCAAGATCTAGGAGTGACTGATCTGAAGTGATAAAAAGAGGGGCTGCGTCCGAAGAATATTTCTTATTTTTTTGCAGATTCAGTTTTTTTTCTGCTTCCATTGGGTTTATACAGACAAATGTAGTTTCATTATTTTCAAACAGATTCCTTTTTAATAAAGTGATTTCCTCATCTGGTATCTCCGACACCCATATCTGTTTTGGATACTCTTTTTTCTCACTATATTGCAAGCCTGTTCTCCTTCTCTCACTTACAAAACAACCGGTATCAAAAAGATACCGGTCATTCGTTTGCACTGTATTAGTACGCAATATTCACATCAACATTTCCCTTGATTCCAGGAACGCTTCCTTTGGAAGAATACTGCCACATATTGTATTTTCCTTTGTAATTGCAGGTTGTGTTGTACTGTGCAACCCAGATAAAGTAGTTACTGAATGCAGATGCATCAATTTTATTATTGTACCAGCTCTTGCTTGCATAGACACCTGCTTTTCTTCCACCGTTTGCAATGGTCTTACAGAACGCAGCCACGCATGCCGTTCTGGTGCCTTTATCTAATCCGTTGGCACGGGCTGCTCCGCTTCCGTTCTCTGTATCGACAAAGATCGGGTAAGAAAGATTGTAGCCGGAACATAAGGTCAATGCCATACTTGCTTCCTCAACAGCTTCCGCCTCAGTTGTTGCCTGTGTGAAGAAGTAAACACCAACGTTAATGCCGTTTGCAGTTGCACCCTGAATATTTTTCTTGAAGCAGGAATCTTCTACCAATGCTCCTGTCTGTGATCCACGGTAACCAACACGGATGATTGCAAAGTTGATACCCGCTGCCTTTACAGATGCCCAGTCGATATTTCCCTGATGGCTGGATACATCAATACCATTCTTACCAGAGCCCTGCTGTAATGCTCCGTCACTTCCAAAGGTGTAAGAAATACCACTGATGACCTGACTTCCGGTTACTCTCTGATGATTGCTGTTATAGTAGTAAACTTTTCCGTCGATGGTCTGCCAGCCGGTGTAAACTGGTTCTGTATAATAAGTTCCGTTCGCATTATAATCTGCTACGGTTGCTGGTTTTTTACACTCGGAATCTTTGTAAAGTAATCTGCCGGATTTGTCTTTTAACTGGGTTGTTGTATTTCCAGTAAAATCATTGACTGTAACGGTACAGGTAATTTTCTTGTCATTTGCAGTTGTTTTAGTATCTCCTGGTTTGGATAAGTAAGTGATCGTACCTGTAACTGTCGCACTTCCTTTTCCAACTGCTGTTAATGTGCATCCAGTTTTTGCTCCATTGGATACTTTTACAACTTTTTCATTGCTGCTTGTCCATGTAATATTTGTGATAATATTGCCTGCGTCTGTCAATGTTGCTGTGAGACCAATTGCATTTGCATTATTAATAGTGCTGTTATATAAAGCTGCCGTCTGTGGTACTGTGACAGATGCACTGGCTGCGGCTGCGGCTTTTACCCAGTTTAATGTGTATGCTGTTGTGCCTGCTGCCACTTTGATCTTCGTGGAACCTTCTGCCAGTTTATATCCCTGTGCTTCATAAGAAGATGCCTGTATCTCAGTAGCAGTAGCATCTACTGTGATATCTTCACTTTTGGATTCTTCTGCTTTGGTCTTTCCATCAACCTGAAAGAAATTATGTGTTACCTTATAAGTAGCCTTATCTGCTGCTGTTGCAACCCACATGATGGTATATTCTTTTGCACCATTCTGAATGGTAAAGGTTGTACCATTGGAAGCTTTATATCCGTCATATGTTTTTGCAGATGACACCGTTTTCGCATCCTTTGCAACAGTTATTGTTTCTATATCATCTGCTTTGTCTGCTTTTGTTTTTCCATCGTTTTTATAAAACATATGGACAATGGTAATTTCATATTTATCTGGTTTCGTATCATCCGGCTTTGTCTCTGTACCATCTGTTTTGTCTCCAGGTGTTCCATTCTGATCACCTGTACTCTCACCATTTCCAGAACCAGAATTCTGATCACCGCCAGTTCCCTGACCGCCTTCACCCGGTGTTGTTGTTTCTGATGATTTTGGTGTTGTCGTTTCCGATGGCGTTGTTGTCTCGGATGATGTGGTGGGTTCCTTTGACACATCCGCCGATGCATGGTATCCAACACGTTTTGCGGAAGCCGTCACTACTGCCTGTGCAATGTCCACTTTTGTCAATCCGCCAACTTCAGCCTTTGGGAAATTCGAAGTGTCTACATCTCCTGCTCCGACTTTCGACGGTGTGCAGGTGCTGTCAACTGTTTCCACTGTATCCTGGATTACAGCCTCGACCTCAACATTATCTACCTCTGCATCCTCTGCCGGTGCTACTTCTGCTGCGGATTTGATTTCATCCTTGACATCTACCTTGGTGTATTCGATTTTATCTTTGACGGTTACTTTGTATGAATTTTCCTTGGAAATAAATCCATCGATTTCATTCAGGGAAACATCATATTTTCCTGCATCAATGCTCTTAATATAAATTATACCGTCTTTATCATCATCGGAATATGTAGTTGCTTTTGCTTTCTTCTTATCAGCTTTGATCGTGATCTCAAAAGGCTGTCCTTTTACATTCTTCGAGGACTCATCCTGAATCTTGATCTTTAAATCCTTCTCAATGGAACTTCCAACTAAGGTAACTGTTTCCGGTTCAGCAGCCTCTGTCTCTTCCGTAACAACTTCTTCAACTGCTACCACTTCCTCCGTTGGTTCCTCTGCCTCTGTGCTTATAATAACATCAGCTACGATCGGTTCCGGCTGATGAAAATGATCATATAAAAAATATCCTCCTGTTCCAACTCCTCCTACTGCTGTCACAGTGGCTACACCTGCTATGATCGCCTGTGTCTTTGTCAGTCCGTTAAGCGCAGCCACAACTCCTTTTGCCTTTCCGGCTACGCCCTGAACTAAATTAAGAAAATTCATTCTCGTCTCCTCCTCGCTTGCATATCCTGTTTCTCTGATGAATCATCCATAATTCATACTATTATTATAAAGAATATATCCGTAACTTTTTCAGTCACTGTCCTATCTTTGTAATCACACGAAGTTTATTATAGCATTTTTCCATATTATGTAAATAACATCTGCCATATTTTCTCTGGAAATTTTTTCCCGATCAGTCACTGTCAGCTATGTTTCAACAGCTTCCCCGCTGTCACACTCCCTCACAGTCAAAGGCCGGGATAAAACTCTCTTCCGCTGTGTTGCCCTCCTGAATAAAACCATTTTCTATTCCGATATCGATCGCATAATCCACTAACGCATCGTATTCTTCCACAGTGATCTTCCGGTTTAATTCCGGATACTTTTCCAGATTGGAAAGTGGGGTAAACTGGTTCATGATACTGATATAAATCGTATCTCCGTAAGTTTCATGCAGATATTTTAAAATCTGCATGGAATCCTCCATACAGCCGGGCAGTGTCAGATGTCTTACGATCGTTCCCCTTAAAATAAGGTTATCTTCATCTCCATTTACAAACACTGCCTTTCCTGTCTGCCGCACCATCTCTGCGATTGCTGCCTTTGCAACCTCTGCATAATCCGGCGCATGGGAATACTTTTTACTCAAAACCGGGCTCATATATTTAAAATCCGGCAGATAAATATCGACATAGCCCTCTAACCTTTTGATTGTGTCAACCGTCTCATAACTGCTTGTATTGTATACAACCGGAAGCGTAAGTCCTTCTTTTTTTGCCTGATCCAGAGCCTTCACGATCTGCGGCACAAAATGTCCCGGTGTAACCAGATTGATATTGTTCGCCCCTTTTTCCTGCAATTCGAGAAAAATATCCACAAGCCGCTCCAGAGAGATTTCTTTTCCCACTGTTCCGTTTGCGATATTCTCATTCTGACAGAATACACAATGTAACGGACACCCGGAAAAAAATACAGCTCCAGATCCCGCATCTCCCGAAATGCACGGTTCCTCCCAGAAATGAAGAGCTGCCCTCGCAACTTTTAAATTTTCTGTCTGCCCACAGATTCCTTTTTCACCCTTTTTCCGGTCTACAAGGCATTTTCTTGGACATAAATCACATTTCACACCTGCTACCTCTTGCTAAACACGTTATTTTCCGCTATTATATAGCAGTCAAAAAGATTTTTTCAAAAAATCTATCTTTTTCATTATAACAAAAGAAAAAGAAATGGATACTATTTTTAACAAAAGTTAATGAATTATTAAGGAGTAAACTATGAGTTTAAAAAATGTAATGGTCGCACAGTCCGGTGGCCCGACAGTCGCAATTAACGCAAGCTTAGCAGGTGTGATCCGTGGCGTAATGGCATCTGATCAGTATGAGACTGTCTATGGGTCTGTAAATGGAATCCTTGGCATTTTAAACAATGACTTTTTAAATCTGAGCGAGATCATGAAGGAAAATCCTGCATACCTTGACCGTCTGGAGACAACTCCGGCAATGTATTTGGGTTCCTGCCGTCATAAACTGCCAGATTATCTGGATGACGATTCCTCTTATGTTTTTATTTTCAAGCAGTTTGAGCTTTACAACATCGGCGCATTTTTCTATATCGGTGGAAACGATTCCATGGATACTGTTTTAAAATTATCCGAATATGGCAAAAAAATCGGCAGTGATGTCCGCATTATCGGTATTCCAAAAACGATCGACAACGATCTCTGCGAGACAGACCACACCCCTGGTTTTGGTTCCGCAGCAAAATATATCGCTTCCTCTGTTTTGGAGATTGCACACGATACGTTTATCTATGCTGTTAAAAGTGTAACGATCATTGAGATCATGGGACGTGACGCAGGCTGGCTGACTGCTGCTGCTGCCCTTGCGAGAAATGGCTATAACACCGCCCCTCATCTGATCTATCTGCCGGAAGTTCCGTTTGACACCGATGACTTCCTGTTAGATGTAAAACGTATGCTGTTCGAGCGCAATAACATTATCATTGCCGTATCAGAGGGTATCCGCGATGCATCCGGCAATTACATCAGCGCTTCTGAGAAGTCTGTAGATACATTTGGCCACAGCCAGTTAAGCGGTGCCGGAAAAACCTTAGAGTTCCTCGTAAAAGAGAAATTAGGCGTAAAGGTTCGTTCCATTGAAGTCAACGTATTACAGCGCTGTGCCGCCCACTTAGCTTCCAAAACAGATCTTATGGAATCTGTGGAATTAGGAAAAAAAGCCGTTGCGCTCTCCGAAGAAGGCGTAACAGCTTCTATGGTCACCATGAACCGTGTATCAAACGATCCATATACAATTGAATATGGATATGCCGAGATAAAAAATATTGCCAACGAAGCAAAATCCGTTCCTACCGAATGGATCAACGCCGCTGGCAACGATGTTACACAGGAATTAATTGATTATCTCACTCCATTGATCCAGGGTGAATCCAATGTCACCTATGAAAATGGTCTTCCTGTTTATATGGACGTCAGTCATCTGACAAAACATCAATAAATTTTCCAATCTCAGCCCACGCTTTTCTGGATTCTGGCAGCATTTTTGCTGCCATCTGGAAAATGTGGAACATTCCGTCATAAATACTAAGTCTTACTTTTACTCCCTGATGTCTCGCTTTTGAAGCGACACTCACTGAATCACTTAACAGCATTTCATAAGAGCCAACCTGAATGAGCATTGGCGGAAATCCTCTGAAATCCCCATACAAAGGCGAAATATAAGCATCCATCGGATCATGGTCACCGACATAATCTTTATTATAGATCAGACTGTCTCTTGTGTTGCCAAACAGCGGATCTTTCTCATAATTCGTGTCATAAGACTCGCCGCTTGCCATAAGATCAGTCCATGGCGACATTGCAACAATCCCACATGGAAGCTGTATTCCGTGGTCTTTCAGATAATGGCACAGCGCCATTGCAAGTCCGCCACCCGCGGAATCGCCTGCCACAATAATATCTTCTGCAAACCAGCCCTGATCTAAGAGCCACTGGTATGCTGCCACTGCATCTTCTAAAGCCGCCGGATATGGATTTTCCGGTGCCACACGATAATCAATGGTAAGCACACTCATTCCTTTGCTGACCTCATTGTAAAGTCCTGCAAACATCCGGTATGCATTCCGCATAGCTCCGATATATCCGCCACCATGAAGCTGCAAGATCACCTTTTCCCTGTTCGGATTCTCTTTCAGTTCCAGCCATTCCATCATAAAATGTTCCATTTCAATAGTCGTCAAAGTGAACATATCCGGACATTTCCAAGGCGGTTCTACCATTTTTTTCCGCAGTTCGCCGCTCTTGATCTTGCGGCCGATCAGGTTGTCGTTTGTCACGTGTGCGATCAGATCACGCATGACATTTCCGGCAACACTCGCATCATTTTCCTCATGTGTTCTCTCTTTTTTTAATGTTAATTTTCGGATCATTTATCCCCTCTGTTTCTGTTTTTTTCAAGCTTTCGTGATTGTTCTACCAGCTCTGTTTTCTCAATCTTTTGTGATCGGTTCAAACTCATTTTAAGTTCCCGATCAACTTTTGCATGCTTCATCCTGCTTTATTTACCGCACATGAAATCTTCTCTTTAATTCCACCCTCGCTCTTCTGTCTCCAATGATCAGTGTTCCAAGGAATAAAAACACAGAAGTGCCAAGTGCCGCAAGTGCCAGATATGGTACATAAATAATACCTGTCAGGTACAATATGATCGGTATAAAACTGCACAAAATCATAAAAATCTGCCACATAATATAACTCTGCCAGTTTCTCCTGTTTACGCACATTAAAATCAGGATGCCTGCATCTACCAGTATGATTGTTGCCGGGAAAACATACCGTACCGACCATCCCCGGTAACCACTCACAAAATCAATTGCGATCAGAATCAGAATCGCTATAAGCGTTAAAACAATTGTTTTTGCGATATAACCGGTTTTTCCGAGAATTGCAAACCGGACTACGAGGTACCCATAGAAAAAGAGTAACCCGGTCACCAGACTCCATGCCGTCTCAAAGTTGCCATAATGATTTATCACAACTAAAATTGCCTCTGCCACAATTGCCACAAAAAGATAAATTCTTGACAACAGCATCATCCGTCTTGTTTTTATCTTTACATCCGGATACATATTTTCCACTTCAACCGTTGGTTCTAACACGGAATGGCAGAGCGGACAGCGCTCCGTCTCATCCAACACTTCTATATTACATTGTTTACATCTACTCATCTTACACCATTACTTTCCTGTTATTTGCTGTTTCAAACTGTTTCCGCAATTAATCGGCAGTCACGCCATTCGTCTCTAATTCCACTTCAATTCCATCTGCTGCGATTTTCCGGAAAAATCCTCTCTGAACAGATACATCCTTCAGATCAAAGCTGAAGGAAAACACAAGCGTACTGCCATAAGAACAGATCGTTCCTTTCAGATGCTGTCCCTTAGACATGGCAAGAAATGCATGGAACATCTCGACATATGGACGATAGGTTTCGTCTACTCCGATATTTCCAATGTTCGTGATCGTAGTGGTATTTGCCAGCGCGGATTTTGTATACACAAGCTTCATTGCAATATTTTTCAAGAAAAGCGGCACTGCCCGCGCCACCAGAAGTTTTTCATTTGAAACATTGTAGGAGAAAAGTTTTTCCAGATGTTCCCGGTTGATCTGGCTTCTGAGATTGTCCCTGACACTTGTCAATACTTCCTCAAATGTATAGATCTCTTTTGTCGGGTGGAACTCTGCGGATACCATAACAAAAAAGTTTTTCGTTGTGATCGAATTAAAATACGGCCGCAGATTCACCGGAACCGCGACACGGATCGGTTTTTCAGAAGGCATTCCCTTCATGCACTCTGTATACACGCTCCAGATATAAACAGATACCAGATATTCATTGATACTGCACCCGTATTTATGACAGACTTCTTTTAACTGAAAAACCGGCATATATCCATGCATGACACCAAATTCGCCAGGTCCTAACCGCTCTCCCTTTAAAAGATAAGCTTTCTTGGTCTGATAGCCTTTTGCAGAACTCTTCTTATAATTCTTTAAAAAACTGTCCTCTCTGTTTAAGGATGTACCGCTGTTTAAGGAATCCCCCACCTTCTCTTTCAGTTCCGGGTGCGCAAGGCGCAGATACTGGTACGTCAACTCTTTCAAAAAATTAATGCCGCCCATTCCATCCGTCAGCACGTGGAACACTTCCAGATTAATCCTGTATTTATAATAAGTCACGCGGAACATATAACTGTGGTTTTGATTCTGCTGGATATAGCGGCATGGAAAATTACTCTCCTCGCGTACTTTCGGCGCAGATTTTCCATTCTCCTCAAAATAATACCAGAACACCCCCATGCGGAGCCTTAAATTAAATCCATCCATCTTCGGAAGAACAATGTTTAACGCCTGCTGCAAAATATCAGGCTGTACAAGCTCCGTCAGTGTCACACTGATGCGGTAGACATTGCTCATATTCTCTCCTGCGATCACAGGAAAAAGATGTGCGGTATTATCAAGCCTGTCCCAGCGGATCTCGCGGTAGGCTTTCTTTTCTTTTTTTCTTCTCTGTTTCTTATTGTCTATTTTAATTTCTTCTGACTCCTGCGAAGAATTAACAATCTTTTTCTTCATTGATTACTCCACTCTTTTCTCATTGCCTACGCACAATTATAGCGGAATCCCTCTTAAAATACAAGGTTCTATCCTGCCGCTCCCGCCTGGTGTTTTCTCCCTAGCGCCTATCCCGGTGCTGTGTCACTGCCACATACCATAATATTTTTATAAAATTTTCACAAATACACTTATTGATTTTTCTTAACATATTTAATAAAATAATCTCGTGGTCTCTGGTCTATCCAGAACCATCCATTATACTTTCTATTAGAAACAGGAGACATTATGGAATTTAGGAAATTGAACGCACCTTCTCTCAAGGAACTTTTTGTAACTGAACTGCAAAATATGATATTATCCGGCAAACTTGAAATCGGCTCAAAACTGCCACCGGAACGTGAGCTGGCAGAATCCATGAAGGTTTCCCGCGCAGTGATCAACTCCGGGATCACAGAACTGGAAAAGAAGGGATTTCTTGTGGTACGACCAAGAATCGGTACTTTCGTGGCAGATTACCACAGAGACGGTTCGATCGACACACTGGTTGCCATTATGAATTATAACGGTGGTGTTTTAAAAAACAAGGAAGTGAAATCCATTCTGGAAGCAAGAATCATGTTCATGGTAGAGGCTTCCCAATTTGCGATCGACCGCGCATCTGACGAGCAGATTTTAGGACTTCAGAAATATGTATACCAAATGGAAAACTGTACTGAACCCGAAAAAACAGCTTCCCTTATTTTTGAGTTCAGCCATGAGATTGCCTATATCAGTGGCAACACTTTGCTCCCACTCTTTTTTATCTCATTCAAGGAACTTGTGTGCAGCCTCTGGATTCGCTACGGGCAAAAATACGGAACCAAAGAATTGTATTACAGCGCAAAAAAAATCTTTGACTGTCTCCTTGCCAGAGACAAAGAAGCGGTCAAAGATTTCATCACAACTTCCACCATGGAAAGTATTGACGGTACACGTACCATTTATTATATTGATTAATGATTCTTCAGCAAGTAGGCACATTTTCTGTGTATACTTGCTGTTTTTATGCCTGCGAGGATGTGTTCACAAACTGGCTCTCATACAGATTTGCATAGAATCCTTTTTTGGCAAGCAGTTCTTCATGGCGTCCCTGCTCGATAATATGTCCATCCTTCATTACAAGAATAATATCTGCTTCCTGAATCGTAGACAGACGATGTGCAACAATAAAGCTGGTGCGTCCCTCCATCATCTTGGCAAACGCTTTCTGGATCTTAATCTCTGTTCGCGTATCAATGGAAGAAGTCGCCTCGTCTAAGATCAGCATTGGCGGCAGACATAACATAACTCGTGTAATGCAAAGCAGCTGTTTCTGTCCCTGTGAAAGATTGCCTCCGTCTTCTGCCATCACAGTATCATATCCCTGTGGCAGACGCTTGATAAAACTGTGTGCATGGGAAGCCTTGGCTGCTGCGATCACTTCCTCATCTGTCGCATCCGGTTTTCCCATGACAATATTGTCTCGGATCGTTCCGCTGCGCAGCCATGTTTCCTGAAGCACCATACCATAATTATTCCGAAGGCTTTCTCTCGTCATATCGCGGACTGGTACTCCGCTCACACGGATTGTCCCCTTATCTGTATCATAAAACCGCATCAAAAGATTGATCAGCGTTGTCTTTCCACAGCCAGTCGGTCCTACGATTGCTACCCTCTGTCCCGGTTTTACGGAAAGATTAAAGTCTTCGATCAGCTTCTGTTCCGGCACATAAGAGAAGGATACATGCTCTAATGCAACATGTCCGTCTGCCTCCTCTAAAGTTACTGCATCCGGTGCATCCGGAACTTCCGACGGCTCCTCCATTAATTCAAACACTCTGGCTGCACATGCCAATGCGTTCTGTAACTCTGTCACAACACCTGAGATCTCATTGAACGGTTTGGTATACTGGTTCGCATAACTAAGCAGTGCTGAGAGCTGTCCGACAGAGATTCCTCCTGCGATCGCTGTAAAAGCGCCTACAACCCCAACCACTGCATACACTAAGCTGTTGACAAATCTGGTTGCCGGATTGGTAATGCTGGAAAAGAAAATGGCTCTCAAGGAACACTTCTGTAATCTGTCATTGATCTCGTCAAATTTTTCCAATGCCTCATCTTCATGGGAAAATGCCTGTACCACTTTCTGGTTGCCGATCATTTCCTCAATAAATGCGGTCTGTTCTCCTCTTGTCTCTGACTGTAACTTAAACATGGAAAATGTTTTTTTCGCAATAAAGCTTGCGACAAGCAGGGAAACCGGAGTGATCACAACCACTGCGATCGTGATTTTTACACTGATTGTCAGCATGAAGATCAAAGTGCCTAAAATAGTCACGATCCCGGTAAAAAACTGGGTAAATCCCATTAATAGACCATCTGCAAACTGATCCACATCTGCGATCACACGACTCACAATTTCGCCATAAGAATGTCCGTCAATGTATTTTAATGGAAGCTTTTCAATTTTTTCAAATGCTTCCTTTCGGATATCGCGGATAATATTATAAGTGATTTTATTGTTGCAGGCGTTCATAATCCACTGTGCAACAGCTGTCAGTACAATGATAACTGCCATCTTTTTTAAGATTGCAAGGATTCCCGCAAAATCCACCAGTCCTTTTTCGATGATCAGATCCACTGCGCGTCCGGTCAATACCGGAAGATATAAAGTCAGTGCAACTGTCACTGCTGCAAGCACAATCGACATGCCAAGATAACCCCAGTATCTTCTGATGTAGTTCATAACTTTTTTAATTGTTGATTTCTGCTGGCTGTTGATCACCTTTTTCATTTATCTTCCCTCCTTTGCATCTTCGTTCTTCTTGAACTGGGAATAATAAATTTCCTGATATACTTCACATTGCTGTAAGAGTTCCTCATGTGTTCCTATTCCTACGATCTGACCATCATCTAACACAATGATCTTATCTGCGTACATAATGGATGCTGCCCTCTGGGACACGATAAATACGGCTGCCTTGTTCTCCATATCACGGATCGCCATACGAAGTTTTGCATCTGTTGCAAAGTCAAGCGCGGAAGCACTGTCATCTAAGATCAGGATATCCGGCTTTTTCACAACTGCACGCGCGATTGTCATTCGCTGTCTCTGTCCGCCGGAAAGATTCTTACCGCCCTGTTCGATCTCAAAGTCAAGTCCGCCCTCTTTTTTATCCACAAACTCTTTTGCCTGAGCTATCTCTAATGCCTGCATAATATCCTCATCCGTTGCATTTTCATTTCCCCAGAGCATATTTTCCCGAATGGTTCCTTTGAATAAAACTGCTTTCTGAAGCACCATACCGATTTTTTCACGAAGTTCTTCCAACGAATACTCACGCACATCTTTTCCCTCAATCTGTATGCTTCCTTTTGTCGCATCATAAAAACGTGGAATCAGATTGACAACCGAAGATTTTCCGGAGCCTGTACCTCCAATGATACCGATTGTCTCGCCTTTTTTCACTGTAAAGTCAATGTCGGTCAGAGATTCCTCACCTGCACCGGCATAGGTCAGTCCTACATGGGAAAATACGACTTCCGGAACATCTGCACCGGATGTTCTTTCTTCCACGGCTGCCGGAGCCACAGCAGAGTCTGTGATAGACGGCTGCAATTCGAAAATAGCCTGAATACGGTTTCCACAGGCAATCGACTTATTAATATTGATAATAAGATTTGCAAGTTTAATAAGTTCTACTAAAATCTGTGACATATAACTTACAAGCGCAACTACTTCACCCTGTGTGATTGCACCGTCATTTACACGGATTGCACCGGTCCATACCAAAACAACGATCGCACCGTTAATGATCACATAAGTAAGCGGGTTCATCAGCGCAGAAATTTTTCCAACGTAAAGCTGGATTTTCGTGAGTGCATCATTGCTCTCATTGAAGTTTTCAATCTCATCCTCTTCCTTATTAAATGCGCGGATCACTCTGCTTCCGGTCAGGTTTTCCCTTGTAATTCCAAGAACCTTATCCAAAGCGGACTGCACTTTTTTATAAAGAGGAATACTCATAAGCATAATGCCGAATACAACGATCGACAGCAATGGAATCGTAACTACAAAAATAAGTGCTGCCCTGACATCGATCGTAAATGCCATGATCATTGCACCGAACACGATAAATGGGGAGCGCAGAAACAGACGCAGTACCAGATTCACACCGTTCTGTGTCTGGTTAATATCACTTGTCATTCTTGTGATCAGTGTAGAAGTTCCAACTGTATCCATTTCCGAGAACGACAGTGTCTGAATATGCTCAAAAAGTGCATGGCGCAGTCCGGTTGAAAAACCGACAGCCGCCTTTGCAGCAAAATACTGTGCCGTGATCGAACATGTAAGACCAATGACTGCAAGCAGAATCAGCACCAGACACATTTGCATAATGTACGGCTGATCTGCATTTGCCACACCCTTATCAATGATCGCCGCCATGACAAGCGGTACGATCAGCTCAAAGGACGCTTCCAGCAATTTAAAAAATGGTCCTAACACGCTTTCTTTTTTATAGTCTTTCAAATATACTAATAACTTTCCCATTTTCTATTCTCCCGTTATGATTGTAAATCTCATGGTAATACTAAAACCGGCACAAGCCCTGCGCCGGTTTATAAATTATTTCTTAATATCCTTCATCTTCTGCAAACCAAAAATCACTGCCCCACCGATCAGGAAAAACAGAATACTGAAATCATGGATTCCCATAGCCGGCTGAGGAGTATCCAAAGTAGTTGGTCCCATGATAACCGCATAGATTGAACCAAGCATCAGACCAATGATCGTATAGATCGTCTGTGCCCTGAATTTTTCCAAAGCCCTGCGGATCAGTTTTACCACACTGAAAACACCGACCAGAACACCACAACCAAAAATAAATACTGTCCAGAAGCTTGAAAAATCCAGATGCAGTAAGTCTTTGATCGCCGTAATAATCGGAAGATACAATCCAAAAATCAATAACAGTGTTGAACCTGAAATGCCCGGAAGCACCATCGCTGAAATAGCGATCACCCCTGCAAAAAATACAAACAACGCAAGTCCCGGTGTCAGATGCGCCAGATTCACGCCATTGTTCCCTCCGGAAACCGGATTAAAGTAAGTGATAGCACACACAACTGCAACACCCAGTAAAATAAATGGCATGAATTTCTTACCTGCACCTAAACACTCTTTTTCCTCTTTTACCACAATTGGAATGGCAAAAATAATAAATCCGATAAACAACGAGCTGATGTAGTAAATATGTGATTCAAACACGCTCGTTAAGATCAGAACCGCGATCACAAATCCGCTGACCCAGCCGATTCCAAGCTTGAGCAGAAAGAAAAATGCTTCTTTTCTCTTCTCCTTTGTGCCTGTCAGGAGATCATCAATGGAATCAATGAACTTATCATAAAATCCAAGTAAAAATGCAATGGTTCCACCTGATACACCCGGAACACTGTCTGCCAATGCCATGCAAAAACCTCTGATAAATTGAATAATAAACATCTCATTCCCTCATTTTTTTCATTTTATTGCTTTACAGCACTGCATAACATTATAGCCTATGTGTGTTCTATTTGTCTATATATTTATCCAACTGATGTGAAACATCCGTAACAGTTCAGCCTTCCGGCTGACCTGATTCCACGTATCGTTGCGATCCAGACAAGTCCAGGCACCCAGACATAATATACGATGACTCCCATCGTCAGGAACTTATTCGCTCTTTTGTTCTTTTTCCATTCATTGAATCTCCCTGTTTTGTATAATACGCAATTGGCTATATTACCCGGTGATCTTAATTATATCGTGATTTCATCACTCAATAATTTCGCCGTTCGTCAAATACAAATAAATTTGTATTTTCCTCGCTTGCGCTCATTATATTATCTACATCATAAAAAAAAGAAAAGTTACAGTTATTACGCCATAACTTTTCCGGTTATCTATACTTTTTTATTGAATATTGTGATCCTTAATCAAATGTAAATCCGGTAAAACAGAGTTCTGCGTCTGTCCTGTTTATGAAACTTTAATAAGATCTTTTACAACTTCTCCGGCAATGATCAGTCCTGCCACGGAAGGCACAAATGCGACACTTCCCGGAATGTCCCTGCGCTCTGTGCATTTATGTTTTGCACCCGGCGGGCAGATGCAGTTTGTCCTGCAGCTGATCGACATATCCTCGATCGGTCTGGTTGGGATTTCCTCAGAATATACCACTTTTAATTTTTTTATCCCGCGTTTTTTCAGTTCGCGGCGCATAACCTTCGCTAACGGGCACACTTTTGTCTTATAAATATCTGCTACTTTAAACTGGCTTCCGTCTAACTTGTTTCCCGCACCCATACTGCTGATGATCGGGATATCCTTTTCCTTTGCCTTCATGACAAGCTCGATTTTCGCAGTCACCGTATCGACTGCATCCACGATATAGTCATATTCGTCAAATGGAAAATCATCCGCATTTTCCGGAAGGAAAAAGCACTTATGGATTCTGACATCCGCCTGTGGATTAATCTCTAAAATACGGTCGCGCATTACTTCTGCCTTATACTTTCCAACGGTTTTTCTTGTTGCGATGATCTGACGGTTCAGATTTGTCAGACAGACTTTGTCATCATCAATCAGATCAAACGCTCCGACACCGCTTCGCACAAGTGCCTCGCATACATAACCTCCAACGCCTCCGACACCGAAAACAGCCACTCTGGAATGTTCTAACTTCTCCATGGCTTCTTTTCCTAACAATAATTCTGTTCTTGAAAACTGGTTTAACATAATGAATTTTCCTTTTCTTTTTCCTCTATAAACATTAATAAAAAGCTGATGATTAACGTTGCACTGGAAATCCAGATTGCCTTAAAGCCAAGCAGCATTGACAAATTTCCACCGATTCCTGCACCCACTGCAAAAAACAGGATGATTCCGAAATAATACATTGCCTGCCGGATCTGCTCTGGTCTTCTGTCTCTCATATAGGCTGACAATGCCGCTGTACCGCTTCGCAGATTTCCGATGCACATCGTGCTCGCATAAGAATATCCGCCCACTTTACGGAATGTCTGCACCTGCATTGCACAGGAAAATGACACCAGTGTCGTCGCAAGCATATTATAATCCTGCGGGATAAATCCTACCCCAAATAAAATCACGATCTCAAGCAGTAAAATCCCCTGCCTCCAATGAAGTCTGTTGGCATATTTATATTTTCCCTGGACGCAGTCTGCAAAAAAGACACCGCCTGCAAACGCAAGCAACGGCAGCAGATAATGCAGTCCTCTCATCCATTCTCCCGACATGAAATGCTGGCTCATTAATACCACGTTTCCGGTCTGGGCATTGGAGAATACTTCATCTCTGGTAAAGTAAGTATATGCATCCTGAAAGCCGCCTGAAAGCGCCAGAAATACACTTGTTATAAAAGCTTCTGACATCTGTACTTTTGCATTTTTCGATTTTTTCTTTGATATAAACAATCCTGTCACCTCGCATCTTCATTTTAACCGTGTCGTATTATAACGCTTTTTCTGTAAAATGTAAAAAATGTTCGGCAAAAAATACACTTTTTTTCCTTATTCTGTGCGCAAGACTTTAAAATCCTCCTCCTTCTGTGATTCACACACCATGATGCTTGATGCATTGAATCTCCTTTATCTGATGGATGGGATGCAAACAGGATTTTCGAACATTCTATCTGTATAGTATAGAATCCCTCATTATTCTTCAATGCTGTCTGCACCGATTTTTTGTCTGTTTCTGAATGTTACACGGATTTCGTGTATGATAGCTGATTTGGAAAGAAAGCAATGCATACAACAATCAACGCGTCAAAGTGTGCTCACAATGCAAAACATTTTCATATATTATATTGAAATTGCTTGCTATATTGGTTATAATTTAAGCACATTAATAAGAAAGGGGTATTTTATAATGTCAACAACTAATATTAATGTCCGCATTGACAGTGAACTAAAAAAATCTGCCGAGGAATTATTTAATGACCTTGGATTAAATATGTCTGCAGCGATTACCATGTTCCTCAAGAGTGCTGTCAGCCATGACGGCATCCCTTTTGAAGTAAAACGAATTTCACCAAACGCTGAAACGAAAGCTGCACTAGCTGAATATGATGAAATGAAAAAGAATCCAAACAAATATAAACGCTACAGTTCCTTTAATGATTTGATGGATGAGGTACTTGCAGATGCTTAATATTGTTCCATCCAATCAGTTCAAAAAGGATTTGAAGCTTGCAAAAAAACGTGGGTTAAATCTAGGGCTGCTCACATCAGTAATCGACACACTAGCTTCCCAGAAACCACTTGATGTCAAATATCATGATCACAATTTGTCTGGAAACTATCGTAGCTTTCGTGAATGTCACATTGAACCAGACTGGCTTCTTGTTTACCGCGTAGATGATGATCAACTAGAATTATTTCTTTTTCGTACCGGAACATATTCTGATTTGTTTTAAATGCAAAGAGGAGTGTGATAAAAAAAACACACTCCTCAGTATATCAAAACATTTTTCATTACCGTTAAAAAATTTCCAGTTCAAACCATTAGTATATAACTTTTTTAAACGACTTAATATGTCCTAGTAATTGTGCATCATTGTCATCTAAAGCCCTCGTTGGCATTTTAGCTTCTATACATCCATATATTAGAGCATCTTGAACTTTTTTCTTTCAAGCAATGCAAAATCGGATGAAAAAGGCGAATCAAAAGGTGGCAGAAAGTTTCCGCTAACCAATGCGATTAACAGCCTGTTGGAAGAACTAAAAGCAGTCCAAGAGTGCAAATGGATTTATTCTGAATTCGTTTTTTGCCATGAAAATGGGGAATGGATTAAAACGGATGCATATATCACTTGCTTAAGACGTATGCTAAAAAGTTTAGGCTTTGAAATTACTAATAATCATGCTTTCAGAATGAGCTTAAACAGCAACATACTATTCAACGTAGAGACCGAGGTCTCACCTAGGTCTCACCAAAATGTCATATATTTTGACAAAAGAAAAAAGCCTGAATCGGCTAAATTCAAGGCTTTTATCTAAAAAATTCTAATGCGGAAGATGGGACTTGAACCCACACGCTCGCAATGAGCACAAGATCCTTAGTCTTGCTCGTCTGCCAGTTCCGACACTTCCGCATGTCAGTCATCTCTCGTGACGACTTCCTAATAATACCAAAGGAAAATAAAATTGTCAACTACTTTTTTCAAAAAAATTGTAAAAAATTTTTCAAACAATTAAAACAATTTTTTTGCAAAAAAAGCTTGACTTATTATCAAAAAACCGATACAATACTCATTGTTCGCAGAAGTGGCGGAATTGGCAGACGCGCAGGCTTCAGGTGCCTGTGGTAGCAATATCGTGTGGGTTCAAGTCCCATCTTCTGCATAGAAAAAGCCTTGATTTAATCAAGGCTTTTTTGCTATCCAGATTTATCACACCTAATATATGATGAAAGGTTTTTTCTGATCATGGAATTAAAAGAAATAGCAGTCATTCATACTGATTTCCCTGAAAAATTTGGGATTCCAAGACAGAGCGGTCTTGTAAAAGGTTTGCTTGGAACTATTGTTTTTTCCCCGGAATACAGAAACGCAGATGCGATCAGAGGACTAAGTGACTACTCACACCTCTGGCTCATATGGGGATTTTCCAAAGCCAAAAGGGAACACTGGTCTGCCACCGTCAGACCGCCGCGGCTCGGTGGAAAAGTACGCATGGGAATTTTTGCAACGCGCTCTCCTTTCCGCCCGAATCCGATTGGATTGTCCTCTGTAAAATTAGAATCAGTCACGATTGATGAAAAGCTCGGTCCTGTCATTACGGTTTCCGGTATCGATATGTTAGACGGCACTCCGATTTATGATATCAAACCTTATCTGCCGCACATCGACAGTCATCCCGATGCTGCGGGCGGTTTTGCGCTCTCGGTAAGTAAAGAACATTTATCCGTTGTTTTTCCAGATGAACTGCTTCATAAGCTTCCGGAATCTGACCGTGAAACAGTACTTGCACTGTTAGCCCAGGACCCCAGAGACCGCTTTATTCAGGATGAAGACCGTATCTGGGGACTGACCTACGGAAATTACAACATCCGTTTTCAGGTACACGATCAAACGCTTACTGTATTAAGTATCGAATAATAAAATATACGCTTTGCAAACATTCTATTTTCATGCATTATAAAAGCGACAAAAAGAGAAGGACAAATCTGCCCTTCTCTTTTTGTTATAAATATTTCCGTTCAAACTCTCTCGCCGTCACCGGCTTTCCGAAATAAAAGCCCTGAATAAGCTGTATCTTGCTTCCGAGCAGTATATCAAGCTGTTCCTTTGTCTCCACGCCTTCCACGCACACATTGACATCAATTGCAGATGCGAGTTCTGCAACCATTTTTACAAACGCATTGGAAAAATCATCTTTTCCGATATCAATGATAAAACAGCGGTCGATCTTGATCACATCGATTGGCATTTCCCGGATGTGATTTAACGAGGAATATCCGGTTCCAAAATCATCTAATGCCACCCGGACACCAAGTTTTTTGATCTCCGCAAGGATTTTTATCATACGGTTCATGTCATTGATCGCCAGACTTTCCGTCACTTCCAATGTCAGGTTCTTTGGATTAATCTCTGTCTCTTTGATCACCGCAGCGATCTGCTCTACAATATCGTTCTGTAAAAGCTGTACAACGGAAAGATTGACATTCACCTTGTAGTCCGGATGTCCCATATCATTCCAGTATTTGCAGCGCATACAGGCTTCCCTCAGGATAAAGACGCCGATTGGGTTGATAAGCCCTAAGTATTCTGCCAAAGGAATAAATTCTGTTGGAGAGATTGCACCAAGCTCCCTCGAATTCCAGCGGATCAGTGCCTCTGCACCGGAACATGGCATTCCCGGCTTTGAAATATCCGTGATTGGCTGGTAATAGACCTCAAATTCATCAAATGCATTTCTGGTCGCATTACGCATATTTTTTTCCAGATCCAGCCGCTTGAAGGATGTGGAGATCACGTTTTCATCATAATAGGCAACGCGGTTCTTTCCGGCGCATTTTGCATCATACATTGCAATATCCGCCTTCTTGATCAGTTCTTCCACAGAATCACCGTCTGTCGGGAAACGTACAACCCCCATACTCATCGTACAGTAGTACTCGGTTCCTTTTAATCTCCAAGGCTTCGCAAACTGTGCCTTGATCTGCTCGATGATGTTCTGCAGATTGGGATATGCCTTATGGGAGATTAAAATGATAAATTCGTCGCCACCCATACGGTAACAGTTATCATCCACCCCTGCAATCTGCTTAAAACCGGCAGAAATATTTTTTAACAAAATATCTCCATACTGGTGTCCTAATCCGTCATTGATGTGCTTGAAATCATCCAGATCGATGTATAAAAGCGCTCCCTCACCGCCGAACTCCCTCGTATCATTGATAAAACGATGTAGATCCTGCTCACAGCGCATACGGTTATATAATCCTGTCAAAAAATCGTTATTTGCCTGTTTTTCAATCTTCTGCTGATACAGTTTCTTGTCCGTGACATCATAAATCGTGCAGAGTTTCACTTCTCTTCCGTCCACCCACTGGATATGCGTGCTGTAGCAGTCAAACCAGCGGTTTTCCTTTTCGGAATAAATTTCCCGGAACAGACCGTTTTTCGTCTCTGTTACATTCTGTAAACTAACCGGGCTGATTGGAAGCTCCTCTAACGCCTTTTTAAAAGAATTCTGATATTTCTCATTCGCATACAGAATATGTCCGGTCTGAGGGTCTTTAACGTAGATCGCACAGCCAACATTTTCCAAGATTGCCTCAAGCGATGCATAAGAGCTCGCCAGCGAATTTTTTGTGATACGCTTCGTCAAGATTGTCTGGATGATGCGCTTCACGTCATTGATAAATTTGATGTCTGCGATTTCCCATTTTTTCTTCTTTTCATTTTCGCAAAAGCAGAGATACATGCTCGCATGACCATTTACTTCAATCGGGAGAAATACGCCTGCTGTGAGCGATTTCTTTTCAAACATCCTTGCGAATCCCTCCGGGAGCATGGCATTTGCGGAAATCATATACGGTTTTCCATTAAAAAACGGAAGTTCTTCTTTTGGAATGTTCTGTTCCTTTAAAATCCGTGGTTCGCGCCCTTCGGCGGCATACTCACAGATCATATCCACCTTTTCCTGTTCCTGATTTTCCCGAAGCAGCGCTCCTACGGAAATTCCAAGATATTCACAGGCATCTTTTAAAATATCATCCACGATCTTCGTGAAACTGTTCTCAGATTCCAGCATTTTTAACATAGAAGTCATTGCTTCATTGCGATGCAGTTCCGCTTTCATCTGCGTTTCTGACTCCCGGCTTTTATTAAATGCCTCCTGCGCTAAAACTTCCTCCATTTTCACTGCAAAGATCTGTTTGGAAAGGGATTCTAAAAATTCCAGCGATTTATAATAACGCTCCGGGCTTGTCCTCATTATATAGTCTGGAATATCCTCTAAGATATCATCCATAATGCCGACCACGATCCAGATTGCAATCGTCTCACCACTGACACGGATCGCCACTCCGCACATTTTAATCTGCTCTGTATCTAGCGGTTCTTCCACAACGCTCTCAATGCTGCTTCCGGCCATTTTCTGTAAAAGAGAAGCATGACGCTCCATGCCCACTTTGCTGTGCACATATTCTAACTCTTCTTTTGATCCATAGGCTTTTGTCACAACCCCGTTCTGTGCATTTAAGCATACCATATAAACATTATTTGCATCACAGAACCGATCCTGCATATTCTGCATCAGCGACTGGTCTAACAGCCAGTTATTTGATTTTGCCGCGTTTTCTTCGCTTTTGTCGACTGAAAAAGCCATGTTCTAGTTACCCCTTCATTCCTATGATAAACAGATAGTATGAATCCTTCTTCCGGATGCAATACTCCTGGAGCAGCCTGTAGCAAGGCTGCAGACGTAATTGTTTTTTTACAAACCCCACTTCGTTGGAATACATGATGATGATTCCGTCTTTTGCCAGCAGGCTTCTTGATTTTTCAAAAAAGGCTGCATAAAATGCGTCAAGCTCCTCTTTCGACTTCTTTCCCCTGACCGGCATATTCGTGATGATCTCATCGAATTTATAATCATGCTTAAAATCCAGATAATCGCGATGAATAAAGTTGATCTTCTCGCCTGCAAATGCTGCATTCTCCCTTGCCATTTCGATTGCATCGCCAAAGATGTCAATTCCATACTTTTCCCTTGCCGGGACTAAAATATCACGCTCGATCAACATGGTTCCGACACCGCAGCATGGATCTAAGATCTGCGCATGCTCTTTCATATACGGCTTTGCAAAATACATGAGCATTGCCGCATTCGCCGGGTGGATAGACATTGCAATGGCGTTTTTGCGGTATGCAAACCGTTTCATCTGCAGTGTATATAGTTTTAAAAATGGAACAAAATTTCCGTCTTTCGTCTCGATCAGACGGATCTCTAACTCATAATCTGTCGTTGAATTGATCAGTTTCCAGTCGGAAGCAGCTTCCAAAGCCATTCCCAGTTTTTTCACAAACTCTGTCCGTGGCTCCTTTCCCTTCACTTCCAGACGGAAATAAAAAGGTGCCTCTCCCTTATGACATTCTGTCAGAAAAGCATAAAGTTCAGATTCCCATAATAACTCTGCTGCCTTTTCTGCCTTCATCGGTACTTTGTCACTTGTGTGAATTGGAAACAATAATTCCCGGTATGTACGAAGCTTTGTAAAAGGAATGATCTCCTTCGAGAAAACCAGCACACCTAACGGATGCAGCTCGGCTTTGCGCTGTACGGATGCTCCGATCTCCTTCACTTCTGAAAGTGTGACCTCTCTCTGCTCCCGGTTTGTCAAAAGCAGCATCTCATGAGGCACCGAAAATCCGGTAAAGGAATGTTTTTTCATTCCTTCTATATTAAGGACTATCTGGTTCAACTCCCGGATTTCCTCGTTTCTGTGTTTTTTTTCTTCCTCTGCTGCCGGCTGGTTTTTAAGCGTTTCCAGACGTGTCTGAAAGAATTCCAGATTTTCTCTGACATCAAGCTTTCCTAATGCTGTCAGGTAAGAACTTTTGACAAACAGTGTTGTCTCCTTCTGATATGCTGCAAGCAATGCATCCTTTGCCTGTTCAAGTCTTAAATCTCCGATCAGAAGTGCCGCATTCTTTCTCGTCTTAGCGTCCTCATCTGTTAAAAATGCAAGAAGCATACTCTCTTTTCCGGCAAGCAGTTTCAAAAATTCCTCCCGCATGTCCGGTTCCTTGATCTCGCTTCTGATCTGACTTAAAGTGCTTCTGATCTCCTGTTTTTCTACTAATTTATGAAATTCATTTTCTAACATATTTTCTTATATTAACCCTTTATCCGATTGTTTCCGTCATTATTTTGTCTCATTTAACAAAAAAGTCCGGTTCATAAGTTATTCTAATTTATTTCCTGTGTTTTTTCAATACCGTAGGTATCAATATATGTCAATAAGTCTGCCTTGAAATTCGACCATGCCCCGCTATTTTCGACAAAGTATTTCGGGCAGTCCTTGCCGGTAACATCATAATGTCGAATTACGTCGTCTGTGGTCAGGTCATACCTTCCCATCAGCCATGCCACAAGACTGACCAGCGACTGATAAGTTTCATCTGTAAATTTTCCGGTTTCATCCGGGATGCAGCACTCTACAGAGATTGTGTCGCTGTTTCTCTCATTGGAAGCATAGGAAATCTCATTGCACGGAATACACTGAATAATCTCACCGCTTATTCCAATGATAAAATGACTGCTCGCATGTGTCTCTCCTGTCTCAGACAGGCTTTCAAAGTAACTGCGGTTCTGCTCGGCTGTTGTTCCGGGATTTGCGGTATAATGAACCACAATTCCATTCACCTGCGCAAGCTCCGTCCCCGGTCTTGAATACTCGTTGACCGTAAGCAGCTCCACTGCAAAATCCGGCGATTCTTCGATATATTTTGAAGTTTCTGCTGTCACCGGCTGCTCTGCAGCCTGTTTTTCTGACACTTTGCGCACCAGCACCACAAGAAAAAGCAACAACAGAAAAAATCCTGCAAATGTCGCCAGACGGAATATGATCTGCTGCTTCCGTCTTTTTCTTCTCCGCGCTCTCCTCGCCTCAAGCCGTCTGCGCTCCTGTTCCTCATAAATTTCTTCATCACTACGCTGCATAAAACTCTTTTGTGTTCTCCCTTACCCTATTTTTTCTTTCAAATTGTATTTTTGTGAATACTTAACAAAATCTTAACACTTTTTTTGTTGACATTTCCCAAATCAAGTACTATACTAGCCACGAAAACAAGGAAAACAAGTTTTCAAAAATAAAATAAGGAGGCGAGCATATGTATTCAATCGATCCAGCAATGTCTTTTGGTGAAGTAATTCTTTACTACGAGAAATACATCACAGAGACCAAAGCACAAGGTAAAAAACCGGTATCATTCCTTCATTTCATTACAGGTAGATACTAAAAGCCGGCTGATCAGACCGATAGCGCAAAGCTATCCGGTACTCTGTCACCCGGCTATTTTTATATCTGTCTCATCAGATGCTTCACATGAAATGCTTCATCAAAAGAAATATCATCTTCTAAAATCTCCAATGTTTCCTCGGAATGTTCCACTTCCCTTGAAAAAATCCTTGCATTTGCGATCCGATCTTTCAGTTTAAAACTTTTTCCATTTTCAAAATACCGCACAATATCCATATCACGGATCACTAAAAATCCGACAATTGCGAACTGTGCCTTCGCCAGCACATTTCCGTCGTACCATGCTCTCATAAAGTAACGGTAGGTAAAATAAACAAGAATGTGTTCATACCAGATTTCGTTGTAATCAGCAGACTTCTTATATTCCGCTAAAGCCTCCTCATAAGAATGGGTTTCAAAAAACGTTCTCACCTGCTGTTTTACATTGATCCATTCCTCATTGACATTCTCAAGTTCCTCAAAGGTATCCATGCGGACATGAAAATATTCCATCAGATCCCATGGTTCCTCCTGCGGATTTTCCACCACATTCTGTAACTTCTCGCAGAATTTTAAGAACTCTTTGATCCTGTCATCAATGCTTTTCTCACGGTTCTGTAAAATGGCAATCGCCTGTCCGCGGTATTCCTCTAAATGAGAACAGAACTCCTCCATGTCTTCCTCAAAAGGTTCCTCTTCCTCATCCTCGTAATACTCATCTTCAATTCCAAGATCCGGCAGTTCGATATCTTCATAATACATCTTGCCTTCCTCAGAAAAAATAATGCGTCCGACTTCTTCACAGGACACACTTAGGGATTTTTCCCTGACATCACCATATTCCACAACAAAACGAGGGTATTCCGTGCAGACTTCGCACAACGCTTCTTCCCCCAATTCACTGTAAATATCACACAGTTTATTTTTATCTAAAAACGGACACCAGCCGTTTTTTCGCAGAACGAAGCTGTGTTCTTCATCCTCTGTCACCATCTGCTCTTTCAGGCGTTCTCCGAACGCGCCTTCAATTCCCATATAATATTCATAGGAATCCTCATCAATATCAATCTCCCAGCCAATACAGCAGCTATGCTCGCATTTGTCTGCAATGCACTGGAATGTTTTATAATAGGAAGGTACTCGTAAAATCATCTTTTTATCCTTATTATTTTTCTTTCAAATATTCGCTGATCATATAGCCGACACACCAGATTCCACCTGCTAATGACAGGTATAAAAATCCCTGGATCAGTGCACCGATCAAAAGCCCGATCGATAAGTGCCCTGCCATCTGTGCCACGATCACGGAGCGCACCGGCTTTTTCAAAATCTGCCAGACGCCTGTATAAATCCATCCAAAAACACCTATTCCATAAGCAAGTGCTGCCAGAATGGTTTTCCATGTCATTTTCATCTTGTCGCTCCCCTTATTTCTTCAAAGCAGTTCCATTTCTGCTTATTCTTCTTTTGCCACTGTTCATCATATCACAGTTTGCTATTCCATAGCAAGAATCACTTTGCCGGCTTCCTCGGTTGCATGAACGTCAATGATCCTCTGATTTTCTGAGCCACGGAATTTTAATGAGATATTCTTCTTTTCCAGAACAAATGGGCCGTCTACTAAAATGTCACAATAAGACAGCATCTCCTCTGTCACTTCGCAGTTTGCCCTTCCGCCCGGCAAAAGGTCTTCGTAGAGATATCCGGTATAGATCCAGACTGTTTTTCCCGGCAGTTCCTTGCGGATACGTTTTAATAAGCCTACTAACACCCTCTGATTCTGCGGTTCCATCGGTTCTCCTCCAAGCAGTGTGATGCCAGCCATATAATCCGGCTGCAGGCTTTTTATCACCTCATCTTCTGTCTCTTTTGTAAAAGGCTTTCCATAAGAAAAATCCCATGCCTCCTCGTTAAAACATCCTTTACAGTGATGTGTACAACCGGATACGAACAGGGAAACTCTCACACCTGCACCATTTTCTATGGAATACGTTTTGATATTTGCATAATTCATTGTATGATTTCCTTCATGACAAGTTGAAACGAAGCGGGATAATTTCCCGCTCCGCCCAAGATGTTTTGTATTCAAATTCTTTTTTTATAAATGAAGAACCCTCTCTTTGATTTCCTGTGTTCTTCCCTGATTCCAGAACTGTGTTCCGATGTATCCGCAGGTACGTCTTGCAACAGACATCTTATTCTGGTCGCGGTTGCCGCAGTTCGGGCACTCCCATACTAACTTTCCGTCCTTATCATTCACGATCTGGATTTCTCCGGAATAGCCACATTCCTGACAATAATCGCTCTTTGTGTTCAGTTCCGCATACATGATATTGTCATAAATATACTGCATTACAGAAAGAACGGCATCTAAATTATTCTGCATATTCGGAACTTCCACATAACTGATCGCACCACCCGGAGAAAGCTCCTGGAACTGTGATTCGAATTTCAGCTTGTCAAAAGCACTCATCTGCTCGGTCACATGAACATGATAGCTGTTTGTAATATAGTTCTTATCTGTGACACCCGGAATGATTCCGAAACGTTTCTGTAAACATTTTGCGAATTTGTAAGTTGTAGACTCTAGCGGTGTGCCATACAGACTGAAATCAATGTTGTGCTCCTCTTTCCATTTTGCACATGCATCATTTAAATGACGCATTACTTCCAATGCAAAAGGTGTGCCGTCCGGATCTGTGTGGGAAACTCCCTTCATATATCTGGTACACTCGCAAAGTCCTGCATATCCGAGCGAAATAGTGGAATATCCACCATATAATAATTTATCGATTGTCTCGCCTTTTTTCAAACGTGCTAATGCACCATTCTGCCAGAGGATCGGGGCTACGTCAGAAGGTGTGCCCTTTAATCTCTCATGTCTTGCCATTAACGCTCTGTGGCAGAGTTCCAGTCTCTCATCCATGATCTCCCAGAACTTATTCATATCTCTTCCGGAAGAACATGCCACATCTACAAGGTTTAAGGTGACAACTCCCTGATTGAATCTTCCGTAGAACTTGAATTTATCATTTTCATCTTTATATACGGTTAAGAAAGAACGGCAGCCCATACAGGTATAGCAGTTACCCTGTTTGAGTTTTTTCATGATCTTCTCGGAAATATAATCCGGTACCATTCTCTTTGCAGTACACTCTGCTGCAAGTTTGGTCAGATACCAGTATTTGCTTCCCTCACGGATGTTGTCTTCCTCTAATACATAAATGAGTTTTGGGAATGCCGGTGTGATAAATACACCCTTTTCATTCTTAACTCCCTGGATTCTCTGATGTAATACTTCCTCGATCACTGCTGCTAGGTCATCACGAAGCTGTCCTTCCGGTACTTCGTCAAGATACATAAATACGGTCACAAATGGAGCCTGTCCGTTTGTTGTCATAAGTGTGATCACCTGATACTGGATCATCTGGACACCACGGTTGATTTCCTCTTTGACACGCATCTCTGCGATTTTATTCACCATTTCCTCTGTTGGTTCAATACCGGTAGCTGTCAGTTCCTCACGAACTGTCTTACGGAACTTCTGACGGCTCACATCTACAAATGGTGCCAGATGCGAAAGAGAAATACTCTGTCCGCCATACTGAGAACTTGCGATCTGCGCAATTGCCTGTGTTGCAATGTTACATGCTGTGGAAAAACTCTTCGGGCGGTCAATCATTGTCTCACTGATCACTGTACCATTCTGGAGCATATCCTCAAGATTCACAAGACAGCAGTTATGCATATGCTGTGCAAAATAATCTGCATCATGGAAATGGATGATTCCCTTCTCATGCGCCTCTACAATATCTTCATCCAATAAGAATCTTCTGGTAATATCCTTGCTTACCTCACCAGCCATATAGTCACGCTGTACGCTGTTGACTGTAGGATTCTTGTTGGAGTTCTCCTGTTTTACTTCCTCATTGTTACACTCTAATAAACTCAAAATCTGTTCATCCGTAGAGTTGGATTTACGAACCAAAGCTCTCTTGTAACGATAGGTAATATAATTACGTGCCACATTGAATGCGCGCTGGTTCATGATCTGGTTCTCCACCATATCCTGAATCTCTTCAACACTCGGGGAACGTTTCATATTCTCACATGCTTTTTCCACATTGGCGAGAATCTCCTGTATCTTCTCCTCTGTTAATTTTTCGTAATCGATTACACTCTCATTTGCTTTACGGATAGCTGCCTCAATCTTCTTAATATCAAAGGTATCTTCCATTCCGCTTCGTTTAATAATTTTCATTTCTTTGTTTCGCTCTCCATTCTACTAAACACTTTTCATTAAACTTCCTATAGAAGAATTTGTTCTCTATTGCAAACCTCTCTTGTTTGCTGACGAGACTTATTATACAATATCTTGTGTTTTTGTCAATATGTATTACTAGATTATGTGGAATATTATGTAAACAAAAAAGGCAGTCGACACCCCTTAAACCCAGTATCCACGCTACCTTTATCTATTCTGTACAAAAATACATCAAATAAATCGTCACTTTTTTACGATAAAAGAAAAACACTATATATTGTGGTGTCTCTATTCCTCTACACCATTTTTACAGGTTCTTCCACAGCCCTCCTCGGTCACTCCGATATTCTCCATGATCCGGTCAAGATATTGCTTCAACTGTTCTGTTTCTTCCTTATTAAACCCCTTTGTGATGAGCTGCTCCATTTCACGAATATCCACATCCGCTTTCTCAACCATGTTCTTCGCTTTCTGTGTCAGGGAAATTTTCTTTAATCTTGCATCATGACTGACGGATTCCCTGCGAATCAGTTCTTTCCGCTCCATAATCTGCAGCATGTTCGATGCTGTCGCTCTCGATACGTTAAATTCCTGCTCGATATCTTTCTGATAAATCTCACAGTCTGCATGATCATTCAGATATCCCAAAGCCCAGCGCTGCATGCCTGTAATATCACCTTCATTTTCGATCCGCTTTGCCTCCATTTGCTTGTGAATCCGGTTATGGATCAGTCTCATTTTATATCCTACACTGTCTTCGTGTCTCACTTGTTCCTTTTCCCCCCTAAAATTTATTCCGCAGAAAGTATCCAATCTACTCTTAAAATTTGGAATAAAAAATATGATTGACATTCACAATCGAATGCCGTATAACTATATAGTTAGCACACTAACAATTAAAAATCAATACTAAATTAGAAAAGGATGTGAAAATATGTTAAAAACTCTTGGAGCACAAATTAAAGAGTTTAAAAAAGACTCTTTTCTTACTCCGGTCTTCATGATCTTAGAAGTTCTCATGGAGACGATCATTCCTCTTATGATGGCATCCATTATCGATGATGGTGTGGAAAAAGGAGATATCCACCACATTTACATCATGGGTGGATTGATGATCGTCACAGCCTGCGTTTCACTTTTTGCAGGTGTTATGGGCGGAAAATACGGTGCAAGAGCCTCTACCGGTTTTGCACGCAACTTAAGAAAAGCAATGTATGAAAATATTCAGACATTCTCTTTCGCCAATATAGACAAATTCAGTACTGCGGGTCTTGTCACAAGACTTACCACAGATGTTACCAACCTCCAGATGGCATATCAGATGATCTTACGAATGTGTGTACGTGCACCGATCTCTCTGATCTGTGCGATGTGTATGGCATTTTTCATCAATGCAAAGCTTGCGTGCATCTACCTTGCTGCAGTCATTGTCCTCGGTGTAATCCTTGCTTTCATCACAGTGAAAGCACACAAATATTTTACCCAAGTATTCCCGAAATATGATGACTTAAATGCATCTGTTCAGGAAAATGTATCTGCTATCCGCGTGGTAAAAGCTTATGTCCGTGAGGATTACGAGAAAAACCGTTTCACAAAAGCAAGTGAAAACATCTATAAAATGTTTGTAAAAGCAGAAAGTGTCATTGTTTACAATACACCTGTCATGATGGCAGCTGTTTACACCTGCATCATCTTAATCAGCTGGATCGGTGCAAAAATGATCGTATCCTCCACTCTGACGACAGGTGAGCTGATGAGTCTTCTCACTTACTGCATGAACATTATGATGAATCTTATGATGCTCTCTATGGTATTCGTAATGATCACCATGAGTATCGCAAGTGCAGAACGTATCTGCGAAGTATTAAACGAGAAAAGCAGTATCACAAATCCGGAAAATCCTGATTACGAGGTATCTGATGGAAGCATCCGTTTTGACCATGTGACCTTCCGTTATAACAAGACTTCTGACAAACCGGTGTTAGATGACATCAACCTCACCATTCAGTCCGGTGAAACAATTGGTATTATCGGAGGAACCGGAAGTTCCAAGTCTTCCTTAGTCAATCTGATCAGCCGTCTGTATGATGTATCGGAAGGCAGTGTCTATGTCGGCGGCAAAGATGTCCGCAGTTATGACCTTGACACACTGCGTAATGAAGTTTCTGTTGTGCTGCAGAACAACGTACTGTTTTCCGGAACAATTTATGATAACCTCCGCTGGGGAAATCCAGATGCGACAGATGAGCAGTGCCGGCATGCCTGTGATCTTGCCTGTGCTTCTGAATTTATCAACCGTTTTCCGGACGGATACAACACACATATTGAGCAGGGTGGCTCGAACGTATCCGGTGGTCAGAAACAGCGCTTATGTATTGCAAGAGCTCTGTTAAAAAATCCTAAGATTCTTATCTTAGATGACAGTACCAGTGCAGTCGATACTGCAACTGATGCAAAAATCCGTAAAGCATTTGCTGAGGAAATTCCTGATACGACCAAGCTTATCATTGCGCAGCGTATTTCTTCCGTTATGAATGCTGACCGCATTATCGTATTAAACAACGGCGTAGTGGACGGTTTCGGTTCTCACGAAGAATTAATGGAAACAAATGCTATTTACCGCGAAGTATACGAATCCCAGACACAGGGCAGCGGTGATTTTGATGAAGGAGGTGCAAGATAATGGCAGAAAAAAATCATGGACCTATGCGCAGCAATGCCCGTGGACCAAAACCAAAAGTTGCAAATCCCGGAAAACTGTTAGCGCGTCTTCTTTCCTACATATTTAAAAACTATGGATTTGCATGTATCGTTGTTGTGATCTGTCTGTTTATAGCAGTATTCTCCAATGTGCAGGGAACCTTATTTATGCAGACACTCATCGATGATTACATCATTCCTCTGACCAAGCAGGCTTCCCCTGATTTTACTGACCTTGCCCACGCGATCGGACGTGTTGCGATCTTCTATGCATGTGGTGCACTTGCTTCCTATGGTCAGTCAAAAATCATGGTCTATGTAACACAGGGAACACTCCGGAATCTTCGAAATGACATGTTTGTTCATATGGAAGAATTACCAATCCGCTACTTTGACACGCATCCACACGGAGATATTATGTCAACCTACACAAATGATATTGATACACTCCGCCAGATGATCAGCCAGAGTATTCCACAGGTATTAAACAGTGCCATTACGATCATCAGTGTACTTGGTGCCATGATCGCGTTAAATATTCCTCTGACGATCATCACACTTGTCATGGTAGGCGTTATGCTCTATGCCACCAAAGTTGTCGGCGGTGCCAGTGCCAAATATTTCATTGCACAGCAGCGTGATATTGCAACCGTCAACGGTTATATTGAGGAAATGATGAACGGTCAGAAAGTTGTGAAAGTCTTCACACATGAGGAACAGAGTATTGAAGATTTCAACAAATTAAACGACCAGTTATTTGAAAGTGCAGATAATGCAAATAAATTTGGTAACATCTTAATGCCGATCAATGCACAGCTCGGTAACGTCAGCTATGTTTTAATCGCTTTAGTCGGCGGTGTTCTTGCTTTAGAGGGAATCGGCGGTTTTACACTTGGTAAACTTGCAAGCTTCTTAACTTTCAACAAGAGCTTCAGCCAGCCAATCAACCAGCTGAGTATGCAGATCAACAATATTGTTATGGCGCTTGCCGGTTCCGAGCGAATTTTCAATCTGCTGGATGAAAAACCGGAAACAGACGAAGGCTACGTTACATTAGTCCGTGCCAAAAAAGAAAACGGACAGATTGTGGAATGTAAGGAACGTACCGGAATGTGGGCATGGAAACATGTTCATCAGGCGGACGGCTCTGTTGACTATATCGAATTAAAAGGTGATGTTGTCTTTGATGATGTTGATTTTGGATACAATCCGGATAAAATCGTTCTGCACAATGTAGACCTTTTTGCTACTCCTGGTCAGAAGATTGCTTTTGTCGGAAGTACCGGCGCCGGAAAAACAACGATCACGAACCTGATCAACCGTTTCTACGACATTCAGGACGGTAAGATCCGTTACGACGGCATTAATATCAATAAGATCAAAAAAGATGACCTGCGCCATTCCTTAGGAATCGTATTACAGGACACACATCTTTTCACCGCAACCGTTATGGAAAATATCCGTTACGGAAAATTAGATGCCACGGATGAAGAAGTCATTGCTGCTGCAAAACTTGCAAACGCAGACACTTTTATCCACCAGCTTCCAGACGGCTACAACACAATGTTAACCGGTGACGGTGCAAACTTGAGCCAGGGACAGCGCCAGTTACTCGCCATTGCCCGTGCTGCAATTGCAGATCCACCTGTTCTGATCTTAGACGAGGCAACCTCCTCCATTGATACAAGAACAGAAAAGATCGTGCAGGATGGTATGGATAAACTGATGCATGGACGTACCACTTTTGTGATTGCCCACCGGCTTTCCACCGTCCGCAACAGTGACTGTATTATGGTCTTAGAGCAGGGACGTATCATTGAGCGTGGTAACCATGACCAGTTAATGGAAGAACATGGAAAGTATTACCAGCTTTATACTGGTAATCTGGCGGAGTAACCGGAGTTTAACTTGGTAATGTAGGCAGATTTTGTAGCTATGTTATAGGTAGTGAAGGGCAGATATAAGAGTCCATACACAAGTCAAATTATTAATGTATATAAAAAAATCGTACAGACAAAATATGATGTTCCTGTTCGCAAAGCTCACAAAGGAAATCATATTTGTCTGTGGGAGTATCCTAAAGTTTGTGTAAACCTCCAAACTGATGTAAGATAAAATTACTC
>ERZ1034691.336-NODE-336-length-38081-cov-11.598327_pt1 | contig 38081 bp, 34 predicted proteins | sample MGYA00520638_ERZ1034691 | MGnify/ENA primary metagenome ERZ1034691 (study PRJEB33766, sample SAMN09781763) | gut metagenome | biome: gut microbiome | host: Homo sapiens | place: Madagascar | study: EMG produced TPA metagenomics assembly of the PRJNA485056 data... | reverse complement strand
TTTATAATAAAAAATTTTTGCTGTCGATATGCATAATTTGCATTGGTTTTGCAGTTATTTATTATAACCGCACTTTTTAGCAATATTTTTCACAATAAAGCATTATAACAAAAGAAAAAGCCTTGCCGAAATCGACAAGACTTTTTAAAATTATGGCGGAGAGAAGGGGATTCGAACCCCTGGTACGGTGATTACCGTACACATGATTTCCAATCATGCTCCTTCGGCCAGCTCGGACATCTCTCCAAAGACAATGCCTATTATATCAAATACGCAAAGGAAAATCAAGACTTTTTTTAAAATTAATAATACTTATTATTCGCTTTCCCTTAATACCTTGTTAATATAGTTAAGCACACGCTTTTTGTCTGCGCTCCACAAGGGGGCTACAAGTATTTTTTTATCTCCGTCACCTGTAAGCCTGTGTATTACGGTGGTTTTTGGGATAACTCTAAGGCATTTTACAAGTATATCCGCATATCGCTCGAGCGACAGAACGGGCACATTGCCCTTTTCGTATTCATCGTATAAGTCGGTATCCTTTAATATGTGCAAAAGCTGTAACTTAATTCCGTCGGAACATTTGCCCGCATATTCAGCACTCTGCACTATCATATCTTCCGTTTCATCAGGCAAACCGATTATAATGTGCGTTATTACGCTTATGCCCTCCTTGTGCAGGCGCTTAACCGCATCATCATACACGCTTAAGTCATATCCACGGCGAATATAGTCTGCCGTGCTTTTATGAACTGTCTGCAAGCCGAGTTCCACCCACACAGGCTTTATTTTATTAAGTCTTGAGAGCAAATTTACGGTTTTGTCAGGCAGGCAGTCGGGACGGGTAGCGACCGACAAAGCGACAATTTCATCGGGTTCTATAGCCTCGGTGAAAATTTTTTCAAGGTACTCAACAGGCGCATATGTATTTGTAAACGGCTGAAAGTAAGCAATAAATTTTTTACAATCGGTTTTTCTGCCGATTCTCTCTTTAGCCTCCCGAATTTGCTCGGTTATGCTGTGGTTTCTGTCGGCGGAAAATTCTCCCGAACCTCCCCTACTGCAAAAAATACACCCCCGTGTGTCTATTTTGCCGTCACGGTTAGGGCAAGTCATACCGCCGTCAAGAGAAATTTTATATACCTTTTCACCAAAGGTGTTTTTTAAATATTCGTTTAGAGAATAATAATACATAACTGCTCCGTTTTCGGTAAAATGCAAAATGACCGACTGTGTCGGTCATTGCATTGGTTAAAAAATTTAGAAGAGGAAAATCTATGAAAACTTCTTGTTAACTTTATTGTGCTTATATAATAACCTGCTTTTGTGACGATTATATGAATAGAAGTACAATAATATGTGAAACATTGTGAGTTTTATCAAAAATCAAAAGGTTGAATACAATTTGATATACTCAAGAAATTTTGCATTGATTTCGTCTTCAAGTTTTTCAAATTCTTTGTCAATGCCGCCGTTAAAAATTACTTAATATGAATTTGCACTGCGAATTGTAAATGTAAACATAGCTTATCTAAATAATTCCATATCAGAATTATATAAATCCTCTCTCGTAATATCGGCGTAAAATTCTTCACCCGTAGCATTTTCCAAAGCCTTGATAATAAGGTTCGGATTTGCGTTGTCGGTACTGCCTGCGGAAAGTACAATTTCAAGCTCGGCAAAATCAAATTTTTCCGATAAAGAATAATTTTTAATACTTTTCTTTAAATCAACAGTCTTGTAACCCGACTTTGACTTCTTTTCAAGCATAATTTCTTCGCTTTCCAAAAGTTCTTTCAGTGCGGTATATACTTTATCAGAGTTAAGATTATCACTGCTGATTTTCATATTAAACCTTGCATACGCAATTTTTCCGGCTTTCATAATCGGCTCTGTAACCGCAAAAACCCTTATGCCCTGCGGCAGGCAGGCATTAAGATTGTTGATTAATTCTTCATCGGAAATATCTTCAATCAATTTTATATCCATACACTCGTTAATTCCTCTGAATCCGAGTGAAAGCGGCAGAGGAAAAGTTGCGAACGGGTGCGGATTAAATCCCTCGGTATGCCATATCGGAGCTTTGCTCTTGTGCAATGCTCTTAACATACAGCGGTTAAGGTCGAGGTGCGATATATAACGGCACTCGTTATCTTTCTTAAACCAAACTCTTGCGTTTTTCAAAGCACACACCCTCCCCGTATTTTGCCGCACCGCAGTTGTTGCACTTCAAACGACAATGCGGTGTTGTTGTATTTTCATATGCTTTTTTACATTCTTTAATAAGATAATCCTTAGTTACGCCGTAGTCAAGGTGATCCCACGGAAATACCTCGTCAAACGAGCGCTGACGGTTAGCGTAGAATGTCGGGTCAATGCCGCACTCTTCAAAAATATCAAGCCATTTCTGCAAGTCAAAGCAGTCGCCCCAACCGTCAAAATGAAAACCTTTTTCGCAGGCAATTTCCATTGCTTTACACAGCTTTCTGTCGCCACGGGCAAATACCGCCTCAAGGTAACTTGTGTCGGCATCGTGGTAATTAAACTGAATCTTGCGGGTTGTAATGCTTTCTTTGATATGCTGTTGTTTAGCGTGCAAAGTAGGGATTGTGTCCTGTCCGTGCCACTGGAACGGCGTAAACGGTTTTGGCACAAATGATGACGCAGAAACTGTTACTCTTACACCCTTTCCCTTTGGCTTATTCGGGCAATTATAATAAGTATCGACTACAGCCTGTCCGAGGTCGGCAATTGCCTTTACATCGTCCATTGTTTCTGTAGGCAAACCGATCATAAAGTACAGTTTTACAGTAGTCCAACCGCCTTCAAAAGCTGTTGCGCAGGTCTGCATAAGCTCATCATGCTGAACATTTTTATTGATAACATCACGCATACGCTGACTTCCCGCCTCGGGCGCAAATGTAAGTCCGCTCTTACGCACTGTTTTGATTTTATTCATAATATCGTCGGTAAAACCGTCAACTCGCAATGACGGCAGAGAAATACTGACTTTTTCGTCCTTACTCCACTCATTGAGTTTTGTAAGCAACGGCACAATCTGTGTGTAGTCGCTTGAACTCAGCGAAGAAAGCGACACTTCGTCATAACCCGTATTCTCACACAATGCTCTGCACTGCTTATTGATAACTTCGGGAGATTTTTCTCTTACGGGGCGATAAATAAATCCTGCCTGACAAAAACGACAGCCACGAATACAGCCACGGAAAATCTCCTGCACCGCTCTGTCATGCACAATTTCCACAAGCGGGACTACGAAATTATCGGGATAATAGCTTTCGTCCATTTTCTTCATAAGGCGCTTGTGAACAACAGACGGAGCGTTATGTTTAGGAATATACCGTTTAATTGTGCCGTCCTCGTTGTACTCAACATCATAAAGCGACGGCACATACACGCCCTCTATCTGTGCACATTCAATGAGAAACTGTTCTCTTGACTTACCCTCTGCTCTGCACTTTCTGTAAAGCTCCATAACCTCAAGGTCAATCTCTTCGCCCTCACCTATGAAAAAAAGGTCGATAAAATCCGCAATCGGCTCGGGGTTGCAGGTGCAAGGGCCGCCTGCCACAACAATCTGCTTTAAACCCGTACGCTCACAGGATTTAATAGGCACACCTGAAAGCTTAAGCATATTGAGCACATTTGTAAAACTAAGCTCATACTGCAATGTAAAACCGATAAAATCAAAATCCGATACAGGGTCGCCGCTCTCAAGTGCATAAAGCGGAATATTATTTTTAATCATTTCTTCTTCCATATCAATCCACGGCGCAAAAACTCTTTCACACCATATATACGGAATTGAATTAAACAAACTGTATAGAATTTTCATTCCGAGATGCGACATTCCCACTTCGTAGGTATCAGGAAAGCAGAAAGCAAACCTCACATCAACATCTTTTTTATTTTTTACAACTGCGTTAAGCTCTCCGCCAACATATCTGCCCGGCTTTTGAACCTTTAGCAAAAGTTTTTCTACTTCCTTGCTGACCATTGTATTACCTCCGTCAGAAATACCTGTTATTTTTAAAAATTAATGAAAGTATAATATAACCGCATACAAACAACAGCGAAAAATTATAATCCGAATTAAAAAGTATTATAAATCCCAGCACAGCTATTGGAAATAATGCGATGAAAGTTATGATATTTACTGCCTTTTCCGCCGTATGACCTGTAAATCTGCGGCTAAGCAAAATATACAATAGCTGCCCGCCGTCAAACGACATTACAGGCAGTAAATTTAAAATACAGAGCGACAGATTTACATAAGCAAATTTTAATAAATCTGTTCCACTACATAAGTATATCAGAAAAATAATAATAAAACAAATAAAATTAGCAAACGGCCCGAAAAAAACTATAAGAAAATTCTGTAAATCACTTCTTTGCTGTCGGCTTTCGTCATTTATTGCAATTTCAAACAAAGAAATGCTTATTTTCTTCGGTTTGCTGCCGAAAATCAGCATCATTAAAAGATGCCCCGATTCGTGAATGACCACAGCAAAACTGCACATTACAAATCCGCCGAATATATCAAGTATAATACAAACGGCAATCAGGCAGAGCAATGTGTATGAAACACTGAATTTAATATTGAACAGTTCAAACTTCATCGTCTGTCGCAGTACCGAAAATTTCGGATAAATTGTAATCGTCGGGAGTATTTTCGGCTATAATTGATTTGTTAAGTTCGCCGTAATACCATTGACGGGCAGCAGTGTAAAAATCGCCGCCGACAGTTTTTATAACAAACGCAGCCAAAGCAAGCAATAAACATATTATAAGCTGCATCGTAACAAGGACTTGCGTATTGTGAGATTTTTTACGCTTTTGCGGCGGTAATTCTGTATTTTGAGGGCTTTCCTCTTCCGTTTCCGCATGCGCAGGAGTTGAATATTCGGGGCAAGAGGCACTCTGCCAACCGTCATCGTATGTAATTTCATTTGTAAAATTTTCTTCTGTCAAAACAACCACCTCAATGCAATATATGCACTGAGGTGGACAAAATTAACCTAACTTTTTAAAATCGCCTTTAACAAGATTTATAAAGAAACAAATCGCAATAGTAAGCGAGAAAATCTCGGCAATCGGAAATGCATACCAAACTGCTCCGATTCCCCAGATTCTTGAGAAAATAAACGCAATCGGTAAAATAAGCACAAGCTGACGGGCAAAAGACATAATAAGACTTCTCATTCCCTTGCCGACTGCCTGGAACAAGGTGGTAAAGATAATACCCGCTGCGGCAGGAATAAAGCAAAGACTTATAATTCTGAACGCAGGCACGCCGATCTTCATAAGTTCCTCTGTGCCGCCGAACATTGAAATAAGCTGTTCAGGGATTATCCACATTGCCAATGTGCCTAAAGTCATAATAATTACGCCAATTATAATACCACGCTTGAGTGCGGAATATACACGCTTGCGGTTTCTTGCGCCGTAGTTGTAACCGATAATCGGCATAACGCCCTGGTTAAGTCCAAAGCAAGGCATAAATACAAAGCTCTGCAATTTATAATAAACACCGAGAACCGTTACCGAAGCCTCGGAAGCGGCAAGAATACCGTTAAGTCCGACAATCATAATCGAACCTATCGACTGCATAATAATAGACGGGAAACCAACGGCATATATATTTTTTACAGTCTTCATACTGAATTTAAATTTTCTGAATGTAATTTTAATTAAATGAGATTTCAAGAAAATTATCAGAAGTGCAAAAATCATACTGCAAAACTGACCGAATACCGTTGCAACAGCTGCTCCCGTAACACCGAGTTCCGGAAACGGACCTATACCGAAAATCAAAAGCGGGTCAAAAATAATATTAATTACAGCTCCCGTGAGCTGAAACAGCATCGGAAAAATCATATTGCCCGTAGCCTGCAAAGTTTTTTCGATTGTAACTTCTATAATCGCAAAGAGCGAAAAGCAGAGAACCACTGTAAGGTACTGTGTACCGTATTCTATGATATTTTCGTTGGTTGTATAAAGCATCATAAAAGGTCTTGAAATCACAATACCGAGGACAAGAAAGATTGCGTAGCTGAAAAAACTTAACAGCAGACCGTGGGTTGCAACCTCGTTTGCCTCTTTAAAATTCTTTTCGCCAAGTCGTCTTGAAACAAGTGAGTTAATACCGACGCCCGTACCGACCGCTACAGCAATCAAAAGCATCTGCAACGGATAAGCAAGTGAAGTGGCATTAAGTCCCTCCTGACTGTACTGTCCGATAAAAATACTGTCAACTACATTGTACATCGCCATAATTGTCATTGAAAAAATTGCAGGCAACGACATAGTAAGTATCAGTTTTGTCATGGGCATAGTGCCCATTTTGTTTTCTTTTACATTTTCCATTCGTTTCTGTTTCCTTTCCTAATCTTAAATATTCATTTATTTTCACTTTTAGCGATAAAACGCTTTTTGTATATCAAAAAAATAAAAAGCATTATTAATGTGCCGAAAATCACACCTGAAAAGTCGAGCAGTACATCTGTAATCATTCCCGCTCTGCCCTCTACATTAAGTTGTATGGTTTCGTCACAGACCGCAGTCGCAAGTCCGCAAAACATTACATTTATATAGTATTTATACGGTTTCAGTTTGTCAAAAGCAAATGCGCATGACATAAGCATTGCTCCTATTGCCGTATATTCACAGAAATGAGCGGATTTTCTCACTATATGGTCAGTAAGTTCGGGAGTAAAACCTAAAAAGTCTAAAATTTTCTGCAAAAATTCAAGTACATTTCCGCTTTCTTCCGATGATATATCAGCAGGCATCGAGGAATGAATAAATGCAAATGCCACAAGAGCTATCGTTATTATAATTAAAATCGCTTTGGCTTTTTTGCCGCAACTGTATGTAGCCATTTTTAGTCACCTCGTATTATTTTACACAAATCTGCATAATATGTCAATCGACAAATAAAGGAATGGTTATATTTTAAATGTATGTTAAAATTTTGCGTAAAAGCTGTAGTTTTTTAGATAAAAAATAAATTGCAATATATATCGGTATCTGTTATACTATTTTAGTACCTTTATTTTGAAAGGAGTATTGTTTTGTTAAACTATATCTTGGTATTTTTGATTGCTATGGTTCCTCTTATTGAGCTGAGAGGTGCCGTTCCGTTCGGTGTAGGAATGCAGCTTGATTTATTCTGGGTGTATGTCCTCGCTATCTTAGGTAATATGTTGCCCGTACCTTTTATATATTTCTTTGCAAGAAAAATTCTTGTATGGGGCAGCGACAAAAAATTTATAGGTAAATTCTTTAAATTCTGCCTTGAAAAAGGCGAAAAGGGCGGTAAAAAATTGCAGGCAAAGGCTGGCAGAGGTTTGTTCTTCGCTTTACTTTTATTCGTAGGTATTCCTCTCCCGGGTACAGGCGCCTGGACAGGTACACTTGCCGCAAGTATGCTCGATATGGACTTTAAGTCAAGCGTAATTGCAGTAATGCTCGGTGTAATTCTTGCAGGTATAATTATGGGACTTGCAAGTATGGGCTTATTCGGCGGATTAAGCGCAATTTTTGCTCCAAAATAAAAACCGACGGGCAGCTTTGGCTGCCCTGTTTTTTAGGATGATAACTTTGAAAAATACAAATTATGATATAATAACGGTCGGTGCGGGTGCTGCGGGACTTGCGGCGGCTATATCGGCAAAACGAAATAACAGAGATTTAAAAATAGCAATTCTTGAGGCTCAAAGCAAAGCAGGCAAAAAAATTCTTGTTACAGGCAACGGCCGCTGTAATCTGACAAATACCAATGTCAGTAAAGAATTTTATCACGGCAGTTTTGATGTTTCTAAAACCTTAAACAGATTTTCCGCAGAAAAACTTATAAATTTCTTTTCAACCTTAGGTCTTGTATGCGACACAGAAACAAACGGACTTGTTTATCCTCATTCAAGACAAGCAAGTGCAGTGCTTGATGTTTTGCTTATGGAAATTAAAAGGCTGAAAATCGAAATCATATGTGACTGCAAAGTTGAACTTATCCGTAAAAAAGGCGAATTTTTCAATATAAAAACCTCGAACGGAGAATACACCGCCAAAAAAGCAGTTATGTCATGCGGCGGAAAGGCCTTTCCTACAGCAGGCGGCACAGGACTCGGACTTGATGTTATAAAAAATCTCGGTCATAAAATCACGCCGTTATTCCCTGCCCTCTGTCCTATTCAGGTCAAAAGTGATTTTATGAAAAGTCTTAAAGGAATCCGTGCTAAAGCGGAAGTTACTCTTTATGACGGCGAAAAAGCAATAAAAAGCGAAATCGGCGAAGTACAGTTTACGGATAATGCACTTTCGGGAATTTGTGTGTTCAATCTCACAACTCTTTTACCCAAAACCAAAAATCCGATTATTTCCGTAAATCTTACAAAAGATTATTCGTATATAGAATTATTAAATTTACTTTATGACAGAAAAAAGCTGTTTGCAAATGAACCGCTCGAAGAATTTTTCACGGGTCTTTTTCATAAAAAAATAGGAACAGCACTTATTAAAAGCATTACAAACAAAGCATTGACAGAAAGCTGTAAAAAGTTAAGCGACAAAGAACTAAAATCACTTGCGAATTTAATTCAAAATTGGAAATTTGAATGTAAACAATGCAAAGATTTTTCAAAAGCGCAGGTAATGCTCGGCGGCGTAAACGGAAACGAAGTAAACGGCTATACATTTGAAAGCAAAGTTGTAAAAAATCTATACATCTGCGGCGAAGCACTCGATGTTTGCGGAGATTGCGGCGGATTTAACCTGCATTTTGCTTTTGCAAGCGGTATTATAACAGGAGAAAACCTATGATAAGAATAAGCAATATACATTTACCTCTTGACTACACAAGCGAAACCGTCTTAAATAAAGCGGCAAAACTTATTAATGTAGATAAAAAGTTTTTTAAAAGCTGTACGATTTTCAGACGCTCGATTGACGCAAGAAAAAAGGATAATATATTTTTTCTTGCAACCGTTGACGCAGAACTTTTTGTAAACGAAGAAAAGATATGCAAAAAATTTAAAAATGCCGAAATCGCAGAAAAATATGAATATAATGTTGAAAAATTCAGAGGTACGGTCAGCCCTGTGGTAGTCGGAGCAGGCCCTGCAGGATTATTTGCCGCACTTATACTTGCACAGAGCGGTGCAAATCCGATTTTAATCGAGCGTGGCAGAGATGTAGATACCCGAACGGAAGATGTACATAACTTTTGGAAAAACGGTATTCTTGACACAACAAGCAATGTACAATTCGGCGAAGGCGGTGCCGGAGCTTTTTCTGACGGCAAACTTACCACAGGCACTAAAGACACCCGTCAGCGCAAGGTACTTATTGAATTTGTAAAACACGGAGCGCCTGACGAAATTCTTTACAATGCAAAGCCGCATATCGGAACGGACAAATTAAGACCGACAGTTAAAAGCATAAGAAATGAAATTATCCGCCTCGGCGGAAAAGTTATGTTTGAAACAAAACTTATCGGATTTTCAGCAAAAGACAATTCTGTTACAAGTGCGGAAATTGAGCATAACGGAACTAAACAAACTATTGATACCAATGCAATTATCCTTGCAATCGGACACAGCGCCAGAGATACTTTTGAAATGTTAAATGAAAAAGCTGTACCGATTGAGGCAAAAGCATTTTCTGTCGGCGCAAGAATTGAGCATCACAGAGAAATGATTGATAAATCACAGTACGGCAAATTTGCAGGCAAAAAAGCGCTTGGTGCAGCAAGCTATAAGACAAATGTTCACCTTAAAAACGGCAGAGGCGTATATACATTTTGTATGTGCCCGGGCGGAAAAGTTGTAAATGCCTCAAGCGAAGAAAACCGACTTTGCACAAACGGAATGAGTGAATTTGCAAGAAATGAAGAAAATTCAAATGCCGCCTTACTTGTCGGGATTACACCTGCCGACTATCAATCGGAAAATCCGCTGGCAGGAATGTATTTTCAGCGTGAGCTTGAGCATAAAGCATTTGTTGCCGGTGGAGAAAACTTTAATGCTCCGGTTCAGCGTGTATGCGACTTTATTGAAAATAAGGCAAGTACAAAAATCGGTGATGTAAAACCGTCTGTAGGTCCCGACTTTACACCGACCGACCTTAATAAATGTCTGCCTGATTTTATAACAAACTCTATGCGACAGGCGATTATTCAAATGGATAAAAAACTGCATGGCTTTGCTTACGGTGACGCAATACTTACAGGTGTTGAAACCCGCAGTTCATCGCCAATCAGAATTATGAGAAACAACAATTTACAAAGTGTTTCGGTAGCAGGACTTTATCCGTGCGGAGAGGGCGCAGGATATGCAGGCGGAATTATATCTGCCGCAGTAGACGGAATTAAGTGTGCCGAAAAAATTATAGAAAATTCCATATCGGAATAAAAGCAAAATTACAGCAAGCAAAAAGTGCAGTTCATACGAGCTGCACTTCTTTTGTTTATAAGGTATATGAATATTTAATTTTGAGCTGCAATATACATCTGAAGTTCTGTTACATCTAATACTGTAAGCTGACCGTCACCGTTGAGATCGAGTGCCTCAAGTACCGCCTTGTCGCTTTCATCTATTATAGGCATACCGTCATCATTTTTAGAACCCGCAATATGTAACTGCATAGATGTAACATCGGAAACATTTACAATCCCGTCACCATTTGCATCACCCTTGAGCACTTTTTTGCCATCAATAGCCACAAATTTCAGCTTGTTGCTATCGGTGTAAGAGTTTACATAACTCTGTGCATACGAACCTTCGTAGCCATAAATTGTAATGTCTGAGTTAAGGAGGAAGAATAATCTATCGCCAATTAAGGTTACGCTCTTCGGAATAGTTACACTTTTAAGACTGTAACACTCTGCAAATGCATACTCTTCAATAGTTGAAACACCGTCCGGAATTACTACGCTTTCAAGGCTTGTGCAACCCCAAAAAGCACAACCCTTAATGTATGTAAGGGTTTTTGGAAGAGTGATGCTTTTCAAATTTGTTTTATTATAAAACGCACCACGAGCAAGCATAGTTACGGTTTTGCCGTCAATCTGTTCCGGAATAACTACATCGGTATCACTGCCAAGGTATTCCCAAAAAATAATTGACTTGCCATCAATGTTCTCATAGCGGTAGTCGCCGCTTGTTACAACAGAATGCACAGCATCTCTGCTCTGCGAAACCTTTGGTACATTTACTTCGGCTGCGTTTGCAGTGAAGGGTATTGCAGAAAATGCGGAAGCAAGCATAGCGGTAACAATTATAGCTGTAATAGCTTTTTTAAATTTTTTCATTTTATAACCCCTAACTAGAAATAATTACATATTCATATTATCACTGCAAAAATACTTTGTAAATAAAATGAATAAATTTTAACACTAATTTTTCTGTATTGTAGATAGATATGACATAATTTGTGCAAAAAATTACAATCTGACTATAAAATCAAATGACTTCGGTTATGAAAAAACAGCGGAATTAATCGAAATACTTTTCAAACAAAAATTTTCGTTATGATTCTTTAGGGTGATTTTCAGATTAGAAAATTATTAATACAAACTTCAAATCAAAACATAATTAACCTTAACTTTAATGGAACAAGCTAAAAGACAGACAGTAAAAACTGCCTGCCTTTTTCTTTGTCAGCCGTTACAGCCACACTCAAAATTACATTTTTCTCTTTCTTCAGGTCTTGCATTCGGCGGGAAGAATGATTCGTTAGGAAAATCTACCCTGCTGAATACTTCACACGGGTCGTCGCTTTCAGGCTTACATTCCTTGCGAGGAATACAAAAATCATATGACGGAATCATAATCTGTACATTTCTCTCAAGCTGTGTAATTGTAAAAATACCGATAGTGGCACTTACGCTTGCATCTCCGGTCACAGCAAAATCGTCACCAAAGTATGTTATTACACATTCAGGTATAGGAGCACAAGGAAGCTGCGGAACACTTCCTTTTATAAGTCGTGCCGAAAGAGCCATAGGTTCGGAAATTTGTACTGTTGCATTTGGTAAAAACTCCGTGCAACCGCATGATGTAACAGGTTGAGAGCAAACTATAGAACTGTCGCTCGAAAAACTCTTTGAATTTGATTCACTGCCGTAAAGAACCGACCTTTTACCGTAAATTGCAAGTCCGTTTACCCGTGACGGAATTGTAGAACCGCAGGTATATGCCTCAAGAGAAATATCAAAATAGAATGTAACATCAACCGCATAACAGCCACGATGAAAAGCGATTGATTCAACGCTTACATCGGCGGTTATAACGCTTGCCTTGCAGATTTTTACAGATGATGCGTTATTGATAACAGTTTGACTGCAAGGTGTAAAATAAACCGCAAGATTGCTAAGGCAATCCTTTGAGCCGCAACTGTCATAAATACGGCTTGCGTTTATGCAGACAGCGTCTGTGCATTTGTTTTCGGTAAGCGGTTCGTTGCCCGACTGCCGTGGTACTGTGCCGTATGATACATCTGGCATAAAAATTAACCCCCATAAAATGTATTAACAGGCTTACGCTCTGTAACAATACATTTTATGAAGGTTATACTTAATTGTGAATATTGAGTTGATTTATTTTAAATAAGGCTTTAAAATTTCATCAAGTTTTTTGTTTACAGCATTCGGATTTGACTGCGTATAATTTGAAAAAGCGATGAATACTTTGCTCTGGTCCTGCGCAAATACAATTCTTGCATTAAATCTGTAGAATGCTGCGTCACAATAATAATTACCGCAATCGTCAACATACAAACCGTACGCAAAACTTGATTTATAAGGAGTGAACATTTCTTCTTTGGATTTTGCAGACAACAATTCACTTCCCGTAATAGCATCTGTCCATTTAAGCAAATCACTCAAATTGGAAATAAGACCCATAGAAGAATACGCAACACCCGGATAAATATTCCACTCATCGTCAAAAATATCCTGATAACCTGTAGCAAGTTGGTCTGTGCTCTCAAAGGTTGTCGAAGTCATTTCGAGCGGCTCAAAAATATTTTCTTTCAAAAATTCCTCATAGCTTTTTCCGCTTACCTTTTCGATTATGTCACCGAGAATAAAATAATCGGAATTTGAATAGCTGTAATTTTCTTCATCATTATCAATTTCTTGTGACAATATCCATTTTAAAATAACAGAATGATTATCTTTAGCGGAATTTTTCTCTGAAATATCGTACTGCGGAGCATTTGCACGCACGCTTTCGTCAGATTTGCCGAGATAATCCGGCAAGCCTGTTGTCATTGTAAGCAAATTACGGATAGTTATATCTGAACCGTACTTATAATCTGGATAATACTTGTCAAGCGTATCATCTGTGCTCAGCTTATCCTGCTCCTGTAAAATCATAACAGCCGCAGCGGTAAACTGCTTTGTAAGCGAACCTATGTAGTAATTTGTATTGAGTGAATTATATGTATGCGAACCCTTGTCGGCATAGCCGTTATTGCCTATATATTCAAAATCATTTCCGAGTTTATAATATACAGTTCCTCTGAATTTACTTGCAACAAGTGTATTATCGAACTTAGCTGTTATGCTGTCGGTATCCTGTTTTAATTTTGTAAAATTATATGCAGGATTAGTAGGTACTTCATCAGCAGTTGCAGGCGCAGCGGTAAGTCCCTGCGTCGATGCACCTGTAGAATTTGTAGTCTGCGGTGCTGTTGTAGCCGAAGATTCCGAATCATTGTCACAGCCTGTAAATGCAACTGCGGAACACGCCGCCATAGCTACGCACATTAACGATTTTGCTAAAGCCTTCAAAAAATCACCTCATCAGATTTTTTCCATTTTACTGAAATTAGCCATAAGAGTTTTTGTGCCTGCCTTATCAAAAGCAACTTCAAGCATTGTGTCGTTGCCCATTTTTTCGGTTTTCATAATCATACCTTTGCCAAATACCTTATGGAATACGCAATCTCCTTTTTTGTAAACAGTACCCGATTTAACGGCAGGTTTAGTAAATGTATTAAAACTTTTGTTAGGTGTGAATTTTGAACCGGCACCGATACTGATATGACTTGAGGATGCGGAAAAACCGTTTGTTGACGCAAAAGTCTTTTTCTCGCCTGTATAATTAAGTAATTCGGGCGGGATTTCATTTACAAAGCGTGATACTTTGTTATAGCTTGTATGACCCATCAACATTCTTGACTTTGCCTTGGTAATGTAGAGCTTTTCTTTTGCTCTTGTAATACCTACATAAGCAAGTCTGCGTTCCTCGTTAAGTTCATCGGGATTCATCATCGTGGCAATTGACGGGAACACACCTTCTTCAAGACCTGCAATGAAAACTACGGGAAATTCAAGTCCTTTTGCGCTGTGCAATGTCATCATTACCGATGAATCCGCTTCTGCATCATAGTTATCAATATCTGTCTGCAATGAAATTTCCTCAAGGAAGTTTGAAAGTGACGCTTCTTCTGCGTAATCCTCTTCAAATTTGATAATATTTGAAGAAAGCTCTTCGATGTTCTCAATTCTTACATCGGGGTTGTCTTTCTCTGTTTTTAAATATTTTTCGTAATCTGTATGTTCGAGAATGAGATTGTATAATTCTGCAAGAGAATAATCTCCGCTTTGTTCAGCCTCCATAAGACCGTCAATCAGCGCAACAAAACTCTTTAACTTTGTTGCGGCTCTTGAAAGCTGTGGATATACATCTGCATCTTTAATTACGGAATATATGCTTTCGCCGAGTCCTGCGGCAATTTCAGAGGCTTTTTCAAGTGTAGTTGCGCCAATACCACGCTTTGGCACATTAATAATTCTGCCCAGTCTGACATCGTCGTGCGGATTATTAATAACCTGAAGATATGCAACCATATCTCTGATTTCTTCTCTGTCATAGAATCGTCTGCCGCCGATTACACGGTGCGGAATACCGCTTCTTGACAAAGCCTGCTCAATTGAGTTTGACTGTGCATTCATTCTGTAAAGAATTGCAAAATCAGAGAATTTTCTGCCGTCTGCTACACCGTCAAGTATAGTTTTTGCAATAAATTGAGCCTCGTCACGCTCGGAATCGGAAGTATGCACCTCAATTTTATCGCCAACGGCATTTTCAGTCCACAAAGTTTTGCCCTTACGCATTGTGTTGTTAGAAATAACACCGTTTGCCGCATTAAGAATATTCTGTGTACTGCGGTAATTCTGCTCAAGTCTTATCATCTTAGCGCCTTTAAAGGTGTTTTCAAAAGAAAGGATATTTTCAATTGTAGCACCTCTGAATTTGTAAATACTCTGGTCGTCATCACCTACAACGCAGATGTTGCCGTATTTTGCGGCGAGCATACTTACAAATTTATACTGCACCTTGTTTGTATCCTGATACTCATCAACCATTATGTATTTAAACTGATTTTGATAGAATTCGAGTATATCGGGACATTTTTGAAAAAGCTCAACAGTCTTGCAAAGCATATCGTCAAAATCCATTGCATCTGCGGTTTTTAGTCTTGACTGGTAAATTTCATATACTTTTGCCACGGACTGCTTGAGGTTATCGTAGCCTGCTCTTTTGAGCATTTCCTGCGGTGTAAGCATTTCATCCTTTGCTTTTGAAATTTCGTTGAGCACTCTTTTTACCGGCAACATTTTTTCGTCATAATTAAGCTGTTTTAAAATATCTTTTACAAGTTTTTTCTGATCGTCAGTACCGTAAACGGTAAAATGACTTGTAAAACCGATTCTGTCGCCGTATCTTCTTAAAATTCTCGCACAAGTAGAGTGAAATGTAGCCGCCCAAATATCCGAACCGCCTTCCGGAACAGCGTTGCAGATTCTTTCTTTAAGCTCCCCTGCCGCCTTATTTGTAAAGGTAATTGCAAGTATCTGCCACGGTTTGCAAAGTTCAGACTGCAAAATATACGCAATTCTGTTTACAAGAACGGTTGTTTTGCCCGAGCCTGCACCCGCAAGTATAAGCAAAGGGCCTTCTGTGCAAAACACAGCCTGCTGCTGCATATTATTCATATGTGAAAACTGTTTTTTTAATTCTGATTGTACCATAGCAATATTCCCGTTAAAAGTTTAATAACACAGAAAACGGGCGAACTGCGTCCGCCCGTATAATCTGACGATTTTATTTTATGTAGCCGTAGAATGTTTCAAGAATTTCAGGACCCTGGTCTGCAACAATCATTGTAACATAGTTGCCGTCCTGTGTAACCTTACAAGCCTCAACCATAGGAAGTTTTTCGGCATTGTAGCCTGAATACTGTGTAACGATTGAAGTGTATGTCTTAGAAAGCGCATCGTTTACTCTTGATGCAGCGTCAGCGTCAACAGCCTCAACAAGTACGATTTCAACTCTTGAATTGCTGTCTGAATTGATTTCTGCCGCAAACTGCTTAACATCTTCTGTGTCTATGCTGTAATATTTTTTAAGATCATTAGAATCTGTAAGCTCTTTTAAGTCCAATGAATATTTAGAGTTGATGTCAGAAAGAACTGTTTTTAAATCAACCTCTTTGCTACCTGAACAACCTGCAAGCGCAGTAAGACAAAGTACAAATATTGTTACCAAAGAAACTACCTTTTTCATAATTAACCTCCAAAAATGTCTTATAAAAAAATTACGCCGAATCAGTGTGACCCGGCGTATTCAGATGGTCGAGGTGACAAGATTCGAACTTGCGACCCCATCGTCCCGAACGATGTGCGCTACCAAACTGCGCTACACCTCGATAAAAACAGCCCCGATTACTCGGGGCTTTTAATGGCTGAGGAATAGGGATTCGAACCCCAACAAACAGAGTCAGAGTCTGTCGTGCTACCGTTACACCATTCCTCAATGTTTATTGCTCATTGCTGCAAGCCGTGCAATCAACGATATATATTATATATTATGAAGTGCGTTTTGTCAACACTTTTTTGAAATTTTTTAAAACTTTTTTAGAAGTTTTTAACTTTCGTTTAGCATTGACTTGTTGCTTACTGTCACGCAATCAACAATAGCTATTATATAGCAGAACGTGTGTTTTGTCAACATCTTTTTTTCAATTTTTTCTAAAATTTGAAAAATACAAAAAAATACGGAATTTTAACTAAAACTTTTTTTGAGTCTTATATCATCACCGACAAAATTAAGCCTTACACCCTCTCCGTATATTCTTGAAATAAATCTTGATGTATAAGTTTTTTCAAGTTCTGTTATCGAAAGGTTTGTGTTTATTATCAAAGGCTTTCTCAAAAGCATTCTTGAATTACACAAATTATAAAACTGCGTATTTGAAAAAGAATTTGAAAACTCTGTGCCTAAATCATCAATAATTAATAAATCGCACTTTGTGAGCATTTCAAAATATTCGGAATCGTTAGACTCTTTGGAAAAATGCATATTGCTAAGCGTTGACATAAGCATAGGTGCAGACACATAGATTACACCGAAACCACGCCTTGTAACCTCATTGGCAATAGCGAGCGAAAGGTGGGTTTTGCCAAGACCTGTGCCGCCTCTCATAAGTATACTCTTTGACTCGGGCGTAAAAGTCCTTGCGTACTGTACGCAATAATTATAAATTTTTTGCATCTTATCAAAAGGTGATACTCCGCTCGCCTTATCAACCTCATGACTGTACATATTAAGGTCAAAACTCTCAAAAGTGGAAAGTCTTAAAGGCGCAGTACGGTTAAGCTCCTCGCACGCAGTTGCTACAAGCAGTCTTTTAAAACAAGGGCAATACACTGTTCTTCCGTCTTTTTCTATATATCCCGTATCTTTGCAGTATTTACAGTTGTAATGCGGTTCAAAGCAATTTTCTTCATAGTCGTTTTCTTTAAGCAGCTTTTTGACTTCATTTTGCATAGAAAGACTTTTTGCACGCAAATCCTGTGTGGCAGACTTTACATCTCCGCCGTTTAAAACTGCACGAACCGCAAGTATTCCGCATGAAGATATTTCTTTTTCAAGCTCCTCTATTCTCGGAACTCTTCTGTAAACCTCTTCACGAACCTGCTCCGCTCTTCTCTCGGCTTTGGTGCGCCTTTCTTCCATTTTTGCTTTTGTCGCTCTGTAAATTTCTTTACTGTATCCCATTTATATCACCACACTAAATACTGTCGATTGTATCTAATCTCTGCAAATCATTTATATTATAAGATGTGTTGGCGTCATTCCTGTTTCCGCCTTTATGCTTATACTTATCGGGTCTGCTGTCAAATTTGTTTAAATCGTCAACGTTGTAAATTCCGCTTGAATTCCAGCGCTTTAAAATTCCGTTTATGTATCTGAAATCGCAGCTGCCCTTACTGTCAACACATCTTTCGTAAGCCTCTCTTAGCATTTCGGGAGAAAATTTCCACTCGTTTACCCATAAATCGGCGTATTCAACCTGCTTTTTAGTAGGAGAACCCGTATTTTTTAAACCGAACGCAGATGCTACAATCGTAAAACTCTGGCTTGCACGATGTGCTTGTTTTATTTTATTTTCGGCTTCCTCAATCGAGAAAACTCCCGCATCAGACCATCTCAAACCTATTGTTTCAATGGCTCTTATGTTAGATTTTCCGATGCTTATACAATACTGAATAAGCATTATAATTACCTCTACAGGCAAACCGCAGGTATTTTTAAGTAACAGTAACGACGATGCATCGGAGTTTGATAAAGGCTTGCCGAGGGCTGTCTGTGCCTCGTTTACAAGCATTTTAAATTCTTCGTCAACCGCAAGCTGTTGAGCCACATAAACATAATCGGGGCGCTGTGGTCTTACAAACATATGCGGAACTGTAGGCTCTTCCTTTTCAATCGGAGCGGTAGTATTATTGCTTTCGACTTGTTTTTCAGTCGTTTGCTGTTCTGCCTGTGCAGGCTCAAAAGCACCGTTATTTTGGCAAAAGATACCTTTCATAACCCAGTATTCAACTGCCTCCGGAATATCGGTTTCATTTACGCCTGTCGCCTTACTGATGTCACTTTCGTTCACATCTTCCCCACTGTGTCGCAAAAGATATAACAATACCTTAAGTTTAACGCCGTCCGAAAACTTAAGTCCATCGTCTACAACCGACGAAGGCACAGCAAATATTGAATTCCAAGCACCAAGATTAATTTTCATAGACATTTCATATACCTCTGACCCAAAATAAATATTATAATCAAACTTTATCGTACACATTATTATATCACACTAAATTTAAAAATCGACACATATTTTTAAATTTTATAGATTTTTTTAAAGGAATATGTTAAAATACAGTTGAAATGTTTTAAGGAGGTAATATTATGAAATATACATACATTCCAAGAGGTGTTTGTTCAAGACAGATTAACCTTGAGATAAATGACGGAATTATAGAATCCTGCGAATTTATCGGCGGTTGCGCAGGCAACACTCAAGGCATTTGCGCTCTTGTAAAAGGTATGGACGCAGAAGAGGCTGTAAAGAGATTAAAAGGCATTGACTGCCGTGGCAGAGGTACATCTTGTCCCGATCAGCTTTCTTACGCTATCGAAGAGGCTCTTGAACTCGAATAAGCTCTGCGACTAAAACTTTATATTTATCATAACATTAAAGCTCTCTTTATTTGCGTAAAGAGAGCTCTTTGTTTTGGTTTATTTTTACCTAAAATGGCAATTAATTCAAAATTGCAATCAGTCAACCTTGAAAGTACCTGCCTCAATCTCATCAATCATAGCAAGACGCTTTAAGTGTCTGTCGCCCTCTTCGGGAGTATTGAGGAAAATTTCTGTAAACTTAACAGCATCTTCTTCGCTTGTAACTCTGCCGCCCATACAAAGAATATTTGCGTGGTTGTGTCTGCGTGTCATTTCAGCGCAAAACTCATTGCTTACAACTGCCGCACGAATACCCTTAACTTTGTTTGCTGCCATTGAAATACCGATACCTGTACCGCAGCAAAGAATACCAAGCTCACATTCGCCGCTTGCTACTGCTTTTGCAACTTTATAGCCGTAAACAGGATAATCAACGCTGTCTGTGCTGTAAGTACCAAAATCTTTATATTCAATACCCTTTTCGTCAAGATATTTTTTAATTGCGCAGATAAGGTTATATCCGCCGTGGTCACATCCAAGTGCTAACATTTCTTTTCCTCCATTTTCTTTTTAAGTTCTCTTTCAGCCTGCGGCAGTCTTAAATACATCGGCATAAGTTCCGCAGCCGAAAGCACTTCTCCGTCATTAAATTTTTGTACAGCAATTTCTGCTGTTGATGACGCTCTTTGAAATCTTATACTGATTGGTGCGAGTTCAACATTTGGTAATAATTCTTTCATAGCATTATAGCAAAGCTCCGCACCGTCACCCACAAGTATAATTCTTTCGTCATAGCTCTTAAGTTCTTCTGAAAGCTCGGCAACAGACAAAGCTCTGTCTTTGCAAAGTCTTTCGGGCTTTACGCCGTCACATTTAAAAAGCGCATTATAAACCTGCGAACAGCGAGCGTCCATAACAGAACAGATTATCCCATTTGCAGATTGCAAATTATACGCAAGGCTTTCAAGCGTCGATACCTCTATGCAAGGCAAATCATCGGCAAAAGCAAGTCCTTTAGCCGCTGCAACACCGATTCTTACACCCGTAAACGAACCTGGACCGCAGTTTACCGCAACGGCGGTAATATCTGTTGTCGTTAGGTTTGTGTTTGCAAGCAGACTTTCAACCATAGGCATAAGTGTTCTGCTGTGAGTAAGTTTTGTATTTATAAAGAACTCACCTATTATTTTGTTTTCGTCACAAATTGCGGTTGACGCAGCTGTGGCGCTTGTATCTATTGCAAGAATTTTCATTGCGGATCAACACCTTCAATTTCAAAAATTCTGTCATCATCATTTTCGCCCTTACTGATTCTGATTTTAATACAATCGGCAGGCAAAGCCTCTTCAATATTTTCACTCCACTCAATAATGATTATACCATTATTGATATAATCAAAAAATCCTGTGGAATACAAATCATCCCATGTATTTACACGGTACATATCAAAATGAAAAATATTATACTTACCCGAATATTCATTGACAAGAGCGAATGTAGGGCTTGAAACATTTTCTCCTGCACCGAGCGCACCGGCAAGTCCTCTTGTAAAGGCAGTCTTGCCCATACCAAGACCGCCAAAAAGAGCGATTACTTCCGTGCCGCACAATTTTTCGGCAATTTTTGCACCGAGTGCCTCTGTTTCACGGGCATTATGAGTATTTACAGTAATCATCAGAATAAACCGTTAATTTTTCCTTCCTCGGTAACATCAATTTTCTCTGCCGACGGAACTTTCGGAAGACCCGGCATTGTCATAATATCACCTGTATATACAACTACAAATCCTGCACCGTTTGAAAGTGTAAGATTCTTTACTGTGATTTCAAAATCCTTTGGAGCACCGAGAAGTGTTGGGTCATCAGAAAGCGAATATTGTGTTTTTGCAATACAAACAGGAAGTTTTTCACCGCCGAGAGCCTGAATCTGCTTCAATGCCTTTTCGGCAGCCTTTGTATAGTTTACTCTTGAAGCACCGTAAATTGTTTTTGCAATTTTGTCAACCTTTTCTTTGATTGTAAGGTCATCTGAATAAATAGGAGCAAAATCAGACGGCTTTTCGCAAGCCTCTACTACCTTTTTGGCAAGTTCTGTACCGCCTTCTCCGCCCTTTGAGAATACATTTGAGAGAGCAAAGTCAGCGCCTTTAGATTTACAGTAACTCTCTATAAACTCAAGTTCCTCTGCTGTATCTGTACCGAACTGGTTGATAGCAACTACAACGGGAACATTGTACTTTCTCATGTTATCAATGTGAACACCAAGGTTTTCAATACCATTTTTAAGAGCCTCAAGATTCTCTGCAGAAACCTCTGCCTTAGGCACACCGCCGTTGTACTTTAACGCACGGCAAGTAGCAACAATAACTACGGCAGACGGCTTAAAACCTGCATATCTGCACTTGATGTCAAAGAATTTCTCTGCACCGAGATCTGAACCGAAGCCTGCCTCTGTAATACAGTAATCGGCAAGTTTTAACGCAAGCTTTGTAGCACGAATGCTGTTACAGCCGTGAGCAATATTGGCAAAAGGACCGCCGTGCATAATAGCAGGGGTACCCTCGAGTGTCTGAACAAGGTTAGGTTTGATAGCGTCTTTAAGAAGAGCTGTCATAGCACCGTCAGCCTTGATGTCCTTTGCAAAAACAGGCTCGCCTGCATATGTATAAGCAATAAGAATATTACCAAGTCTTTTCTTTAAATCAGAAATATCGTCAGCAAGGCAAAGGATAGCCATAACTTCAGATGCAACAGTAATTATAAAGTGGTCCTCACGAGGAATACCGTTCACTCTGCCGCCAAGACCGACAACAATATTTCTCAAAGCTCTGTCGTTCATATCAAGACATCTCTTAATAAGGATCTGGCGAGGATCAATCCCGAGAACATTACCCTGCTGAATATGATTGTCAAGCATTGCACAGCAAAGATTGTTTGCAGAAGTAATAGCGTGCATATCGCCTGTAAAGTGAAGATTAATATCTTCCATAGGGAGAACCTGAGAATAACCGCCGCCTGCAGCGCCGCCCTTAATACCAAATACAGGACCGAGTGAAGGCTCTCTTAGAGCGATTACAGCCTTTTTACCAATCTTAGCCATAGCCTGACCAAGACCTGCAGAAGTAGTTGTTTTACCCTCACCAGCGGGGGTTGGATTGATAGCTGTAACAAGAACAAGTTTTCCGTCCGGCTCATTTTCCAAACGATTGGCAAGTTCGTCCGAAAGTTTAGCCTTATACTTGCCGTAAAACTCCAGCTCATCCTCTTTAATTCCGATCTGTGCGGCAACCTCTTTAATCGGGAGTAAGGTCGCAGCCTGAGCGATTTCAATATCACTTAACATATTGAAAATACCTCCGTTCAAATATATTTCTTTAATTATAACAAAACTTTCCCCCTCTATTATTCCAATAAGAAAATATATTTTACAATAGAATATAAAATACTCGGGTTTAATTGCTGTAGATACGGATATATATTTGATACATTGGTTTAAAATCCAATATGGATAGATTTATAGTTAAGGGTAATAGTTTTTGATGTTGGAGCAACATATGTTTAAAATCCAATATGGATAGATTTATAGAGTATAATTGTTCGGATTTGCAGTCAGAAATTGACATTTAAAATCCAATATGGATAGATTTATAGTTTTGATTATATTTTGTTTGACGAATTTATCACAAGATTTAAAATCCAATATGGATAGATTTATAGTTTTCGTCAAGTGTTGTAACAAGTCTGTCGATACCGATTTAAAATCCAATATGGATAGATTTATAGTCTTTTTCCCAAAACCACTTAAACTTGTCGTCTTCATTTAAAATCCAATATGGATAGATTTATAGCGTTTACCAATCCACGCACGAAAATGATTACAGAATTTAAAATCCAATATAGATAGATTTATAGCGCTGTTACAACGATTTCAGTTGCTTTTTCAAGGTCATTTAAAATCCAATATGGATAGATTTATAGACATCAAGTGTTAAATTCAATTTAATTCTTTCAGCATTTAAAATCCAATATGGATAGATTTATAGTGTCATATAGATTGCAAGTTACAATAAACTTGTTATACTTTAAAATCCAATATGGATAGATTTATAGAAAGTCAGTAATTAAGCCAAAAACGGCTTGTCTACATTTAAAATCCAATATGGATAGATTTATAGAAAGCTGTACAAAACTCCATACATCGAGGAATGGACATTTAAAATCCAATATGGATAGATTTATAGATGTTTACAATCTTCTTAGCTGAACGCTGTAACACATTTAAAATCCAATATGGATAGATTTATAGGTTGTGAAGAACAAATATTTATACAGTGTTGTAGCGATTTAAAATCCAATATGGATAGATTTATAGCAATACTTAACAGCGAGTTACAACAATGGGATGTTTGATTTAAAATCCAATATGGATAGATTTATAGATGATAACTATAAAAATCTTGTGCCAATACTTGAACTTTTAAAATCCAATATGGATAGATTTATAGAGGATTTAAAACAGGCAATATCCTTGAGCCAAGCTGTTTTAAAATCCAATATGGATAGATTTATAGAACGGAGGTAATCTTGAAGTCTTACGCGTTTTACTTTTTAAAATCCAATATGGATAGATTTATAGCGTGACAGATTGATATGTCAACTAATGTTTGACTGTTTTTAAAATCCAATATGGATAGATTTATAGAGTGACTTCTTATAAGTTTTAGCTTTTGAGTTGCTTTTTAAAATCCAATATGGATAGATTTATAGCCTCTACCTACAATACACACGAAAGGGACATAAATATTTTAAAATCCAATATGGATAGATTTATAGTCTTTGCTTGCTTTGTCTGCCATTACAACCTGCATTATTTAAAATCCAATATGGATAGATTTATAGAATATCAATGATTTTTGACATTCTTTATACCTCCTTATTTAAAATCCAATATGGATAGATTTATAGAAGGTGCTTTCGTTCTGCAAATTACCCGTATCAAAATTTAAAATCCAATATGGATAGATTTATAGCGATTTTCTTTGCGTTCTCTAATAAGCAATTCAAAGGTTTAAAATCCAATATGGATAGATTTATAGATTAAAGATTTTTGTATATCCAAAGTATCTTTTTGCAGTTTAAAATCCAATATGGATAGATTTATAGGCGATGAGAAAAGCTCTTGCGACTTGCTTGTGTGAGTTTAAAATCCAATATGGATAGATTTATAGAAACGGAAACATACGCAAGTCGATTAATGCGTTCATATTTAAAATCCAATATGGATAGATTTATAGTCTACAATCCGATAAGCTTTGAGCTTATTGAGTATTAATTTAAAATCCAATATGGATAGATTTATAGTTTTTAATTTGCATACGGTTTTATATACACATCGAAAATTTAAAATCCAATATGGATAGATTTATAGTGCACCATCTGTTTTTATGTAATCATAAAGTTCTGTGTTTAAAATCCAATATGGATAGATTTATAGACGAATCACATAAGATACTGCACACTTCTAAAACATGTTTAAAATCCAATATGGATAGATTTATAGTTTATTTCTATTCCGCTTGATCTAATCAATGTTCTGTTTAAAATCCAATATGGATAGATTTATAGTTAGAATTAAAATCAAGGTTTGCCTCGCTGGGAACGTTTAAAATCCAATATGGATAGATTTATAGGAAACGATTGTACAGCTTAAACGCAGATGTCAGATTAGTTTAAAATCCAATATGGATAGATTTATAGGCAGATTTACAAAGTCTGCGGAATACAAAACAACCTGGTTTAAAATCCAATATGGATAGATTTATAGAGTGATTTTCATTGTGAATATGCTATTGATATGGTGTTTAAAATCCAATATGGATAGATTTATAGTGTCTAAACAAAGAACATTTACATTTGTTGTCTTAAGTTTAAAATCCAATATGGATAGATTTATAGGCAACTGTCAAGTGTTGTTCTGAAAACCTCTTGCCGTTTAAAATCCAATATGGATAGATTTATAGGCGAAAAAGCCATAAAATATTCAGCAGCAGAATCGTTTAAAATCCAATATGGATAGATTTATAGCCAAAACCAACGAAAATCTTTAGGTACTGAATCAGGTTTAAAATCCAATATGGATAGATTTATAGGCATCAGCAAAGCGCCCTTTTATATGTTCCAAAAAGTTGTTTAAAATCCAATATGGATAGATTTATAGGTTTCCACTGATAATATCAACAACAGTACCGATAAGTTTAAAATCCAATATGGATAGATTTATAGGCACAACTTGAGAGTATTTCTGACGTTAATAGCTAGTTTAAAATCCAATATGGATAGATTTATAGCATCATCATTAGCAAGAACAACGCTTTTATATTGTCGTTTAAAATCCAATATGGATAGATTTATAGTTATAAAAAATATGGTTATATGGGTCTTTTATTTAAGTTTAAAATCCAATATGGATAGATTTATAGTACACGATTTGGTTTAGTTGAATTGCCTGTTCAACTGTTTAAAATCCAATATGGATAGATTTATAGCGTGGAAAATTCGGAAACAGCAGAGGATTTAATGAAGTTTAAAATCCAATATGGATAGATTTATAGATACCCTCTGCATTCTTCAAAAGCTTTTTGTACTGGTTTAAAATCCAATATGGATAGATTTATAGGCGTAAGCGTGTTAAGACAGAAGTTTATCAATCTCTGGTTTAAAATCCAATATGGATAGATTTATAGGAGCTTTTTTACTTCGCTAACAAAATCTGCGTTGTAGTTTAAAATCCAATATGGATAGATTTATAGTAGCGCTTTAGTTGTACTGATTGCAAGTGTATCTGTGTTTAAAATCCAATATGGATAGATTTATAGTGCTCTTTCTTCGGAACATTCAAATACTTCATTTACGTTTAAAATCCAATATGGATAGATTTATAGAGTCGGAGATAACGCAGGAGCTAATTCGGGCAATGTTTAAAATCCAATATGGATAGATTTATAGCACTTGCCGTCTGCGTACACACGATAAGTCAGCGTGTTTAAAATCCAATATGGATAGATTTATAGTATGCAATGCAGAGTAACCTAAGCCCTCACAGATTTTGTTTAAAATCCAATATGGATAGATTTATAGCGTTGCACCCGTTGTAATGGTTCCCGTCCTGTCCTATGTTTAAAATCCAATATGGATAGATTTATAGCTCCTTAAACAAACTGCAATAATCATATCTTTCTACGTTTAAAATCCAATATGGATAGATTTATAGGCCTACAAAAAGTAGAATTATTCCTTTATATATGACGTTTAAAATCCAATATGGATAGATTTATAGTAAGAAGATAAGAGCAACTCGTTTTATAAAAAATAAGTTTAAAATCCAATATGGATAGATTTATAGTCCGAAGACATATTTCAGGTGTTCCATCGTGAACAAGGTTTAAAATCCAATATGGATAGATTTATAGAGTACCAATTTCATCAATAAGGACTAAGCAATCTCTGTTTAAAATCCAATATGGATAGATTTATAGGCAATAGAAATCGCTTTCACGCTTTATACGAACCTTGTTTAAAATCCAATATGGATAGATTTATAGCGCAATAGAAATCGCTTTCACGCTTTATACGAACCTTGTTTAAAATCCAATATGGATAGATTTATAGTAAGAGAATACTCTATACACTCTATACATTTCTATAGTTTAAAATCCAATATGGATAGATTTATAGAACATCATAAGTGTAAATCTTAACAGAGCGTGTGTAGTTTAAAATCCAATATGGATAGATTTATAGAGATTATGGCTGATTTTACTAAAGATACAATTTATGTTTAAAATCCAATATGGATAGATTTATAGAATTTAGGTTTTGAATTAAAATAAACAGAATAAACGTTTAAAATCCAATATGGATAGATTTATAGGCCTAACGCTCGAAGAATTGTATCAACTAAACCGTTGTTTAAAATCCAATATGGATAGATTTATAGAAATTATAATTTATATAACAAATATACCTTAATATAGTTTAAAATCCAATATGGATAGATTTATAGTCTATTAAGATTTCATTAGGTGTAGTTCTGTTTATTGTTTAAAATCCAATATGGATAGATTTATAGTGCTAAACTTGATAAAGTAGTAGAAAATCAATTTGCGTTTAAAATCCAATATGGATAGATTTATAGGCAAGCATGTCTTTTGGTGAAAAAGAACCTAATATACGTTTAAAATCCAATATGGATAGATTTATAGCTTCGCAACTGCTATGATAGCTATAAAATGCTTAGAAGTTTAAAATCCAATATGGATAGATTTATAGTATTGCACTTTTAACGCAGCTAACGCAAGTCAGAAAGTTTAAAATCCAATATGGATAGATTTATAGAGATATTCATAGTTTCTCAATCCTTATGTAAATACCGTTTAAAATCCAATATGGATAGATTTATAGTAACTGCGTTGACTGTTGGAATCAGCCTATTGAGGGTTTAAAATCCAATATGGATAGATTTATAGCTTATCGTTCAATGATGACGGAAGGTAAGATGAAAGTGTTTAAAATCCAATATGGATAGATTTATAGTTGTCGTGATGACCGTAATCATCAAAAATTCTTAAGTTTAAAATCCAATATGGATAGATTTATAGGGCTTGTCTTTACCGCAGTATATTTAGGTATATTGTTTAAAATCCAATATGGATAGATTTATAGTATTTTGCCATAATTGAACACAATATGGGTAATTTGTTTAAAATCCAATATGGATAGATTTATAGAGAAACAAAGAACTATAAGGTACACAATAATTAGTGTTTAAAATCCAATATGGATAGATTTATAGTTCAGCTACTGCATATTTTATGATGTTTTCGCAAAGGTTTAAAATCCAATATGGATAGATTTATAGCGACCATTAGTATCGAAGTCAAGAACAGCAGAACAGTTTAAAATCCAATATGGATAGATTTATAGTAACAAAATAGTTGGAAAAGCTACACTACAAAAGTGGTTTAAAATCCAATATGGATAGATTTATAGCTTTCTGAAACGGAATCAGCTATACGAAATATTATGAGTTTAAAATCCAATATGGATAGATTTATAGTTACCGCCTGTAAAAGATTATCGCGGTACGGAACGGGTTTAAAATCCAATATGGATAGATTTATAGAGAAAGACGCGCGCGACAGCTCACAAACGAATACGAGTTTAAAATCCAATATGGATAGATTTATAGCCCCCTTACTTGACTAACTAACACTTAACGGGAAAGTTTAAAATCCAATATGGATAGATTTATAGTTCAAAGAACTATCATAAACAGCACCAGTATAGCCGTTTAAAATCCAATATGGATAGATTTATAGGTTGATGATAAACTTCTTCTTGACTTTGATAAGAAGTTTAAAATCCAATATGGATAGATTTATAGCTGCAAATTATTGCACCACTAAATATAATTATTTTGTTTAAAATCCAATATGGATAGATTTATAGAAAATAACCGTAGGGAAAATTTGATGACTCATTAACGTTTAAAATCCAATATGGATAGATTTATAGATGCTTATCAGCCTGAATATAAAAAAGATAATTTTCAGTTTAAAATCCAATATGGATAGATTTATAGGAATGAGATTCGCTACCTCATCAGTAGCGAAGTAAAAGTTTAAAATCCAATATGGATAGATTTATAGAAGATAACAAACATAATGCTTAGCATAATAATCATGTTTAAAATCCAATATGGATAGATTTATAGAAAAGTAGGTGAATCGGAAGCATACTGCTTAACTTGGTTTAAAATCCAATATGGATAGATTTATAGCCGTGGGATAAAATGATAAGTAATCATCGGCATTTTTCTGTGCTGTTTTGTCGATATACCAAATATTTATCAAATATTACTGTCATTTCAATATATCAAAAGCAACTATACCGATGATTACTTGATTTTTATGTTCTGTCAACCTGCCGGGGGTTTTGTGCTATGTCAGGTCGACAATAAAAGCGTTACAAAAAATTTGATGTTTTATCATCCGTTTTTCCAAGAAAATCTTTATTCATCCACCGTTCTTCACGGGTATGAAACATTATTACCGAATCCTTGTCTTTTCTGATATAAACATCAAGTTCTTTTTGCAAAGCAAGTGAGTTTGCTTTACTTAAGTTTCCTTCAAAAACAGAGTTTTGAATATGTACAAGATATTTTTTGCAAATCTTAAATACCTTTGGAAGTATTTTTCTGCCCTTTTCATCACATATTATATCATATACAAGAATTACATACAATATTTACCACCACATTTCAAAGCCTTTATATTCTTTTTCTCCTATAATGTGCTTTATCAGTTTATAAAGTTCAAGTCTGATTAAGAATTGATAAGAAACATTTTTATTAAGTTCTTTGTGAAAAATAGTTGTCTTTAATTTTTCATCAAATTCAGATGTAATTATTCGTGACGCTCTTTCGGTAAGCTGCAAACCGTTAAGTCCTTCTACAAAACTGCTTTCTGTTATTTGTTTTCGATTAAGCAAAGAAAAGATCAGACGATCCGCAATCAGCGGTTTGAAAATTTCCGATACATCAAGTGCAAGAGAATATCGCCTTGTACCCGGCTGATGAAGATAGCTTATTGTAGGATTAAGTTGGGTTTTATAAATTTCCGCCAGAGTTTTTGTATATACAAGAGAATTGACATATGAAATAAGGCTGTTAATCATATTGTCGGCAGGATGATAAACTCTTTTATCAAATTCAATATTCTGATCAATAATTACATTCCACGCTTTGTAATATTCCTGACGAATATTGCCTTCAATTCCCATCAACTCTTCTATGGTTTCTACATCTGCAAGTTTCCTCCTCAAATTTTCTATAGCGGCCATTTGCTCTGACACATTCTTGCCTCTGCCGTTGTAGTATCTTAAGTTTCTGTAAATATTATAAGACGCAGCAACTATAAATTCTCTTGCTATTGATAATCTGTTTGAATAGTCGCCGTAAGCAAGCACTTGCTTAACCAAAAGCTGACCTGCAAGTTTTGTTTCCTTTGGGCAAAAACTTCCTATGTAAAATTGATAGTAATTGAAGAAATGTACAAGTATTCCGTATTTTGAAAATAAGTTCAGCAATTTAGATGTAACCGTTATTTCATTCATAATATAAATTTCTTTAATATTTTCTATCGGAAGATCTTTTACATTTCCGTCAATTGCAGTAAATCTTAATGTGTTGTCTTTTTGAGTTAAATTGCCTGACGAATATATGTAATAACTTTCCTGCATTTTATCACCTCAAATACAGCACAAATCATAGTAAGCACATGATTTGCAAATTCTTTTACTTTCAAATTTTGGCGGCAAAGCAGCCAATATAATTTTTACTATATCAGCTGCCGCACTTTCAAGCTCTCTTTCATCTTCTTCGCTAAGTTCAACATTAAAACTTTGCTTTAGCAAAGGATAATCAATTCTGCCTTTTATTCCCTCTACCCCACGCTTTTTCAGATAATAAAGATAGTATTTAAGTTGAGCAATACCCGCTTCCTCTATCTTTCTGCTTTTCTTTACCTCATGTAAAAGTTTATGCTCGGTAATAAAATCAATATTGATTGTGTTGTCGATCATAATATGTTTTTTCTTTTGCTTATAAGTGGTTTCATCTATAAGTTTTCCGATTTTGACATTTTCGTTTTCACTTTCCATTGCCAAACCGTTTGAAAAATACCACAGCTTTCTTTTACAAACATAGTAATAATAAATATGCATACCCGAAATATTATTTTCGTCCATAATCATACCTCATATAAAATTATCAGGTTCTCCGTTATCATCAGATTTATCTTGCTTTTTGGTTTTCTTTTCCTTATCAAATCTGATGCCGCATTCGGAATCATAACTGCTGTTAATAACAGGTAATTCAGTATATGGCATTTCTATTTTTTTTATTTCGTAATTGTCAATTCTGAATTTAGGTACGGAAACGGTGAATCCAAGTATTTCTTCGTTTGCTTTAAGTTTATCATCTCTTGAATAAGTATCTGATTTTAAAACATCCAAAGCTTTTTCTATGGCACTCTCATTTTGATTATAAACATCAATCGGCACAGCGTCACTTCTGTCAATACTTCTTATTCCCTCTTTTTTAAGAGAGAGATAATCAAATTTATCTTTATAATATTTATAAATTTTGCGATAATCTTGACAATATTTTGAATGTTCAATTTTTTCAACAGAAAGATACTCATCTATCAGTTCTTTTTTAAGAACTTCAGAGATAATTCCGTCAACGCTTAAAATCGCCTGTTTTGACAACGAATGAATATCATCGTCAACAAAACGATGTGCATTACCTTGAATTTCAGTAAATACAAAGCAATTGTAAGATGAAAAATCTTTATTACCCTTTCTGTTTACTCTGCCAAAGCGTTGGAACAGGGAAAATAAATCTGATAACTCGGTAATAAGAATATCAAAATCAATGTCAAGACTTGCTTCGACTACGGATGTTGAAATCCATATTTCAGGTATATTCATACTTTCGTTAGTTTTTTCAGAGGCTGCCAAAATCGCATTTTCTTTAGTTTTTCTGTCATTTTTTATAAAATTGGAATGAAACAGATTTACACTTGCGTTAATATCCGAATTTTTTATTTCGGTGTACATCTTATTTGCAATATCAATTGAATTGCAAACGACAAGATATTTTTTTACTTTATCGCATATTGTATCATTAAATATTTTTATAATATCATCAGACTGCAAGTTTTTTTCATATACTTTTACATTATGCCTTAGCTTTCCTTTATCAGAAAAATCGGATGTTTTTACATCTGTTCCGAGTATTTTTTCAATCTCATTTCTTACAAATGGAGGCAAAGTTGCGGTAATTACAGCCACTTTACCACCCAAAGTATGAATCATCTCAATTGCATAAATAATTGCAGCCAAAACATCAGGTGAATACATCTGTATCTCATCAATAATAAACTTTGAATATGACGCTACCGCAAGTTTGTATTCATAACCTGCATATTTCAATGCAAAGTCAAATATCTGATCAGGCGTACAAATTGTAATCGGAAGTGCAAGCTGTTTACTGCATTGTGCATACGCAAAATCATAATTTTTTCCGTTAATTATTGAATCTTCCAAATAATAGGATTTCATATCGGAGTGAACAAGTGCCACTCTTTCCTTGTAATCTTCTTGAGAATTATCTCCGCAAAGTTTTTTAATTCTTTCGTACATCGCATTGATAGCTGTTTTTAACGGCAAAACGAAAAAACATTTATTGTCCCCGCACCAAAGCAATCCCGCCTCGGTTTTGCCCATACCTGTAGGTGCGGTTACAATTAAATTGCTGTCGGTATTTTTAATACAAAATTCTTGCAATTCATTGTAATGTATATTTCGGGTGTTTTTCCAATTGTTTAAAGAAGCAGTCAAAAAATCGTTGACCTTTTCGCAGTCAAGACCTGCACTTGCACTGTAATCACATTTATGTAAAAGACCTTTTAATAAAACAGCGTATTGTTTTTCTTCATCAGAAAGTTCGGTTTCAAATAAAGCTTTGATTTTCTTAATATTCCTCTTCATTTTATTGTAAGAGTTTGTATCAAAGCCAAATTCAGTAAGGAATTTTTCTATAAGCTCACGGTTTTCTTTAAACACTGTAACAGGAGAGTCTTTGTTATAGTGATGATAAAGCACAGCAAAATATACGCTTATAGGTTTTATACATTCTGATTTATCAATAAAAAAAGTCGAAAGTATACTGTGTGGAATTTCTTGTTCAGGTTGAAAATTTCCGCCTTTAGTAATTCTTTTTTGAAATTGAGAATTTGCCTTACCGTTATCATGTTTTAAACACGAAACAAGTAAATCAGCGTATAAATCATCAGATTTTATATAGCCGAGCTTATAGAGCAGTTTTGCCTGCTCTATAAGCTCATTTGAATGTTGTCCTATTGTTTTGTCGGGTTTTGCAAGTTTATCTTCTATATTCATTATAAATCCCTCAAGCTAAAAACACTGAATATATACCGTTCTCGGTTTTGTCAAGCATTATGCCTTTACAACCGTTTTCAATATAGTTAAGTTGACAGAAAATAATAGGTATACGATTAAACACTCGTTTTCTCATACCGCCCTTTAACTGCACTGTTTTGTAATCCTTAGGCATTAAATATTTTGTACCGCCTGTGTATCCGCCTTCCGTTTTAGAGATTATATCCATATCGTCTTTATTAATTTCGAGATACTCGACAGGCATATAAACATCAAAATCAGCTGCTCCGTAATCGACATCTTCGTCAACATCAAAAAGCTCTGTTTCCGTACACTCAAACACTTCTACAAAATCCTCTCCTCTGCCGATTGCAGTAAGATTTCCGATATTATCCATAATATCATTCATAGTATTTTCATCTGTAACTATATGAATGATAAGTTCAATATCGCAGAGAAGTTCATAATACTTAGGGCCTTTTGCAAGCGTTCTGAAATGGGAATACGGAATAGTATACTTTACCTTTTCGTACTCATCATACACAGCCTTTATATGCTTAATACGCTTATCAAATTCTTTTACTTCTTCGGCAGAAATATTTTCATCGGCTTTCATTTCTTTGAGCCGAGTTTTCATTTTATTAATGATTTTTTTATGCTTGTCGATTCTGCGTTTTGTACGCTTTAAAAAGCGGTATTCTTCAAGCAATTTTTCATTAATTACATTAATTGTAATGCCTTTTTCAAAGCTGTTTTTTTGAGTATTTTGAGCAGTAGCCACAATCTGATATGCACTTGAAAGCATATCGGGATTTTTCATTTTCACAAGTATATTTCGATCATCTTCTACTCTGTTGAGAAAACAGTCGTCCTTATACATTTTTGTTTTTAAAGAACCGTACTTTCCCTGTACACTTACTTGCATAGGATGATAAGATGTATAACCGCAAGCCTTATGAAGTGCTCCGATAACAGTTGAATACGGCGGTAAAGGAAATGTCATACGGTTTTGTACAGTTTCTTCTTTTTTGTAATTTGCACTGTTTTGTTTTATATGAAGTCTAATTGCTTTCATATTAATTCCGCCTTACTCCGAAAAATACTCTTTAACCTGACCTCTGAGATTTTCAAAAAATTCTGTCATACTTACAGGATTAAGTTCTCTTACAATTTCATCTTCGTTTGAAAGCTCGCCGTTACGCATAAGTGCACAGCTGTAACCTTGAGCAAGTTTTTCCTTAATCGGCACTATAATAAGTCTTTTGCCTGAAACAGAAACCGCATTTTCAAAAATATGTGTTTTTCTCGGTGAAAGACCGCCTACCACAAAAATCGGCTCTGCGTTATCAAGATTTCCTTTAACAACAAGTGAAAGATTTTCTACTGCATTAATAAGAGCAATTACTCTTTCGCACTTTTCTGCGTTATCTGCCTCTGCACCAAAGTTTTCGTCCTTACCGATTTTTTCAAGGTCAATTGTAAGACTGTAAATTTTAGATGATTTGTCATATTCATATTGATAAGGATTAAGCCCACAATCCTTAGCGTTATTCTGAACATTTAAATTATTAGCCTTAGCGTAGTTGGTTGCAAGATAAAGATTGTTGTGAAAACGGGCATCATTAATAAACGGCTCGGTGGCAACAGCGTCTGTAAGATAGAAAGAACTATTACGAATATATGTTGCACCTTTAGACTTTGTAAACATATATCCACCTTCAAGAGCACGACAATTAGAAGCGTTAATTTCTTCATTAACAAGTTTTTGAGTTACTTTCCTTTCTTTTTCACTATCAACTTTTGTCTGTAAATCATCATAAAAACCCGACTGAACACAGATAGCGTTTTTAAGGCTCTCACGACTTCTTGTAGCGTACTCTTTTCCGCCTCTGAATACCTTTTGTACACTTGAAATATTGCCGAGGGTTTCACCGTAGTTGCTTGTCATATTTGCGATTATTGTTACTGTCAACGCATTCTTTTTCATAATAAAATCTCCTTTATATTAGTTATTTTCTTCGTTATTATTTAAACTTCCTTCGTTTAATGAATTTGCAAATGCAAAAACAATATCTTTATATTTTTCCGCATTTTCAAGAAATGCATAGAAAAATGGGAATTCCATACTTACCTCTGCGGATAATCGTAGGAGTATATCTTTAACTCTATCGTAATCATGTGTATTAAGAGCACTTGACAGCTTATATTTATAAGAAATTATTTTATTGCTGCTTTTCATTTTTATTAGCCTTTTTGATACAAGATGACCACATTTTTTAGCTAATTCAATTTGATTTTTTATTTCATCCATAATTTCATTTCCTTTCCAAGATACATTTATGTCTATTAGCATATCAGTTCTGCTTTTTATATAGCCTTTACCGGCATTATCATCAAAATAGAACTTAAGCATCATTAAAATTACATCGTCAAGTAACACATTGTTAAGACAACGCATATAAACTTCTTTCTCAAGATTAAACCAATAATCATCATTGATTTTTTTGACAAAGTTTAATGATTTCCCCGATAATTCTCTTAACTTTTTTAATCTTTCAAGTCGTACAAAGAATGTTTCGTAATAAGCCTTATCTTGAGATTTTGATATAATTTCAACATCATAGCTTATATAATCCTTTGAGTTTTGCAAAACAAGCATTAGTTTGTTTTTGTCGTCTTTATTTTCTGTACTGCTAAGTTGATTTGAAAAAGCATAGTTTGTTTGAGTTAAAGACTTAACAGAAAAATTGTTATTCACAAAATAAGTTTCTCTCATATCAGAATTTGAAAAAGCAAACGGTATAAAATCAAATTCTAAAATATCATTGCTCTCAAAACTTTCCTTTGAAAAACAAAAGCCAAGATTACTTGTTTTTCTGTCTTTGTCAACATTGTAGCCTCTAAGTCTGCAAGTGCTGTTATCTTCGGTAAAAATAAGTCGTTCATTGCAGTAATTCTTATAAAGGTTATTGCCGTTTTTAAAGATATTCTTTATAATTTCCGCCCTGTTTTCTTCAATGGTTGAAATAAAAATATCTTTATTTGTTCCATCAAATTTTATTTTGTCAAATAGCCCTTTAAGAACTGTTTTGCTCTTAACAAGGTCGTTTACCAATTTAATTTGTTCTTCACTGAATTCTTGACTTGCGAGAATGTTTAAAATATTTTTGTGAGTCATATATTTTTCAAAATAGTTCTCTGCAAACTCAAGATATTTTTCTTCTGTTATATCTTCACTTTTGTAAATAATACCGTCAAAGCCGTGGATATAATTATCGGGCTTTTCTTCAACATCATAGAGGACTTTGTAAACAATTCCAAAGTAATCAAAATATTCACATAAACCTACAACGGCTGCCGCAAACCTCCAATCGGTAGGCTGCAGCAAAGTGTCATAATCAAAGTAATCAATCTTTGTTTTCATTAATTTGGTTCACCTCCCTCCGATAAAAGCTCGGCAAAGCCAAATCCTGCGGATTTTCGTGAACCTATACCGCTTTTCAGCAGATAATTAATAACCGATTTATCGGCATTAATACTAAAACTGCCTAAACTGCATTCAATGTAGTTTTTGTAGTGATAAACCACTGTTTTTTTTGCGTTTAACGGTTTAATTTCAAAATTTGAAATTAACTTCTCGTCAAAACCGCTTTCAACAAGCTGCTCTTTAATTACCTGTTTTGCAATCTCCGTAAAATCCGGATTAGCAACCGAAATATACTTATCCGAATTATTCTCGGCTTTATGTAATCTGATACACAAAGGGCTAAGCATTTTCACAACAGCAGATGATGAAGTAACATTTTTTTCCGGCACAAGATTAACACTGACAAGTTTCATTTCGTTGCCGAGCGGAGCGGGAATCGGCTTGTCCTTTTGCTTTATAAAAGCAGACATAAAAATACATCCCGTATTATAGTCAGCCGTTGAAAAAGTAATGTTTAGTTGATTTTTCCCGAGTTGAATTTCCGTTTTAGAAAACTTCGGCATAGGCAGATTCACCGCAAAAGTAAAATTTCTGCGTTCCGGTGTAAAATAATATTTTTCATAATATTTTCCCTCGGCAATATCTGACAGTGACCGTTTAAAAAACGAAAGCATAATTCGTCGATAATCAATCGGCAGCTTATTGTTTTGCAAATAAAATCGCAATAAGATTTTCATATTTACCTCCATTTATTATTTTAATATCATTACATTTAGATATTAGAGTTACGATATTTCACAACTCTAATTACAGTATAGCGTTCACAATTTTGTTTGTCAATACCTAATATATGTTTAATTATAATTTTTTCACAAAATTTATTTATCAACAGTATTTTTTAATTAATTATACGTATTTGATATATATACAAACTTGTGTTATAATTAAATGAATCTTTCCAATATGGATTTTAAACAATATTTGTTTAAACCATTACTTTAATCTATCCAAATTGGATTTTGTCTTTACCAGCTTAAATGACAAAGTGAAGTTAGGGTAAATATACCCTTTTCACAACAAAAAGCC
>ERZ1034691.331-NODE-331-length-38469-cov-48.578461_pt1 | contig 38469 bp, 60 predicted proteins | sample MGYA00520638_ERZ1034691 | MGnify/ENA primary metagenome ERZ1034691 (study PRJEB33766, sample SAMN09781763) | gut metagenome | biome: gut microbiome | host: Homo sapiens | place: Madagascar | study: EMG produced TPA metagenomics assembly of the PRJNA485056 data... | reverse complement strand
ATCCCCATGGATGCCCCGTTTCCCCATGGGGATCACGCGAAATTTTGAAAGCCCCGGGGTAGGGTGAGGCCTACGGCCTCTGCCCGCACGCGCCCGCTGCGACACCCACACGTACCCGACCGCACGCCACCACGCAGGCGACGTTGGTCATCGGGAAGCCGTCCAGTTTTCGCGCTTCTGCATCAGTTGCTCCCGCGCCGTCTTCTGGTCGTGGTGCCGCTTGCAAAGGCTCTGCAGGTTCGATGGATCCACGAATTTCACCCAGTCGCCGCGGTGCGGCTCGATGTGATCCACCACCGTGGCCCGCGTCCGGCCGCGAGGGTCGCCTGCGCCGTACACCTGCGCGCACACGCGGCAGAACGGCTCCCGCAGAAGCTGCGTCGGCCGCAGGTTGTCCTTCCAGACCGGCAGGTTGTACCAAGCGTGATAGTCCTCGCTGACGCGGCGCTGGTGCCTGGGCCTGTGCTTATCGCACCAGCCGTCCCGCGTCAGCTCCGAGCATCCGGCATGCCGGCACGGCCGCAACGGTCTACCCGCCATGGGCTATCGCCTCCACGGTCAACGGGCAAAACAAAAGAGCCGAGACCAACAACCGCGCATACTCTGCGCTGTCATCGGCCCCGGCTCTCAAAGCACTGGCCCTCATCCATGTCCACGATGTACTCCCGCTTGCAGTCATGGCAGAATGCCACGATCCGCCACGCCACGGCGTCCTTGGGTACCTGGATCACTTTCTTGTTCCGGCAGCCGGCGGTTGGGCACCGCAGGTAGCCGTTCTTCACTGTCAACATTCTACCATGCTTTTCTTCAACTCGCAAGTCCTTTTCGCCCCTTTCGTCATTTGCTGGACTATATTTCAAGTCTTATTCTAAGAATCAAGCTGCTGCTTCCGCTTCGCCTTTCGCTCCGCGTCGATGGCGTCCAGCGTGGGCCGCAGCGGATCCTGCTTGATGTACCATCCGTAGTTATAACTCCCAAACTGATTGTTCACGTGATTGCTGCCCTTGCAGCGCGGGTAGTCCGGAAACGGGATCTTGCCGCTGTCATCCTCCCACCGCTCAGGCGGCGGCAGCTGCGCCGTCAGGCTGCGGCTGGCCACCCACGTCCGGGCGTCGATGGGGATCACCACGCCGTCGGTGCGCTCCTTGCAGTAGTACTTGGCCGTGCGCCGATAGGTATCGTATGGCCCCAGCAGCAGGGGCTTGCCCTCCACAAATCCGTTGGTCCACAGATCCTCCATTGCCAGCGGCGGGAAGTCGCTGTACCGCACCGTCAGGTGGATGTGGTAGCGGTGGTCGCCGTGCTTGCCTTCGATCAGATAGACGTAGTCAAAGGGCCGCCCTCGCCACCGCTTTAGCTTGTAGAGGAACCGCCGCCAGGCCTTCCGCACCTCCTTGAAGCTGGGCGGCAGACAGTCGTCGGCAAAGGTCAACGTGTAGCTCTGGCCGTCGAAGCCGAACAGCGCCAGCAGAAGCTCCAGCCGGTCCACCCGGCTGCGGCACACGCTGGAGTCCCGCGGCGGGCGGAGAATCCTGTTTTTCTCCGCCCGGTCATAAGGACTGTCCAGTCTGCTGAGCCTTGGCCGGATGGCGCGGGACTCCTTCACCAGCGGCCCCGCCACCTGCCGGCAGCACTGCCACCGCAAGCCCTTACTCATGGGCCACCTCACCATACAGGGCACGGTGGAGGAGGTCAGCCTTGATGAGCCTGAAAGCGCGTGACCATTCGGTTGCCGCAACCCGTGCCATATCCCTGAACACACGTTCCCAGGCCTCCGCGTCGGCGCGGTACGATCGGTTCATGACTTCGCGCGCGTGGCGCGCCCAGTATTCGGAACCATTCCGGTCTTGCCCACACGCCATCAGCAGCTTGATGTATCGTTTCCGGGTCATTCCTCGCCCTCCTTTCCGACCGCTGCCAGCGCGGACACAACGTCCTGCACTGTGCGGCGAAGCTGCGGCTGAATAGCCCTCCATGTGCTTACAACCCTGGCGCACATGTCGCGGAGCGCGCCCCTGGCCCGAAGGTATGGATCCAGAGCCGCAAATGCGCGGGCATAGCTGTTGCCATAGCTGGGAAGGTCGATGGCCGCCCGGGCCTGCGCCAGATTGCGGGTATAGCCGAATGACATCAACAGCTTGATGTATCGTTTTCTGGTCATCCGACCACCTTCCTCTCCAGAAGCACCTGCCGATACTCCTCCAAAAGATCAACTATCATGTCGATGTTGCCCTCCCGAAGATCGCCCTTCACCCGAAGATCACAGAGATCGTTAATTTGCTTGATTTTCGCCATCGCTTCACAGACTGTCATTTCGCTCCTCCTTTGCCGCGATCTCCGACCGGATCACCTGCTCGATGCCCCGGCAACTGTCACGATACATGCAGACCACGGCACAGTCGTCAGCATGCGTTTCCGCCTTGCCAAACAAGGGGACACACCGCAGCGTCGAGCGCCGCTCGGCCGTAGGAACAAAGCGGTCGCACTTATGACAATAGCTTTCAACTTCCAAAGTGATCATTTTCCACCAAACACTTTCTCCGGATACCGCACCTCCCAGGGCTGGAAGGCGCTGCCCATGATGCGCGCCAGTTCCCGGTCGATGCAGCCCTTGGTATAGTCCATATTCGCGTCGCCCTTGGCGTTCTCCAGACACAGAGAGGCGTAGGACTCAAAGGTCTCGCGGAACTTTTCCAGAAACTCCGTGGCCCGCTTCTCGCCAAAGCCGAAGTCCTGCCCCAGCGTGATCAGCGCCATGTCCTCGCACTGCTGGATGGTAAACAGCCGCTGCAGGTGCATGTTCTGCCGCTGATTCTCCTGCAGCTTCCGCAGGAAGCCGCTCTGCTTACCCATCGCACGTCACCTCCGGCGCATCTGGCAGCGGCATCCAGTGAGTGACGGGTGCGCAGCCCAGCAAAACCCACAGTGCTCCGTAGTAGCGCCGCCACACACCCGACTCGCTGAGGTACGATTCGCCGACAAACGCACCATCTTTTGCCGCCAGCACGCGATCACCCGGCACGGGCAGCCGCTTCGTCACGGAGACCCACTGCTGTTTCTCCCGTAACTCCATAGTCTCCTCGGCGTACCGAGCGCAGCGGTCAACGTATTCCTGAAGCATGTCGGCGGCTTCGGCGACAAGGCTTTGACACAACACTGGAGAATTGGCGCGCTTGCAGCCACGGCAGTCCAAGGTCTCGCCGCAACCCCGCAACTCCGCCAGCAATTCATTCACTCTACCTGCCATCTTTGTTTCCTCCTTCCAGTTGATCCAGCGCGGCGGCCACCAGCCGCCACATTTCGATTGGGAATCGCTCCCGGTTACACATCCGGGTCAACTTGTCGGCGTTCACGTCGCCGCCGCACAGGGCCGCCAGACGGCCCATGCAGCCCGGGCCCCACTTGGAACGGTAGGCCACCAGTCGGTCGGCCGCCTCCCGCTTGAACCGGGCCGCCTCCGACGCGCCGGAGGGCCGGGCCGGCGCAACTTCACGCACAGCGCTCACCGCCCCCCCTTCCGGCGTGATCGACTTGGGCTCGTTACGGCTCTCCGCGCCGGGAGCACCCTTTAAGCCGATGTCCACAGTACCTTTGCTGGCGTTCCGCAGGGCCCGCTGGGCCAGCACCAGCAGCTCGACCTCGTCGTAGCCGCTGTCCATGCCGCGATCCACCGTCCGCCGCAGGAAGTTAGCCAGCGCGGCGCACTGGTCGCGGGTCAGATCAATCTCCGTCATGCTGCCGCCCCCCCCTCAAACGCACGGGCCAGCAGCTCCGCCGCATCGCCCGACGCTACGACCGACGTCACATCACCTTGACGCGGACGCCAAACGGGAGAATCCGGCGAAAGTCCGGCGATAAGTGCCTTGCGGAAAAACTCCGCCTTCCGCTCGCCGTAAGAAAGACGAGACATGTCGCCGTGAATTGCCTGAACAATGTTAAGCACATCCCCGACCATCTCCAGTGCCGAACCGACGGCAATGACTTTCACGCCCCGCCCTCTCCCTACTTCAGCCTTAATCATCGCTCTCCTCCTTTTCCACCTCCGGCAGCCGCAGCCACCGAAGCACCGTCATGCCGATCTTCTTATCCAGATTTTCGAACATCCACGCGCCGCCCAGCCAGCGCAGGAAGCAGCGCATGGGCTTCCCACCGTCGCCAGGATCCACATCCGCCGCCACCTCGCACGGTTCGGGCGGCGTCAGCGCCCCGGGCATCCACGCCGCCAGCATCATCTGGCCCGGCTCCGCGGACATAACCAGCAGCTGATCCGTCAGCCCCAGCAGGTAGTCGGTGGAGCAGTGCAGCGTCTGGGCCATGTTGGTCAAATCCTTTGTCCTGTACGGGATGATCTCGCCCAGCACGTAGTTGTTCATGGCCTCAGGGATGTCACCCTGCGCGATTTTCCGCAGCGTTCCGATTTTGGACGGGGACGGATAGGTGGACCCCAGCTTCGTGTCGTCCAGTCCCGCCGCGTCGGCAGCCCGGACGATCCGCGCCGCGGCCGCCATGGCCTTCTGCACGGCTTTGCTACGGGCCTTGGCGGCCTCCCGCTCCTCGCTATCCTTCTTCTTGGCTTTGGCCTTTTCGTAGACGGCGCGGGCCTTGGCGCACATCTCCGCGCAGGCGGCGCCGTTGTACATGCCGCCGTCCGGACTGTGTGCGCCGCCCTTGCTGCATTCCACACAGCATTTCGCCCCGTCGCAGCGCTCCCAGCTGTCGCACGTCAGGTCATGCCGGAAGAACTTGTCCTGATGGGTGCATGCCCAGCCGTCGGGGCACCGGAAGTCCGGCATGAAGTAGCCGTACTGGGCCGAATTCAGCCGTTCGCCCATATTGCGGATGGCGTTGGCCGTGGGCGTTTTCTTGGGGCAGACCCGCTTGATCCGCTCCTGCACCTCCTGGGGCAGACCGGCCAGCGCGTCGGCGGTGTCCTCCGGCAGGTCGCCGGCGTCCCACAGGGGCTTATAGCAGGGGGCCAAATGGGCTTCGATCTTCTTCAGACGCCCCAGCTTGGCCCGCTTGATGTTGCAGGCCTCCGCCACATGGTCGATCATACGGCCGGGGAACTCATAGCCCTGCTCCTTCAGCTGGTAGAAAATTTCCTCCAGCCGCGCGGCCTGCCTGCCGATCTCCGCATTGGTCAGCACGCGGGTGTGGGCGTTGGCGAAGATCAGCTGCATCTCGTAGACCAGGGCGTTCCCGCCCGTCTTCCGGATACACGGCACCTGCCGGAACCGCTCCTTGCCCTCGTCCACCAGCAGCTGCAGCGCCGCCCTGCGCCGGTGGCCGGAGATCAGGACCACATGGCCGTCCTCGCCGGGCCGCACCAGCAGCGGCTGCTGCAGCCCCACCGTCTCGATGTCCCCGGCCAGATCGGGGATGCCCCGCAGCTCGTAGAAGTTGCCGGGGTCGCTGTCGATGAGGCCGATGTCGATGTACTCGATCTGGTCGCGGCCCTCCGTTCCCGATTCGGGAACATCGCCCGCCAGCGCCCGGGTCAGTTCGCCCAGGTCAAACTTTTTCGAGGCTTTACCGGCCATCCGGATCACCTCCGTCCATCTTCGCGCCGCAATTGGGGCAGTAGTTGCCGCCCCGGACATAGATTGCCATTGCGTATGCCTCGTGGTTACAGTTGCTGCATTTGACAAGTTCAAACGACTCAGAGCAGTCAACGTAGCGGGAATGACGCCATTCACCATGCACCACCGGCGCATACTCCACTAGCTCCTCGGCGTGACAAGGGCCCTGAACGCAAACGCCGTCCGCCATGATATCGCAGGAACCAAACCCATCGATGTTGTGACTGCATATCCTGATTGCCCCTGCCATCAGCCCGTCACCTCCTCGCCCAGATACTCCTTGACCCACGCCCGGTAGTCCTGCGCCGCATTGCTGCGAGGACTGTACTCGTCCAGCGGCTGCTGGGCCATGGTGGAGCCGTCCACGGGGCTCGACCACCGGATCACCGTGTCGAACACCTTCAACCCCCGTGCGTTCCGCAGCACCTTCTCACCCGTCAGCACGGCGTTATCTTTTCGCCACTGGGTGATCAGCACGCCGTCGATCCCTCCGTTGCCCGCGCTGACCATGGAGCGCAGCTGCGCCCGCAGCTTGGCCACGCCCCGCAGGGAGAAGCCGTCCACTTTGGTGGTCACCACCACGCCCTCCGCGGCGTTCAGGGCGGCCACGCTGCCGGCACTGAAGCCGGGCGGGCAGTCAAAGATCATGTAATCCACGCCGTCCTCCGCCGCCGCGTCCCGGAAGTCCTCAAAGGCCTTGATAGACACGCTCTGCCCCGCCTTGATGGCGGCGATGTCCAGAGCGTACAGGGACGAGTCGGCCGGCAGCAGCGACACCAGACCGTCGCTACCCAGCGGGATCACGTTGTCGCTCCACAGCGGCTCGGAGTCGCCCATCAGCAGGTCGGTCACCGTAATGCCGCCATCCTCCAGCGCGTCCAGCGCCGCCTCCTGCAGGTAGAACTCCGTCAGGTTGGCCTGACCGTCGCAGTCCACCAGCACCACGCTCTTACCGGCCCGCCGCAGCACGTCGGCCAAATTGAGGGCCGTGACCGTCTTGCCCACGCCGCCCTTCAGGTTCATAATCGCTATTGTTCTCATTCAGCATCATCCTTCTTTCCGCCCGGGTCAGGCGTACCGCCTCCCGGTATGTATAATTTTTCGTGCGCCGCTCCACCACCGCGAAGCGCAGCTGCGGATGGATCCACACCACCCGTCCCGGCACGGGCTTGCTCTTGATCTCACCCGTCACGCCGGCGCGGTTGCAGTACGGCACGAACATAATCTTGTCGCCAATCTCCATTGGCCACCTCCTCAAAACGGCATCGTGCCGTCGTCCTGAATCTCCTTGAAGCTGACCTGGCCCAGCAGCGGTTTCTTCCACGTCGAGACCGGAACCGCGTCCGGCTCGAAGGTCTGGATATTGCCCCGGAATATCATCTTCTTGTACCAGCCCGCCACGCCGTCCTTGTTCTTGTCGCACTTGAACACGCGGCGGGCATTGCGGTCCTCCGTGTCCTCCAAGTACAGCAGGAAGATCACGTCGGCATCCTGCGTGATCTGCTTTGACTCGCGCAGACTGTACATGGTGGGAGCCTCATTCTTCTTGCCGTTAGACTCCGGCGTCAGCTGGCTCAGCGCCACCACGGTGATACCCTGCTCGTGGGCCAAGCGCTGGAGGCCGCGGGAGATCGCGCCGACCTCTTCCGGACGGGAGAAGCTTCGCCGCCCGTCCGGCTCCACCAGCTGGATGTAGTCGATAAAGATCACATCGTAGTGGCGGCTCATGGCGAGAGACTGAATGTCGGACACCGTGAAGCCGGAGGTCTGCATGATCTCGATGCGGTGCGTCTCGCCGCCCTCGTCCAGTTTGCTGGCGGCGTAGGCCAGCTCCTGCCATGCCTTTTCGTCCAGCTCGTTCCGCTTGATCGCGCCGGAATCCACCATAGCGCGGGCACACAGAATGCGGTCGGACAACTTGTCCTTGTCTGTCTCGTAGCTGAAAAAGCCAACGCGGTACTTCTGCGACATGCGCAGCGCCATGGCAATGGCCAGGCACGTTTTTCCCGCGGAGGAGTAGCCGCCCAGGACGCAGTAGTCGCCGCGGCCGGTGTAGACGTTCTCGTTGATGAAGGCGAACCCCCAGTCGATGTACTCAATGGACCGTGCGCCGTCATGCCGCCGCACGAAGCTGTCCCAGATTTCCCGCGGGCCCCAGATCTCCACGCCGGACTTGGCGCTCATGGCGGCGTTGGCCTTGCTGACCAGATCCTCACAAGTCTCCAGATCCTCTGTCTCCGTCAGCGCCCTGCCGATCTCCCGCAGGCGGTACACGATGCTGTCCCGCCGCAGCACGTCCACATAGGCCATCACATTAGCGGCGGTAGGCGTCACCTCCGCCAGCTGCACCAGCACCTGGTCGTAGTCCGACGTGCCGGAGCTCTCCCGCAGCTGCGCGCCCACCGTCACGATGTCCACCGGCTTGGCCGCGTGGAACAGTTCCCGAATCGCGCCGTAGACCGTCCGGTAGGCGCCGGATATGAACATCTTCTCGTTGACCTTGGCCAGCACGTCCGCGATGCAGTCGCTGTCGATCAGCATGGAGCCGAGGACGGCGGCCTGGGCGTCGATCAGGCGCTGGGCCTGAAGGTCGGTCTTCTGCGTTCCGCTCATATCTCGTAGTCACCCGGCCTTTCTACCACGCGGGTATCCGGTTTTGCCAGGCTGGGATCCTCGTCCATGCCTTCCCAGTCCGTCCACAGCTGCTGGCTGAGGAACGTGGAGGCGTTCTGGATGGCGACACCTCGCTGCCAGTCCTCCATCTGCTTCCGGCGCTCCAGCCACCGGCCCATCTCCGCGATCTGCTTGTCGCTGGGCTTGAGCTTGTCCCACAGATCCATGGCCCGCTGCTTGCAGCTGCGCTTGCCCTTGGCGGGGTAGAAACTCCAGAACCCGGCAAAGCGGTCAGGCTTCCAGTCCGGCGCTTCCCGCGGTTCTTTTTTCTTGCGCCCGCTGCCCCCTTTAGGGGGTAAGGGGGTATTAGTAACCTTTGGTAAGCTTTGTTTCATTATATAAGATTTGTCGGTTTTGATAACATCGTCTGTCGATTCCGACAATTCGATTTGCCGATTTCGACACATCGAATTGTCGGTTTCGTCCGCCGCGTTGTAGATGGCCAGAACGGCGTCCGCAGGCGAGTACCATTTCGTGTGATCCATGGGGCTTTCGCTGTACTGCCCGGTCAGCAGCAGGCCCCGCTGCTCGCACTTGGTGAGCAGGCGGCGCAGCTGCTGCGGAGACCACATGGGGAACAGATCATGCAGGCCGGAGATGCTGTTGTACGTCCAGTACCGGCCATCGTGAAAGTGCCGTCCTTCGGCCTTGTTCTTCATCGTCCAGTAGACGATGTTGTGCATCATTACGGCTACGTCAAGGCCGTGCTCCATGGCAAGTTCCGGCCGGGCCACCAAAATATCCAGCATTTTTCCAAATTCCCCCTTGCCAGTTCAGTGTCTTTCTGCTACAATGATAGTGTTCTCATTCGGCAGATTTGATCTGCCCTGACCGCTTTTCGGTGCCAGCCGAAAGGCGGTCTTTCTTTTTGCCCAGCTGCTCCGCCAGCGTGATCGTCGCCGAAGCCGCCGTCCACGCGCCGACAATGGCCGCCGCGTACAATACCCATTCGCCCACACATCTCACCTCCTCTCTCACACCCGCACGCCCATGTAACGCAGGAACGGGCGCTTCGGAAACTTGACGCGGTTGCCTACGATCTGGAACTCAAACCGCATCAGTTCAGGCCGCTGCCGCGCCATGATCCGCAGATTCTGCGGGTCGCAGCCCAGCACGTCGCCCACCTGCTGGGGCGTGAAGAAATCCTTCGGGCAGTTGATCAGATCCTGCAATGTCGTTTTCGCCATCGTTACACTTCCTCCGTATACATCAGGGCCAGCGCGGCCTTGATGATGTCCGTCAGCTCCGCCGTGATGGCCAGAAACTCCGGCCGCTCCTCGTCGTCGATCACGCCGTCCTCGGCGATCTCCAGCAGCCGGTCTTCCCGGTGGCTCTCGGCAAAGCGCATGATCCGCCGCACCAGCTTGATGGTGGCCGTCTCCAGCCGCTCCGGCCGGGCCTCCTGCACGCACTCCGGCAGCAATGCGCCGAACGCCTGTAAGTGCTGAACGCCCAGAAACTGCGTGTCGTAGACGATGCACATTCGGGCCACCACGTCGCCCGCGGGGACGCGCTCGCCGCCCTCATAGGCCCGCAGACTGGTCAGGCTCACCGCCAGCCGTTCCGCGGCCGCCTCCTGCGTTAGACCTGCCGATTTTCGGGCAGTCTGGTAAATGTTTCCGCCGCCATTCGCCATGGAAATTCCTCCTTCCGTCTGATATGCTATGCTCAGGCCGTGGCCGACCGGCCCAGCAACTCGTCCACTGTGCAGCCCAGCGCGTCGGCCAGAGCTGCCGCCGTCGGCAGACTGGGCATCCGCTGGCCCCGCTCGTAGTAGCAGACCATGGCGTCGGTCACGCCGCACCGGTTAGCCAGCTCCTGCTGGGTCATGCCCTTGGCTTCTCGCCGCCATCGGATGTTGTCGCCGATATTCTTTGCGCTCAATTCTTCGTCACCTCCTTGTGCTCTTGCTTGATTTGTGGTATGGTTGTGTTAAATCTAACTGACTGTTAAGCGAGGGCATACGCATGAGTACATACGACAACCAACTCCCCCGGATTCCGCTCGAAGTTCTGGAGCGCGTCGCGAGAATGACGGATAATATCACCGCCGCCCTCAACACATCGGGCGTCCTCAGCGCCTGCGCTGACCTGCAGCGTCTGACGGCCCAGAGCCTTGCCGCGTCCTTCGAGGCGCACCAGCGGCTATCTGCCGCCATGCAGCCGCTGCTTGACTGTCTGGCCAAGCTGGCGGATGAGATTCCAAGCACCACCGACGCGCTCCAAAGTCTTGCCGATAAGATCGACGACAGCGTGCTGGACGAAACGTCCGCGGCCATCGAGGAAGCTCTCCCCTACATGGAGCCGGAGGCGCGGGAGTATTGCGTCGCCGAGGCGCTGCCCAAGCTGATGCCGAAAGAGCGGCAGAAGCTGTCATTATCGCAGCTTCTTGCAATTGTCGAGGCGCTCGTTACGATTGCAGGCTTTGCGCACGGCCTTTACAGGGACAAGCACACTGCACAGTGTCCGCACGAGTCAAATCCCGCGATCGTCCAGCAAGCGGAAACGTCAGCCGATCGTCCGCAAAGCGAGGATAATAGCTTCCTGATTTTCGACGATGGCTTGCAAGCTGTTGACGGCTCGCGTGAGAGCCCAGACCTTGTGGGACAGGAAGCAACCGTTGACGGTCAGGGCGGTAGTGAGGACTGACATGATTTTCTGCCACCTCTCCAAGTCACTGAGTCGGCGCTGGATATCTTCCATTCTTTCTGTCACCTCCTAACATGGTTAACTTGACAGGGCGCAAAAACGGATGGTACAATGGGAAGAGAGAAAATGAGTAAAGAAAACCATCGTACACATCCGCGTCTGCGCGCCGGCGCCACCCGGCAGCACAGGGGCGCTTGCCCTTGTGCGGTTCCTCTGCTGTGGAATATAGGGGGGATCGCAGTGATGAGGCCTAAAGAAAAACTTATCCGGTACTGCGCGTCCCGCGGGCCTGTCCGCCCGGGGGGATGATATAAGCATAAATCCGTAATCACGGATTGTCAATAGAAAAATGCGTAATTACAGATTATTTGTAATGATGCACAATTTGCATATAGTGTGAGGGCACCATGGATAAGGAAATCTTTGTGCAAAACATAAAAATTTATTGTGCGCTGAAAGGCGTCAAACCCACGGTGGCTTGTCGTGAAAGCGGCGTGGGCACCAGCTTCATCAGCGACATAAACCGCGGGCAGATTCCGTCTGTCGCCAAGGTGCAGCAACTGGCGCAGTATCTCGGCTGCACCGTCAGCGACCTGCTGGGCGAAACAAAAGCCGCCGACCAACCGGCCGGCAGCCAAGACATGTTTATGGAGCTATACAAGAACCTTCCTCCGGATCGCCAGTTGAAGGCATATCTAGAATTACTGAATCTGCGAGGAAAAGAATAGCTTTACGTTGATTCTCGGGGGATAGTGCGGAGAAAATCTCCAGGGCCTCTGCCATCAGGTATGTACTGTTGTGCTGCTCCATGTCTACTCCTCCGTATAAAAATTTGAAAGGGTGAGATATTTGAAGCTTAGCGAATTTCAGGAATATCAGCAATTCACAAAGCCCGCGGAACTTCACAAAGCCATCAACACGCTGCGCGGTCTGGTGGCCGGAATCAACTCCGACAGCGGCGCCAGCGAAGCGGAAATGGCAGAGCTGACGCACTGGTGTGAGCTGCACTCGCACTTGCGCGACCGCCACCCGTTTTCGGAGCTGCTGCCTGTTGTCGATGCTGCCTGTGCCGACGGCGTGGTGACGGAGGACGAAACGAAAGACATCCTTTGGCTGTGCAGCAATTTTGCCGACAACAGTTCTTACTACGATATGACCACGTCCTCTATCCAGTTTCTCTCCGGCCTTGTCCATGGCATCATGGCGGACGGAGAACTGAGCAACAGGGAGGTCGCAGCGCTGTCCTCCTGGGTGAACGCGAACGACTTTTTGGCTGGTACATATCCCTTTGACGAAATCCACGGCATGCTCTGCGCAATCTTGTCAGATGGAAAGATTTCTGAGAATGAGCGCAACCAACTCATGGCGCTGTTCAGTAACTTTCTTGACTTCACCTCGTCTTTTAACCTGACCCGCGCCAACTTTGACGAGTTGCGGGAGAAATACAGCATCCCCGGCATTTGCGCCGCCTGTCCGGATGTTTCCTTTGAGGGGAAGCTGTTCTGCTTTACCGGAGAATCGCTCCGTGCGAAGCGCGCGGAGATTGCCGACATAATCGCCAGCCTTGGCGGAACGCTCCGTTCTTCTGTGTCGGCCAAGACAGACTACTTGATCGTAGGCAACTCCGGAAACCCCTGCTGGGCATATGCTTGCTACGGGAGAAAAATCGAGGAAGCTGTAAACCTTCGCCGCGCTGGCGCAAAAGTTGTTATCGTGAATGAAACAGACTTCTGGGACGCCGTCGACGATATGCTTGCCGGAATCGAGGAATAGCATGGACGGCTTCAAATACTGTAAGTGGTGCGGTGCGCAGATCGCGTCCAACGCCAGGTTCTGCACCAACTGCGGGGCATGCACCGCTCCCGCACAGGATCCTCTCGTAAGATATTGCCGCAACTGCGGCCGCCAGATCAACGCCGGTACCGGCCTTTGCCCCACCTGCGGCCGTGGACTGCAGCCCACTGCGCCAAAGCCGCTGTCGCCGCGGCAGCAGGAGCAGATGGCCACTCGCCAGCGAATCGCGGAAAACCGAGCTCAGGGCGTGGCCTGCTGCCCCAGGTGCGGCAGCACATCTATCACCGCTAACGCCAAGGGTTATGGTATCGGCAAGGGCGTCATCGGCATGGCTGCCGTCGGCCCCATCGGTCTGGTGGCCGGCAACATCGGTAAACACAAGGTGCTGGTCACCTGCCTTAACTGCGGCCACCGCTTCAAGCCCGGCTGGTGACCCGTGCCCAACTCGGGCACGAAATGATTTGAATAAGGCCCCGCCGTCTCCGCAACGCCGGCGGGGCCTTGCATCCGGCCCGCGCCACCATCGCTTGCCGGGTGCACGTCCAGCGTAGCAATTTTCGGTCGGGTAGGTCAAGCCCGAATCTTGGCTTTCGACAGGGCTCGACGGCCAAGATTTGGGCCGGGCCGACCCAGAAATGGGTCGAAGGGGAGAATATGGTACAAAAGTTGCAAGAAAAATGCCGAGAGGCGCGAGACCGTCTCGGCTACACCAACCAGGACATCGCCGATGCAACAGGCATCCCCCTGTCCAGCGTCAAGAACTTTTTCGCGGCCACCAGCAAGGTACCCGGCCTCGTTTACGCCGGGCTGATCTGCAAATTTCTGGGCGTCTCTATCGACGAGTGCCTTTGTATTACACCCGCCGAGGACGCCGAAGCGCAGTTGCGGCGGCAGCTGAAAGAGGATCATATGAATAGCGAAAACCAGCGCCTGACCGAGGTCAACGGCCTGCGGAAAGAATTGGACAAAAGCCGCCTGTCGACGATCCTTGTCCTGTCCTTTCTGTGTGCCGTCCTCTCGGTGACGCTGATTTTCTACATCGTGATGGATTTCCGCATCAAGGACGCGGGTCTCATCCAGGGCGGCCAGGTGGGCGCCGGCGCGTGGGGCATCATCGCCCTGGTGGCCATCGCCTTCGGCGTCATGATCTCGGCGCTGTTCTCCGCCCTGCGCTACGCCCGCCGCATCGCCCCGAAAGAAAAGTCATGAGGTGCCGCAGCTGCCGCAAAGAGATCCCGGAGGGCGCGGTCTACTGCCAGCACTGCGGCGTCAAGCAGAGCGTCGCCCGGCTGCCCAAGAGCCGCGGCAACGGGCAGGGAAGTGCCTACCGCTTGCCAAACGGCAAGTGGCGCGCCGCCGTCCTCGTCGGGTACCGGACTGATGTCGAGGGAAAAGTCCACCGCAAAGTGCGCTGCAAGGACGGCTTTAAGACGAAACGCGAAGCGCTGGAGTATATTCCGCTGCTTCGCGCCCGGCAGGAGCGGCCCAAGTCCGTCACCCTGAAAGAGCTGTATGACCGCTGGGAGCCAACGCACCGCGCAGGCAAGTCCACCATGGGCAACTACCACGCGGCGTGGAAGTACTTCCTGCCGCTCTACGATCTCCCCGTGTCCGACATCGATGTGGATGACCTGCAGGACTGTCTGGACGACTGCCCGCGAGGCAAGCGCACAAAGGAGAATATGAAAGCGCTGGCGGGCCTGCTCTACAAGTACGGCATCCCTCGGCGCATGACCGATATGAATCTTGGCGAGTATCTGACGGTGACCGCACCCAGCGGAGAGAGTAAGTCCGGCCTGCCCATGACAGCCGTGGAGAAGCTGCGCAAGGCCATCGGCACCGTGACCTGCGCCGACTACATCGTGGCCCAGTGCTATCTGGGCTTCCGGCCTTCCGAGCTGCTGGCTCTCCGCATAGAGGACTACAGTGCCGAGCTGCGGGCTTTCACGGGCGGCTCCAAGACCGACGCCGGCCGTGACCGTGTGGTGACGGTCTCGCCCAAGATCCAGCCCATCGTTGACCGGCTGGTGGGTGCCCGCAAGGCGGGGTTGGTGTTCTGTATGGACGACGGCTCCGCCATGTCCAGCGCCGTCTACCGCGACCGCTTTTATTCCGCGCTGAAGGCCGTCGGCATCGACAACCCGACCTTCGAGCGGGACGGCAAGCAGTACCATGCGTTCACGCCCCATAGCTGCCGCCATACCTTCGCCACCATGATGAAGGGCATCCAGGCCCCCGACAAGGACAAGCTGGAGCTGATCGGCCACACCTCCACGGAGATGTTGCGGCACTATCAGGACGTCAACATTGAAGATCTTCGCCGCATCACAGATGCCCTCTAGCGGACGCGCTGCGAGTGGGTCTATAACATAGCTACTACATAGTAGCGCCGTCTTTTCCGCGCAATTCCGTCGCATCTGAGTGAATGGCATTCAAGAGGTCAGCGGTTCGATCCCGCTTATCTCCACCAAGAGTGTGCAAAAAGTTCCGTATTCGGTAGAATACGGAACTTTTTGCTTATTTTTTCTTTTACAGAAATCGCGTTACACTGCGTCTTATAACATAGCTACAACATAGCCGCTTTGAAGGCTACACGCCACGGTACATCCCCTGCAAGGTCTTGACCTCCGCCGCCTTGTCGATCTGCTTCTGGTGCAGATAGTCATAGACGGCTTTCATGCCCTCGGGCGGCTCTCCCTTCTCCTGCCGGTACTTCTCGATCAGCTTCGTCACCTCATTGTGCAGAATAGTCATGTGCTGCATCTCGGCGGTGGAGAGATCGAAAAACACCTTGGACAAATTGGGGTTGTCCTCTTTGTACTCCAGCGCACACTTGACGTACTTGTGAGCGTCGCCGATCTCTTCATCGACCATCTCGGACAGCTTCTGAATCAACTTCATGACACACCTCACAGCTTCTCCACGGTGACGGCCAGGTTGTCCACCACGGCCTCGGTGCCGCCCAGGATCAGGGACAAGATGCTGCTTTCGCAGCCGCAGGCGTTGCGGATCAGCGCCGTGATGGCAAGATTCAGCGCATCATTGGCGGCGGCAGCAGTTTCTGTCGCGGTCGCGCCGATGATCTCCACGCCGTCCTTCTGGACAGTCAGAGAGGCGGCTCCTGCGGCGGTGGGCGCTACGGTGGCGCTGACGTTGACCAGATAGTAGCCCTGTCCGCACAGAGTGATGGTGTTGCCGTCCTGCTTGATGTTGCAACCGAACCGGCGCGTGGTCACGCCGACCGGCACAACACCGCCCACGGCGATGGTGGGCTTGCTGGTGTTGGTGGTATAGATTGCAGATTTGCTCATGATAATTCCCTCCTTAAAATAATACGGGGCAGCTATTGCCGCCCCGCTTGCCTCGCCTGAAAGGGCGTACTTGTAAGGCTCGCTTACACGTTGCCGCAGCCGCAGCCGTTGCCGCAGAAGGGAGACATGCCCGCGTTGTAGGTGTAGCCATTGGGATAACGCACCACGCCATACATGCGGTTGTCCATCTCCAGGCTGGCGATGCGGGCGGACTGCTCCGCGATCCGCTGCTCCAGCTGGGACTTCTCCAGTGCGGCGAACTTGGCTTCCAGATTGGCGTTGACGCTGTCGATAGCCCGCTGCGTAGTGCAGCAGCACTCCGCCAGCTGCGCCTGGATGCCGTTGCCGGTCTGCATGATGGTCATGTTGGTGCCGTTCTGCGCCAGCGCCATCTCCTTGCCCAGCTGGCCAATGTTGCCCTGCATCTCGTAGCCGAGGTTACAGATGCCGTTGCCAATATTGGTCAAGCGGTCGTTGATCTGGCCGAACTGCTGCCCGAAAAGGATCTCCTGCTGGCTGGCCGCCGTGGCGTACTGGCCGAAATCGCTCTGGCGGCCAAAACCGCCGCCGAACATGACGAAGAACAGGAACAGGATCACAACGATCAGCAGACCGCCGCTGCCAAAGCCAAAGCCGCCATTCTCGCTGCCGACGGCAGCGCGCAGATCACTCAGACTATAGTTGTCCATGTTGAAAACTCCTTCCATCAAAATATATCATAAACCGTTGCGCACCGGCTTATTTCAAGAACTGCATCAGCCACCCAGCCGTGTCCTTCAGCTCCGCAAACTGCTCTTTTGTCATCTGTCCGGAGCTCAAGAGCCGCATGACCTCTTCCTCCGCCTTTTCCGGTGTCATGTTGGCTGCAAACTTGCGGAACTGGCTGACAAGGGCCAGGGGGTTATTCAGCCGATTTCTGCCGCCGCTTAGCATCTGCATCATCGGGTTTGCCACTGAGCATCTCCTCCAATCTCTTCACGCGATCTTCCAGGCTGTTGACGTCTACCACCGGCGCAGGCTGGTATGGGGCCACCGAATACGGCGCCACCGTGGCGTACCCTGCACCGTCCGTTGTTTTGAGCCACACGATGGGGTCATGCTCGTCCATCAGCAGGATAGAGCTGTTGGGAGCCATCCTGAAGGCCTCAGCGCCGCCCTTTCCGTTCACGCGGGTAACTTGCCCCATAAACGCCTGCGGGCCGCCAGCGGCGTTCTGAGGGCCGCCAGAAGGGTATCCGTAAGGGCCGCCGTAACCCATCGGCTGATAGGGATTAAAATATGCCATCGTCCGCACCTCCTTGTTGATAAAATCATAAAACAAAAAAGACCCAACAAAGGGCCTGAAAAAGGTCCCCGTTGGGTCTTTCTTTCACTTGTTCTTGACGGCGTCCGCGATCTTGCGGTAGCCTCTGCGCCTGCACTTCTTCACGTATTCCTGCGACGCGAAAAGCCGGTCGGCCACCTGCTGGCGGGACTTCCCTCGCACGTCGCACTCGATGATACAGAACGCCTCGTCCTCCGGCAGCTCCAGCCCGGCGATGAAACTCACCGCCCGCTGGGGCGCCATAGACTGTAGCTTTGCCCGGATATCACGATGTATCGGATTCATGCTGATTCCCACGCCGTGAGCTTGCGGAGCTTTCGCGGAGACGGAGGGCGGCGGATCGTAGCCTCGCGCCTCGCTCAGATGTGATTTACACCCTCACTTCGGTGATGAACGCCTCGGGCAGCACCTCGCGCACCTTTGCCAGATACGCTTCCGCGTTCTCTTTAACCTCAAACGCGCCCACCTGTACCCGGTAGATCGTGCCCGAATCGGGCACCGGCTCCGGATCAAGGTCGATCTGCTTGTCCGGCGCGATGTAGGGGATGCCGAAGAACTCGCACACCGCCTGACAGGTCTGCTCCGCGATGGCCTCCATGTTGTCGATGAGCCACTGAGCCTCCTCCGGATTGTCGTGGAAACCGAATTCCGGCAGCACGGCGGGCATGGTGGGTGCCCGCAGCTCATAAAGGCGCGTGTCCTCGATCAGCCGCTCGGAGGTGCCCGGCGACATGGGCGCGATACGATCCTGAATCAGCTTGCCAATCTTGCGGCTCTTGTCGCTGGGGTAGCAGTGTACCCGCGTACCGGCTACCTTGCCGTTGAAGCCGTTGGTGTGCAGCGCAATATGCAGGTCGGCAGGCCAGTTGTTGGAATCGCGGACGCGGTCGTACATGCCGCCATACTGAGCGTTGATGACTTCGCAGCCGCAGCGCTTCAGGGCCCGTTCCAGATAGTCGGCGCACCGGCCCATCTGCTCCTTCTCGTTGGTGGTCTTGCCGTTCCACAGGGCCTCGCTGGCGTAGACGTTGCTGGCCCGGTCTTCCGGGCTGAGAAATACTTTAGGCATTGTCGCCGCCCTCATTGGCCTTGTCCTTGTTGTACTGGGCCGTGGAAATGCCCAACACAGCGCCTGCGAAGGCCGTCACGGCGTTCAGCGTCAGCACCACATCATCGGGCCGGGGCCAGCCCCAGACGGGAGCCAGCGCGGCATACAGCGTGGCGATGGCGGGCAGCACGATCATCACCACCCACTTGAGGGTATCATAGATTTTGTCATTCAGTTTCATGCTCTTGTCCTTTCCGGGCTTTCGCCCTGTCCGTTATTTTCGGATCGGCAGCCTGCGCACTTCTTCCATCACGCGCTTGGCGCTGCCGTTTCCACCCATTTTTTCATACGGCGCGTACAGATAATCGTTGAGGTTTTCGTACTCGTCCTGCGTGATCTCGCCCCGCTGGACGTAGGTCATGCCCAGATGGATGATCCGGTCATGGGCCAGCCCCACCAGCATTTTCCGCTCCGCGTCGTTTTTGTCGCTGCGTCTGGCTACCAGCGCCCACAGGCCGCCGCTGGTCAGCGCGGCTACCACGATAGCACTGATGGCCGGAATAATGTACTGCCACATATCAGAGCACTCCTTTTGGCCGCTTCCGGCCCGTATTTTTCGCAGATGGGGCACACCATGCGCCCTTCGGGGATAATTTCACCGCAGCAAACGCAGGTGTTATTCATCGATGACCTCCGCAAACCAGTCTGGGGCAGCCCACGCAGGCGGTACGCCGTCCTCCAGTGCGATATACACCGCCGTTCCGTTCGAGGTGTAATGGTGCCCCATTTTGACCGCCATACCATCGACCCAGTACCACGGGTTCTGCCTCGTTCCCAACGCTGTGGGATCTTCCACCAGCTCCCACGCAAAGCCCGCAGTAGAGTTGTACATGGGTTGCCATCTGTACCCCAACTTCGGCTCCACGCTCGGCATGTCCTGTACGGGGATGCTCTCCAGTAGGAGTTCCAGCTTGCGCTCGTCCGTCAGCGGCTTCGCGGCTCTGCCGTATGCCTGTTCCGCTTTCTGCGTGGCGGCTATCTCTTCGGCGGTCATCTCCCGCACAAAGCCGTTTTCACAGATCTTCATTTTCTCACCCCCCACAAAGAAAACGTTCCGTACAGTAGGTTCTCTGTGAACTGATACCCTGCAAGCTCGACTTCGTGAACCTCAGTGACAGAAGTCGCTACAATACCTTCCACAGCCTTTCTTCCGGTGCTGTGGTCGTAGACAAGGCCGAACGGGAGAGCTCGACCAATCACGTCATTAACAATTGCTGCACCTGAACTAGGATGGCGCACGAAATTCGTCATGAATCCGCCCAAACCGGAATTATAGGTGCCTCTGCCGTTAACACAGAACCAGCCGTAAACGCTGCCGTCAGTTTTGGTGGAGTTGGTTTTTGCGCTAAATGCAAACTCCTTTAGTGAAAATGCATTGCCGTTACTGTCCTTGTCGATTTTGATGACCCTCGCAGCATCTGCTTCAGCAATTTCAAAGGTGTTAATTAGTTCCCACGTCTCGCCGCCAGAACCCCCACTACTTGGTATTGTTATCGCTCTAGTCGCACTACCGTCATAAGATACAACATTGTCTCCTATTGTAATGGTAAGGGCATTTGGGTTCGGCAAAGCAGTGGGAATGGTAGGGATATCGGTCGCCTTTGCAAGTTTAATGCTGCCCGCAATCCAGTCTTCCCCTGTAAACATAGCGTAGAAAGCTACCGAAACGTCCCCTATAAATCTAAGGCAACACCGCATGAAAAGATGAGCCATCAACGGTTGAATATGATATAGTATACATATGGATAAACAGATGACGATTTCCGCATTCAGCGATGAGTTAGCGCAGGTGCGGACAAAGAAGAAAGAGTTTCTGACTCAGATTGAGCGGATCGTCCCGTGGAAAGAATGGCTTGCCCTGATTCAGCCGTGCTATTACAAAGGAGAGCGCGGCAATAAACCCTATCCGCTGGAGACCATGCTGCGGCTTTATCTGCTGCAAAACCTGTATGACTTGAGTGATGAGGCAACCGTTGCAGAAACAATCGACAGCCGCGCGTTCTCGGATTTCTGCGGAGTAGATTCCAGCAATCAGGTGCCGGACGGAGATACCCTTGGCCGTTTTCGCAATCTACTGCTCAAGAACGGATTACAGGAGAAGCTGTTCGCGCAGGTAGTTGCGATGCTCATGGAGCGTGGGCTGATTTTGAAAAAGGGAACGATTGTGGATTCCACCATCATTTCCGCTCCTTCTTCCACTAAGAATAAGGAAAAGAAGCGGGATCCGGATGCCCATCAGGTGAAAAAGGGCAATACTTGGCACTTCGGTTATAAGGCACATATTGGCGTGGATAAGGACAGTGGACTGGTTCATACCGTGGAGGCAACATCAGCCAACGTCCATGATGTCATAGAAACATCAAAACTGCTGACCGGAGAAGAAAAGGTCGTTTACGGTGACAGCGGTTATCTCGGTGCGGGAAAACGTGATGATGCGATCATCCGCAACAAGACCGGCCGCAAAATCAAATACAAAATCAACCGTCGTCCATCCCAAGTGAAGAAACTGAGCCCAAGCGGCCGGTATGCCGCAAAGAAAGCAGAACACGAAAAATCCTCTGTCCGTGCTAAAGTAGAGCACGTATTCGGTGTCGTCAAAAAGCAGCTGCGTTTCCGAAAAACACGATACCGAGGGCTCGAAAAGCAGAAAGCCAAATTCAATATCATGTTTGCATTAGCGAATCTGATCCTGGCTGACAGGCCCTGCCTGGCAGCTTGAATTAGTGCGCGCTTGCGGCCCAAAATACAGGGCAACACCCTATCTTTTAGCAGAGTTTCTGTCGGGAAAAGTGTATTTTGTATTTGTGCGGTGTTACCCTAAATGAGCGCACAATAGAGAAAAGAACTACAGGGCCGTTAATATTCGCAGAAGTCACCGGTGCAAGGACGCTTTCTGTATTACTGTCATATTTTGTGATAATATTCGCATACACGTTGTAACCAGCCCGATAAGCCGCTAAAATTTCCTGTGGCGTTTTGTTTGCTGTTGCATTTTGCCTATCAGCCGACGTCTGCGTAACCGTTACATGCCACGCTGACGGCTCAGTATACAGTCCACCATTGTCATCCACGCCAACGTTTCTGGTCATGGCGTCGGTCTTGGCAACAGGTTTTACGCCGCCCAGCTGTGTAGGGGATGCAACGGGAAGAGAGCCGCCCCCCTGCGCCTCGCCCGGCACAACGTTGCCGTCATCGCCGACGACCAGTGCTTTGCCTGCGTTGTCCGCGCCTTGATTCTTGTCCAACTTCGCGTCCAGCGCCTCGATGGCCTGAGCGTAGCCGTTGGGCATAGGGTCGCGTTCCTCGCCGCTGTCCGTGGTGGCGGAGCGCACCGCCAGAAGCCGCGCGGGGCGCGTGGTGTGGATATCGCCCGCAAACAGACCCACATGCACCGGCCCCGATACAGGGATAGCCGGAAGCGTGCAGCTGTCGCCCGTAAACAGCACCCGCTCATAGGTGCCGTCCTTGTAGTTGACCTGCATCGTCCTGTGCTCAAGTTGGGCCCACTCCTCGTCAAGCTGCCACACCACAGTGTAATCGCTGTTGTCGCAGACTACATACTGCGGCCCGGACGCGACGATGGGCACCTTGTCCACGACCTTAATGACAATAGGCTCAATCATAGCGCCCTCCTTACTGACGGCCCAGAATCACCGTCACGCTGTACTCCTTGCTGCGGCTATTGTAGGCTGCGGAAGCGTCCAGCACCGCGTTATAGCTGCCCTGCATGGGTACCGGGAAATCGCTTTCCACGATCTCTACCGTGGTAAACGGCTGCTTGACGGTGCTCAAGTCGGGCACGGTGGTGTCCTCAGCGGTCAGCACCTTGCTCATGCTGGCGTTCAGCGTGCCACGGTTCAGGTTCTCGCCGAAAAAGTCCACGTTGATCGCCCGCTGCGTCTCCAGATTCCGGTCAAATACGATCTGCATAATTACCCTCCTTACTTGTCGATCCAATTGATAGAGCTGATGACCCACAGCTTGTCGTAGTCGATCAGGCTCACCGTCTCGTGCCAGTTGTCCAGCACCAGAAGGAATCTTGCCTTTTTGTACTCCTCCGCGCCGATGATCGTCACGCTGTGGTCTTTGTAGTAGCCCCTGCCGTCCTTCCACAGGTTGAGGACGATGGGAATATTCCGGCTCACGATGTCCTTGACCGTGTGCCACGTCCAGCCCACGCCCTTGCCGTAGGCGCTCTTTACCTTGCCGGGCACATCCCACCGCCGCATGAACTCCCGCATGATGGCCTTGACGGCCAGCGGATTGGTGCCCCATTTGTCGCCGTTGTAGCCGTATTTTTCGGCGATTTTCTCGATGTCGCTGTAATATTGCTCTCCGAAGATGCAGGCCAAAGAGGTCAGCGTGCAGTCCAGCCGCTTGCCGTAGTTCTTTTGCAGCAACCCGTCCAGCGGGATCAGCTTGCGGTAGACCTGTTTCCCCCGCTTTGGGTACTCCAGCTCAAGCCATGAGTAGTCCAATCTGTGTGCCATACCCGGCCTCCTAACTGTTGTTGTAGTGGTTGATGGCGGCATTGATCGCCGACTTGAGAGACCCTGTCCCTTCAAACAGCGCCGCCTTGACTTCATCGCCCTTTTCTTGTGTGCTGGGCAGCGTTCCGTAGCCCGTTCGGTTGCTGATGGCCGACCGCGCCGCGTTAAACGTAGCGGCGTAGATGGTAGCGCCGGAACTGACACCCGTATAGGGAGCGCTGCCGCCCTCGGCCTCCGCCAATTCCTTGATTTTCGCCAGCAGATTATTCCAGCGCCCCGCAGTCAGATTGCTGATGGGTTGCCCCTTCTTGATGTTGGCCGCATCCCATGTGGAATTGCTCCAGTAGAACAGGCCAATATTGCTCTTTGAGGCCACGATCTCCGCGTAGAAGCGGCTGGTGCTGTAAGTATAGGACGGCTCATCCGTGTCACGCTCCAGCGTTGATGTCGGCGTTGTGGCCGTGGAATTGGCGTAAAACCGAAAGATATACGGCCTGGAGTAGCCCGTCGCCTTTGCGATGCCCTTGACCGTAACGGTGGAATTGAAATTGACGGCAATAGCGTGGTACACCTTGTCCCGGATGTCCGATTTCAGCACGCCGTCCACATAGACCGACGCGCTGTTGATGCCTAAACCCAGCTTGATATAGCAGGTGTACTCTGTCCTTTTCCACACGGCGTAGACCGTAACGCTCTTGGGGCTGCTGGAGCTGGTGGCGTTGGTGACGAAGCTTACCGTGCCGTCGTATGTCGTAGTGGCTCCCGCGCTGCTGCCCCACCCAACAAAGGTATAGCCGCCCCGTATAGGCGTGGGAAAGTTGGACACGTCATAATTGACAGCGCCGCCGCTGCCCCGTGTAGACAGCACTGAGGATGCCCACGCTGTCGTGCCGTCGGCAAACTGTCCGCCGTTGGCATCTGCGTGCATTTGGTAGTAATAGGTCGGTGCGTATGTGGCCGTCAGCGTCACCGTTCGCGTGCCGGGGCTGCTGGGTGCCGAGATGTAGTGATCGTTATAGACGCCGTTGGCGTTGATCACCGTCCACGCCGATCCGCTGGATGGCGTGGCAATAACCGGGTAGGTGTATCCGTCCTCGTATCTGGCAATGTTGATATACAGTCGTCCTCCAGCGCCCACATCCACCGTGAAGTCGGTGCTGGCCACGTTGCTGGACGCAGAAGCGTTGACGCCAAAGCCCACCTGCTTAATGCCGCTGCCCAGAACCACCTTGACCTTATAGCTGGTAGTGCCAGCCGTGGCGGGGCCAACGCGGACATATTTTGTCCCCGTCCCCACATTGAACGTCACCGTGCCGGATTGCAGGTAGTCTACCTGCGTCCAGTGGGAGCCGTCGGTGGAGGTGTAAACATAGACCGGAAAGGTGTAGCCGCTCTCGCACTCCGTCTCGCTGGCCCGGATGGTGACGGTGGAATTGTCTTTGACGTAACTAAGCGTCCAAGACGTGGTGATCGTCGCTCCGTTGGGATAGGGGTCTGTAGCCGTGCTGTAGCTGGCGTGCACCACATACTGGCTAACGCCGGTACCCAGTCTGCAATATAGTGTTGCCATAGCTTATCACCCGAACACGGCAGCACCGCTGCCGGACAGGATTTCCGCCCACGATTTCTCCGTGGTAACGCCTCCCGATACCAGTGAGACCTTCGCGCCGCCCACCGTCACAGACGAGCCGGAGCCACCGATGCGCACTGTCGTACCGACCGAGGCGGAATTGGCCGTCAAGTCGGACACATATAGCTCGCTCAGCGTATGCTCTGCGCTTGAGATAGCGCCGCTGCTGATATACCCGCCCACGCTGCCGCCCACGATCTTCGACGCATACAGGCTTTCGATCTGCGCGTTTCGGATTGTCGCGTTCTCAATGTCGATGTACTGCGCGCTCAGCGTACCCGTGATGTTGGCTGTGCTCAAATTGATGGACGTTGCCACGATCTCGCCGTCCACGTTCAGGGCATTAACGTGCAAGTCTACCTTGTCGGACGAGATTTCAACGCCGTCCTTCTTGATGACGAAGGTGGAACCGGTGGAATCGCTGGACACTTCCAGCGAGATTTTGTCCACCGTCTGGTCAATCAGGCTTTGGGCCTGATTCCCGTCGAGCTTGCCGCTGATCTGCGTCCGCAGCTCGCTGGCCGTCACTTCCAGCGTGGCCACGTTGCCCTTCACGTCGCCGATCTCGCTGTGGATGCCCTCGATATCCACTTCCAGTTTGTGATAGGCTCGGTACGCGGCAAACTCCCGCCGTTTGCTCTGCGGCGCTGGCTTCCGCCCCGTCCCGCCGGTGCACTCGTAAGTAGCTCTGGCCCAGCCGCCGCCCCACTTCAATGTCATTCGGAAGATGGGCAGCGTCCGCGTAGTGCCGTCGCCGCCTACCACCTGAATGATGTCGCCCGGCTCCATAGACCAGTCGCACACCGCGTCCACACTGTTGGGCGTGTAGGCCGGGAACGCGATCAGCTTCTCATACAGGTCTTGCGCTTTCCCTCTGATCTCCGCCTCCGTGGAGCCGTAATACAGGGGGTTGTCCAGCACCTGATACTCGTTGCCCGTTCCGTTTTCCGGCAGCATAACGCCCAAGTCGGTGTTGGCCACCTGCACATGCAGCGCCTGAATGGCAGGGGTCTCATACTCGGCGGGAGAATCGCCAAAGTGCTGATTCTGCGTCAGCTTGACGTTTTGGGCAGTAAACCACACCAACTCAAGCTTGTCGTCCCGGCTCATCCGTGCGTAGGCACACGCCGTTTCCGCGATCCAACCCAATACATCCTTGCCCACAAGGCCGTTTCCTGCCATTGGCGCCGATGCAATAGGCTCTGTGCTGCCCGGGAACGTGGCGGTCTTTAATGTCACGCCTACATAGGTACACAGGCTCTGGAGCAGCTGTCCCCGTGTCAGCGGCCATTGAAGAGAAGCCCACCAGTCATCCACGTCCACGTTAAACAGCTGCATGCCGTCCAGCGCCTCGCAAGAGATGTTGGCCACACGGCGCTGTTCCGGCGTGTTGAAGTAGAACGTGCCCAGCGGAACGTATTCGTACTTGTATATCGCGTCGGCGAACTCATACGCTATGTTTCCCTGATAGCTGATGCCCTTCCCAGGCCATCTTCCCAGTTTGTAGGTCAGAAAATCGTTGTCCACGGCCTTTGCCGTCAGGGTGCTGCCGCTGATGGTAGCTGCCCACAGGTTCGTTCCGTCGCCCGCGTACAGCGTGTCGCCCATCAGCACAAGGCAGTCCGGTGAAAAGGTTGGCTGCGAGCTCCCGGCGCTGCCGTTCACCCGCAGGAAGGGCGCATCCTCGTGGGCGGAGACGGTCACGGCGCTGGCCGTGCCGTACCCGTGCACCACCGCCGCCCGGCACTCCGGCATCGTCCATGCCGCCGTACTGACCAGCGCACCCAGCGATACGGCGCACCGGCCAAAGGCGTAGCCGCTCAATAGACCGTGATAGTTCCGTACCGTGCACCGCAGCTCTGCCGACACGCACTTGCCCACCGTCACGTCCGTCTCCTCGTTCAGGGGATAGGTGATCTCGATATTGCCCACGTCCTCGGTGGTCAGAAGCGTGCCGTCCGCAAACTGCAGCAGCAGCGTCCCGGCCTCCTCCGCCATGGCGGCGGCGTGAAACGCCGCGCTGGCCTGATACAATCACTTCACCTCCTAGTATTCGATAAAGGCGTACCGGATCGGCATATAGACCAGATCGTCTCCCGTGTTCCGCATCAGCTGATAGGAGATGTCCGGCACATAGCATTTCCCGGTCTTGTAGCTTTGGCTCTCGTGATCCCAGTATGTGATGGTCACGTCCCGCCTGCTGCCGGAGAGGCCCAGCAGCGTGCTGATGGCCAGCACGTCCGCGCCCCGCAGCATCTGCGGCGTTTCAAACTCGATCTTGGTACGGGTGTGGGGCAGCACGTTCCGGTGCAGCATGCCCGTGGCGTCGCTGTCGCTGTCCTGGTCGATCCGCTGGTTGGGGGTGCACTTGTAAGTTTCCGCCCGGATGTACTTCATGGGAAACACCGTGTTTCCCACCTTGATCAGATAGCCCTGATAGGCCATGCCTTCACCCCCTCACCGCTTCATAGGCTTCCAGGCTCCGGCTGACCCACCGGCCCGCCTCGCTGCCGGGGCGGCCCAGGGAAAAGTCCTTCCGGGCCGTCCGCTCGCTGCTGTCGGCGATGGAGCGCACATAGTCCAGCATCCCCGTGTCCAGCAGCGCGCTCAGCACCGCCTGCGCGATGCCGTCCTGGATCTGTCCGTTGTTGGCCACCGCCGCGCTGTGGCCCATCCGGCCCACCATCTCCGGTACGCCGTTTTCGTTGGCCACAAATAGGCCCGCCGACTGCATCACGCCGCCCTCCTCCAGCCGGGGCAGCGCCTTGGTGGCTACCGGCGCGATATTGAACCCGAAGTGCTTTCCGCCGATAGCGGGCACCCAGCTGGGAATGTCGATCTGGATCCGGTTCAGCTGGCTGATCAGCCAGTTCACGCCGCCGATCACGCCGTTGATCAGCTTCTCCACCGCGGCGATCACGCTGTTGCCCTTGGCCTTTACGTCGGCCACCACAGGATCAAGCAGATTTGTTTTCAGCCACCCCGGCACGTCGGAAAAGAAGTCCTCCACGCCCTGCCATGCTGTTTGAAAGGCGTGGCACACGTCATCCACGAAGGTTTTCAGGCTGTCAAACTTCTCCATCAGGCTGCCGATGTCGCCCATCATGCTCAGGGCCTTCAGCCCCAGGAAATCGCCGATCTCGCCGATGGCATTGTAGAGCCCGGTGGTGTCCACCGTCTTGCCGCTAAAGAAGTCACCCACGGCGCGGAATGCGTTGCCCACGTCGCCCTCGATGGCCACGACGATCTCGCCAAACCGCGTCGCCAGAGGCGTCAGCACACTGTCCATAAACCAGCCAACCACGGGCTCCAGCGCCCGCAGCGTCTCGCTCAGTCCGTATAGAGCGTCCGCCAGCAGATCCACCGAGGCCGGTGCCAGATTGTTCACCGTCCACACCGCCAGCGGCTCCAGCACCTTGTCGTAGGCTATGCCCAGATACTCGCCGATCACGCTGCCCAGATTCTTGGCCGATTCCTTCAGCCGCCCCCAGGCGGCCTCCAGCCGGGAAAAGTCCATCTTGTCCACAGTCTTTTTCAGCCGCTCCAGGATCTTCTCCAGCGCCGTGCTGCTCTCACCGGCCTCGTCCAGGGCGCTCCAGTCGATGCCGGTGATGCTGCCGCCCACGTCGCCCATGTCGCTCCCGCCGCTGCCGCCGCTGGCGGTGTCCGCGGCCTGACTGGGGCTGTTCAGCATGTTCAGCTCGTCAAAGCTCATGGTGCCCAGCTTCTGGGCCGCCTTGGCGGCCTTCTCCGTGCTCTTGGCCGCGCCGCCCATGGCGTCCGACAGGTTGTCGCCCGCGTCGGCGGCCTCGTTGATGCCGCTGGCCGCTGCGCCGATACCGCCGCCGGCTGCCGCCACCGTCTTGGTCTTGATGCCGAACACATTGGCAATGGCCTGCGCCACACGCCCGGCCCACGCCGCAATCTTCTGCAGCGCCGCCACCACTGCGTTCAGTAGCGGCAAAAACGCCGTGGCGATAGTCATGACCGCCTTGCCGAAACCCTCCTGAATGTCGCCCAGGGCGAATTTCACCTGCTGCAATCGGCCCGACGGCGTCTGCGCCAGCGCCTGATTCATGCCGCCCACGGATTCCTCCACCACCTGGGCCAGCACCGCGGCCCGCTGGGCCTCGTCGCCGTACTTCAGGATGGCTTCCTGCGCCGCCGTGAAGGAATAGCCGTACCGGCTCAGCGCGCCGGTCTGGCCGTTCATCACCTTGCCCAACATGGTGGCGATATTCGTCGCGTTCTCGCTGCTTGCCGCCATGCCGTACTGCTGGGCCAGCATGTCGTTCATTACGGGGATCAGCGTCTCCAGCGAGTCGCTCAGCCCCAGATACGTGGCCAGTTCTACCGCGCCCGCCTTCGTTACCTCCGCGTCGATCACGCCCAGCCGCTGCTGGGCGTCTGCCAGATCCAGCACGCTGCGCCACTGCTCGCGGGTGGCGCCCATGGTGTTCTTCATTACCTGCGCCAGCGCCGCGTTGTTTTCCTGCACCTCATTGAAGGCCGCCGCTGCGTTCTTGGCGGCGCTCACCACGCCCGCCAGACTCACGGCGATGCCCGCCGCCCCCAGCACCTTGTTCATGCCGCTGATGGCGCTGTTCAGCTTGCTGGTGGATCGGTTGATAGCGCTCATCATGCTGCCCATGGACTTGCTGGCCTTCTTCGACTGCGTCGTCACCGCCGAAAAGTCCGCACCCACGCGCAGCATCAGATTTTTCACAACTCCCACAGCATCCACCTCCTTTTATACTCAAATCTGGCGCGGCCTTCGCCATGCCTTTTCGTAGGGGCGGACGACTCTGTCCGCCCTTGGCCCCTCTAACAAGGGAAGGGCTGGGGGAGAGACCTGCGCCGCTTGGCAGCCCTTGTCCTCACCCCGCCGCTATTCCTCGCCCCCGCCAAACATCCGATTCAGCGCCGCCACCTGGCGGTACAGAGCCTCGTCGTCCATGTCCTCATTCTTCTCCGCCATCTTCAGGTGGGGAAATACCTTCTCCAGCGCCGGGGCGTGCTTGGCAAACAGGCAGGCCCGCAGCACCATGGCCGCGCTGTAGATGTTGGCCTCCGTCAGCTCCTGTTCCTGCCGCCGCAGCCGCCCCACGGCGCTGGCGTACACGTTCAGCTCCCGGACAGTCATCTGCTCCCACTCCCCGGGACAAATGCCCACTTGGGCGGCCAGACTCAGGCTTCCTTCCCAGCTCCAGCCGCCGCCGGAGGGTTTTCTTCCGCCTCGCCGCCGTCCTCGTCGCCCTGCAGCGCCTCGCTCACGGCCTCCACGGCCTTGCTGTACACCTCCAGCACCGGCAGCTCGTCCAGCATGTCCTCCACCTGATTGGGCGTCAGGCTGCTGTCCTGAGCCGCCAGCATGCAGTACACCGCCGTGGCCATCAGGTCATAGCGCTGCACCGCCTCCCGCAGCTCCGGCATGCCGGTCTTCGTCAGCGCGCAGAACTGCCGCATGGCCTTGTGGGAAAATTTCAGCTCCCTGGGCTTGTCCAGATTCAAAATGACCATTGCTCTGCCCCTCCTTAGCCGCCGGTAGTGGCCGCCAGCGTCGGCTTGCCGCTGACCTTCAGCGTCGCCTCAAAGGTGATGGCGTCGTCCACCGCCGCGGAGGTGGTGAACTTGGTCACGCCCGCCTTAAAGCTCCACGTCTTGCCAATCTTCGCGGGAAACTGGATCTTGCAGTCCACCACGTCGCCGCTCTCCAGCAGCTCATACATGCGATCCTGGCCGCCGTCCTCGCCATCCATATAGCCGCTCACGGGCACCTCGCCGCCGTCCTTAAAGCCCGGCAGATACTCCCGGTAGCCGTCCGTGTTGCCCATGTCGGTCACTTCCACCTCGTCGGCGTTCACGTCGATGCCGCTGATGGACTTCAGGCCGCCCACCGCCACGTCCGCGTTGCCGGTCTCGGGGGCGATCAGCAGCTTGGTGCCTACGCTTCTGCTCTTTGCCATAACTTAATCTCCTTCCTGATAGTCGATCCGCAGCACATACATCCTGCGGAATTTGTTGATGCTCATTTCCTTCAGATCCGGGCTCTGCTGGCTGATCCAGACCCGCTCGATGTACGCGCCCCCGGCCTGAATGCCCCGCAGCGCCATGACGGCGTTCGCCGCCAGTGCGGCGGTGGCCGTCATGGCGGCGTAGCTCTCCGCCACGACGTGGATCTCCACCTCCGCCGTCTCCAGCCCCGTGCCGCCCTCCAGCACATCTTCCTCTCTCCACGTCCGGATCCGGTAAAAGGCGAACAGCGGCTCGTCCCGCAGCGCCTCCGCCGTGTACACGTGACCCTTCAGGCCCTTCACGCCCTCCAGCGCCGTCTTGATGCTCTGCTCAGGTACCATGCCGCTCTGTCCACTCCTTCTGAATCGCTTCGTTGAACTTCTTGGCCATCTCGGCCTTGACCGGCTCTCGCATTGCCTCGCCCTCGTCCCGCATGAAGTGATAGCCTGGGACATAGCTGAGGCCGTTGCCCTTGCTGCGGGTCAGAAAGCCGTATTCCATGCTGGCAGGGTAGTAGGCTTTGGGAGACTGTCCGCCCGCCTCGCCGGGATTCTGGATAGGCCGCTGAAAGACTGCATTCAGCGCCGGGTCAAACAGGACTTCATAGACCTTCTTGCCCTTATAGCGGCTCTTCTCCCGCTTGGTGCGCAGCGCCTTGCGCATGGTGCCGGTGTCCACCGGGATCTCGCTGCTGCGCTGTACAGCCTTTTTGGTGGCCGTCGCGCCCCGCCGGGCTGCCGCCGTCACCACCTTGGCCGGAAGCTTCCCCATGGCGTCAAAGGTCTTTTTGGCCTCCTTCAGGTCTTTCAGATCTACGCTGACCTTGATTTTACCGGCCATCATTTACCTCCTGCACCATCAGCAGCAGGCTCTCGTGCCGCTCCTCCCAGTCGATCACCGACTGGATGTGCAGCTTCCGCCCACCCAGCAGCAGCCGCATCCCCGGCTTGATGCCGCCCCGGTAGCGTATCCGCACCTTGTGGCTCACCTCGCTCTGGGCCTGCTCCGCGGCGTAATATTCCCGCCCGCTGATGGGATCCACCGCCGCCCACACGATACACACGTTGCGCCAGTTCTTGTCGTCGGCCCACCGGATGTCGCCGTAGTCGTCGGCCTCGCCCACATATTTCTGCACCACCACCCGGTGCCGCAGTTTTCCCGCGTCCAGCATTGCTATCTCCTTTCCCGTGCCCAACTTAAGCACCGTTCTCGTTTACCCGCGGCCCTTCGTGCGAGCGCCGCACCCCTCTGTAGGGGCGGACGACTCTGTCCGCCCTTCATAGGGTGGGGCAACCCCACCCGCCGCCGTGCCCGATTCGGGCACAAACCAGACAACGCCGGAGCCGCCGCACGGCAGCCCCGGCGCTCCTCTCAGGACTGCGTGGGTCTCGTCAGCTTCAGCTGGGTGATGATGGGCCGGATGCCCAGGGGCAGCGCCGCCTCCGTGCCCACCGCGTCCCGGTGGTCGTAGTAGTGCAGCGTCAGCGCCCACAGCGCCAGGTCGTACCGCGCAGCCCGTGCGCTGCCGTCCGCGCCCCGCACTGCCCCCGCCGCGTCCAGATACTCCGCCGCCGCGTCACACAGTTGGCCGATCAGATCGTTGTCCTCGTCGCCGTCCACCCGCATGTACGCCTTACACGCGGCGATCTGCATTTCCGTTGCCATCTACGTCACCCGATCAGCCGCCACCGCCGCCCTGGGAGGCGATCTTCTTTTTCAGCACGCTAAAGCCGTGGTGCCGGATCAGGTTGCCGCCTACCATGGCGTCGCCCAGGATGGTCAGCATGCGTTCCACGGCCTTCACGCTCTCATCCACCCGGACGGTCATGGGGCCGAACAGACCCAGCTCGTAGTTCTGGGGGTCGCCGTACAGCATGGTGGCCGTGCCGTTCACCGTGGCGTCGGCAAAGCCCGTCAGGGCGGATGCCAGGTTGTAGGTGTAGGCGCTGCCGCTGTCGTCGATGGTGCCCCAGTTGGCGCCGGGGTGGCTCACCTTGAACACGCGTTCCTTCAGACTGTTGCGGATCTTGCCCAGCGCCTTCAGGTCGCTGCGCTTCAGGTACAGCTGTGCGTTCTCGCCCACGCCGTCCTCGTCGCCGTAGCTGTAGTACAGCTCGTCCAGGATGTCCTCGTCCAGATCGGTAGCCTCCACCGTGGTGAAGATGGCGGTGCCCGCCTTGTTCTTGGCGGTCTTGATGCCGTACATGGCGGGGGTGGTCTGGCCGTCGCCGTTGTAGATCAGCGTGCACACCTTCTTGCGCATGGCCTCCATGGCCATGGCCTGCACCTTCGCAAAGTAGTCCGCCGGGCTCAGGCGGCCGATGTTGCGGTCCACATACGAGGTGACGTTCACCTCATAGGGCCGCAGCTCCGCGTAGGCGAAGGTGGGGTCGCTGGCCGTGCGGGCGGTACCCGCCAGCGTGGCCACGGCACCCGCCTGGGCCTCCAGCGGGCTCACCACATAGGGCTCCAGCCAGCCACCCATGCCGTCCAGGGTGATCACCCGCACCTGGTCGATGATGCGGCTCACGTTGCCGCCCACGCCGTCGCGGATATCGGCGCCGGCGCCGGTAGGCTCCACCAGCGTGGTGGCCGCCAGCGTGGTGGCGTTTCTCACCCGCAGGCCCCGGCGCAGCTCGTCCGCCGTGAAGGTGATGGCCCGGCCCTGCATCAGGTCGTTTCCCCGCTCGTTCATCATGTCGGTCAGCTCGCCCTGCTGCATGGGCGTCTCGTCCACGCGGCGCTCCTGCTCCTGCACCAGCGTCCGCACGTTCTCGATCTGGGCGTTGATGTTGCCCACGTGCTCCATGGCGGTGTCGAATGCCGCCTGGTCGTTGGCTGCCAGCGCCCGCTGGGCGTTCTCCAGCTCGCGGGTGCGGTCGGCAGCCAGCTGGATTAGTCTTTCTCTGGGATCCATAATTCACATACCTCCTGCAAATCTCAGATTTTCCATGGCCAGCAGGCCCTTTGCCTGCCAGCCCATATCTTCTTCCGCACCCTGTGCGGTTGGGGTACTTGTTTGGGGCAGCGCCGCCACCGGATGGGCGGGATCCGCCTCCCGCGCGCCGCTGCGCACCAGCTGGGCGTACCGTGCCATCAATGCCTGGGCGGAGCTGCCGCCCGCCGCGTTGGTGATGGTCACCCCGGCCCACTCCGGGGCCGTCTCGTCCGCCTGTGTCATGATCTCGTCGGCAAGGCCGTGGTCGATGGCCTCCTGGGCGCTCATCCAGCGCTCCTCGTCCATCATCCGGCCCAGTTCCTCCCGGCTGCACTTGGGGCCGCACCGCAGCTCATAGGCGTTCAGGATGCTCTCCCTGGTGGCGTCCAGCAGCTGGTGAGCCTGTTCCAGCACCGTCGCGTTGCCCGCCACCCGGATAGCCGGGTTGTGGATCATCACCTGCGCCACCGGGCTCATCCGCCGCACGCCGCAGCCCTGCAAGATGGTGCTGGCGGCGCTTCCGGCAAGGCTCTGCACCTCGGCCACGCACTGGCGGCCGCTCTGGCGCAGCAGGCTGTAGATTTCGAATCCGGCCCACACCACGCCGCCTCCGCTGTTGATCTCCAGCGTCAGCTCTTCGCCGTCCTCCAGGCCGCTCAGCGCCGCCCGGATGTCCGCCGGGGCCGTGGACTCCAGCCCAAACCAGTCATAGACCCACTTGTCGTTGCTCATCACGATCTCGCCGTTGATCTGCATTCTCATGCGCTATCTCCTCCGTTTCCTTGAGAGTTTTCGCTGTTTCGCCGCACGCTCAGCTCACGCCACAGCGCCAGCGGCACATAGTTCAGGCTGGCCACGTGTTCGTCGCCGCCCTCCACATCCGGCATGTCCTCCAGCGCCAGCACGTCGTTCACGCTGTAGGCGCCGATGTCGTGCATGGTGCGGTACCAGTTGCCCCGGGCCGTGCTGTCGCCCCGCAGCTCTGCCATCATGTTCATCCGGATCTCCAGCCCCTCGGCGATCTCCTTCGGCGTCAGCAAAATGCTGGTGAATGCCTGTTCGTAGGCTGTCACGATGGGGTGCAGTGTGCCGGTTACATACTCGATGGCGTTCTGCTCGTTGCTGTTGTAGCTCTGCTTGCCCTCCTGCAGCTTGTAGAGCGGCACGCCAAAGAAGCGTGCAATGTCCCGGATGCTCAGCTCCGCGTTTTCCACAAACTGGGCATCCTTCTGGCTCACGGAAATAGGCTTGTACTTGAGGCCCATATCCAGCACCGCCACCCGGTTGGCATTGCCGGGGCCCGCGTGGCGCTTCTCCCACTCGTCCCGAATGGTGTCTTTGATGCTGACCGTTCGTTTCGTGCCGTCGGCCTGAGGCTCTTCAACGTACCCGCTGATGTCGGTGTCCGTCTCCAGCACGCCGCTGGGCTGGCCGCCGTTGGTGTAGTAGCCGCTGTTCCAGCTCTGGGCGGCCCGGGCCGAGGCGATGACCTCACTGGCCCGCTCCAGCACGCTGATACCCAGCCACCCGTTCCGGGAATAGGCCCGCACATGCACCATGTCCGTCCGCCTTACCCGCAGCTGCGCCCCGGTAAAGGGGTGCGCCACGTCGTAGTACACGCTTCCGTCGGTACCCAACTGCGGCGACACGTTCTGCCACGGCACCGCCACCAGCCACACCGGTCGCAGCGACCGGGGATCTCGCTCCACCAGCATGTAGCCGTTGCCGCCGCACAGACGGCTGGCCTCCATCAGCTTCATGGCCTCAAAGCTGGTCTGCACGCTGTTGGCCCGCAGCCCCAGCAAAGAGGCAAGGGGGTGATCCTTCCGGATGAGCCGCGTGTTGCGGTCAAACACATACATGGGCAGCTTGGCGATGTCGCTGGATAGCACCTCCACGCACCGGTCAACGGCGCTCAGCTTCATTGCCGCACCCGCCGATGTGTCAGCATAGCTGCCGCTTAGCCCCGCCGCTTGCAAGGTGGCCACCGTCACGGCGTTTTTGGGGGCCGTTTTCTGAGGACTGACGCCTATCAGCCGCCGCAGGCCGCTTGCGATCCGGTCAGCCATCGCGCCCACTCTCCTCTCCGCCCAAAGCGCTCACCACACCCAGTGCCGCCAACTCTACTCCCAGGGCGATCACGCCCGCCGGGAGATAGATCAGCGCCACGCCGGCTGCCGCCAGCAAAAGCCCTGCCGCCAGCAGCGCCCCGGGGATCCATTCTCGTCGTCTCATTTCTGCCTCCTACATACTCCACCCGCCCTGACGGATGCGATCCGCCAGCGTGGGGTTATTCCGGCGCAGCAGCGCCAGCGTCAGCGCGTTCATGGCCGCCGCCACCGGGTCGATGCGTTCTGTGTCGTCCTTGTGTTTCTTACTCAAGCGGCTGTCGCCGTTGCCGTTCACGGTCTCCACTGCGTTGGCAAGGCACCACATAGCCAGCGGGCTTTCTTCGATCACCAGTTTTCCCTGCACCAAAAGGTCTCGGAAGCCCTTCACCGCCAGGTTCTGCCCGCTGCAGCTCTGGAAGATCTCCACGCAGAAATCTTCGTTATTTCGCCGCTGGTTCATGGCGATGGCCAAATCGGTGGCGTTATGGCCGTCATAACCTACCTGCGTTACCTCCCAGCCGTGATTTTTCTCCCCGGCCACGATCCATTCGTCTACAAAAGCGTTTTCCGTCACCGCGCCGGGCGTCAGCGTCACATAGCCGCCTTTTGCCCACGCCGTGTACGGGACGCGGTCGGTGTGTTCGTGACGAGTTGCGCCCTCCTCCGGCATAAACGCCTGCATTTTGATGGCCACCCGGTCGTCCGGCAGCAGCCATACCGCCGCCGCGCCGCTCAGGTCAATGCGTTTGCCAAGGTCGTAGCCGCACCAGCACTCCCGCCCGTCCGTCAGCGCCGCGAAGGCCTCGCGGCTCACCTGAGCGCGTCTCGCCATCGCCAGCATGTTCTCGTCCAGATAGCGGTTCACCGCGCCGGTCTGCCACTTGTCCATCCGCCTGGTCAAAAAATTGCGAATTTTGTACGGGTCGTTGAAGGCATACGCCGTGGTGTACTCGCTGCGAATTTCATCCAGCAAATACCTGGCATACTCGCTGCCGTACCGCAGGCACGGATTGGCCTTGACCCAGCAGGCCTCGTTGTGGGGGTCGTCCCCGTCGTCGATCTCCCGGATCATCACGAAGTACGTCTCGTCCATGGGGATATCCCCCCGCAGCATGGCCTTCAGGTTCTCCTCTTCGGCGTAGCAGGGCTTGCGCTGGGCGTCGTCCCCCGCCGTGGTGATGGCGTCCAGAAGCGCTTGGGGCCGCTTGCCGAAGCCCGACTTGCCCACGTCGTAAATTTCCGAGGTAGGGTGGGCGTGGTATTCGTCCACCACGAAGTAGCTGGGGGCGGCAGAGTCCTTGTTCTTGGTGTCCTTGCTCAGGGCCCGCATAAAGCCGCCCCGGGTCAGATGCACCACCGGGTTGCTCCGGGGGATCTTCAGCCGCTTCCGGATATTGGGGCTGGCCTGGGCGATCTTTTTCGCGTCGCCGAACACCCGCATGGCCTGCCCCCGGTCAACGGCGGCGCACTCCACCTCTGGTTCCATTTCAAACCGGGCCAGCTCCGGGTGGTACGGCGGGTAGATCACATCCGCGCACATGTGGTAGAGGCACTGCCCGGATTTCTCCGTGCTCTTGTAGTTGCCGCGGGCCCGCTTGTTGTAGCTGACCTTGAAGCGCCGCGCCCCCGTGTCCTTCTGCACCCAGCCGTAGAGGTTGGAGAGGTCAAACACCTGCCAGGGCTCCAGCGCGATGGGTTTTCCCGCCGCCACGCCCCGCACCTGGATGCATTGGCCGAACCACCGCAAAATGCGGTCGGCCCGCGTCACATCGAACACATAGGGAAAATCCTTCTTGCCCTGCCGCTTCAGGTCATCCAGAAACCGCTGGCACGCCAGCCGCTCATACTGGCAGCACTGCTCCTTTAGCCGCCCCCGCACCACCTGCTTGGCATACACCGCGGCGGCGTGGTGCTGCCCCGTCTGGCGCCATGGCCGTGCCGCGCCCACTGTGCATCCCTCCTTGCCAGAAACAAAAAGAGCGCCGGCACACACTCCCCAAAGGGAATGGCACCGGCGCTCAACGCCCTGGCCCAAAACTTCTATATTCCCGTGCCCAACTTGAGCACCGTTTTATTCCGTAGGGCGAGGTGCCCTCACCCCGCCGCCTATCATCCATACAGATCCGCGTCCGGATCCACCTCCACGGCCGCCGCCCGCTTTCGCGCCAGCTGCGCCCGCCCCGCGGGCGTCAGCCCCAGATCTTTGGCGTAGCTGAGGATGGATTTCTCCAGTTTCTGCAGCTCTGTGGACAGCGCCGCCGCGTCCTTCGGCTTGATGCCCTTGGCCCGGCTGGCCTTCTGCAGCTTATCCCGCCGGGAGAGCATCGCGCAGTAAATGGCCATGACCTCCGTGTCCAGACTATCCAGCAGCAGCACATTGTCCATGCGGCCCAAGATGGCCGCCCAGTACCGCCGCGCCGTCGCGTCACCCTTCAGCAGGGCGGGCGGCTTATCGGGAGACAGCTCCACATGGGTCAGCAGCTCGCCCTCAGCCTCCGCCCTGGCGGCCGCTTCCGCCAGTGTCAGATGCTTCGTCATATTGTCCAGCACTTTCCCAGCCGTCGCCATAGTCTCACACCCTTTCCTTTCGGCGGGAGTCTGCCGGACGGCCGTCCCCGGCCGCCGGCAAACGAAAGGAGGATACTCCCGGCCGAACTGCCCAGGCCCGAACCCTGGTCAGACCGCCTGGTCTCGCGCCCGGTCAGCCGCCCGGCACACTCCCGCCGCCATATCTCCGTCCCGAGCCTGATTGACTCCGACAATACGCCCGAGCCAAACAGCCTACGTCAATACGTCGCGTGGCACGCAGCCCTTCGGCCGCCCAGCCCAAAACCCCACGAGGGAATTT
>ERZ1034691.326-NODE-326-length-38656-cov-6.931686_pt1 | contig 38656 bp, 27 predicted proteins | sample MGYA00520638_ERZ1034691 | MGnify/ENA primary metagenome ERZ1034691 (study PRJEB33766, sample SAMN09781763) | gut metagenome | biome: gut microbiome | host: Homo sapiens | place: Madagascar | study: EMG produced TPA metagenomics assembly of the PRJNA485056 data set... | reverse complement strand
ACTTAGTTCTTCCCATCAGCGTACAAATCTTACATATCAGCCACAGCCTGCCCTCTACTACCCCCCCATTTCAACAAATCACAATTTAATGGAAATAGTTGTATATGTTTACCGCCACATTCTCTGTAATTCCATCTGTCTGCATAAGCTCTTCTACCGAGGCATTTCTTATCTTTTCAATATCAAGGAACTTTTTCATCAGTGCTTTACGTCTTACAGGTCCGATTCCTTCAATACCATCAAGTACTGAATGTACCTGTGCTTTTCCTCTTAAGCTTCTATGATATTCTATTGCAAAACGATGTGCTTCATCCTGTATTCTCGTTATCAGTTTAAAGCCCTCGCTATGCCTGTTTATAGGAATTTCCACATTGTTATAATATAGTCCTCTTGTATTATGATTATCATCCTTTACCATGCCGCACACAGGTATATTAAGGTTAAGTTCATTTAACACATCAAGAGCCACATTTACCTGGCCACGGCCGCCATCCATCATTATAATATCTGGAAATACTGAAAATCCGTCTGACTTTTCAATTGCCCTCTTAAATCTTCTTGTAAGTACCTCGCGCATACTCTTATAATCATCAGGTCCTTTAACTGTCTTAATCTTAAATTTCCTGTAATCATTTTTCTTAGGCTTTCCATCCTCAAAAACAACCATAGAGCCTACGGATTCGATACCATTTGTATTAGAAATATCATAGGCTTCAGCTCTTTTAAGATTGTTAAGTCCTAACCATTCTGCAATCTCTTTCATCGCACCGATTGTACGCATCTGTTCTCTTTTTATCTTTTCTCCATCCTGAATAAGCACCATCTGTGCATTTTTATATGCAAGCTCTACAAGCTTTTCCTTTGTTCCCTTTTTAGGTGTTATTACATTTACTTTGCGTTTCTTTATACTGCTTAACCAGTCGCTTACGATGCCTGCATCCTCGATTTCTTCCTGAAGCATTACTATATTGGGAATGTATGGTGTTCCCCCATAGTATTGCTTGACAAACTGCGATATAATCTCACTTCTTGTATCCCCCTGTGCCACGCTCATATGAAAATGTTCTCTTCCAAGCAGCTTGCCGCCTCTGATAAAAAATACCTGAACTACCGAATCCATACCATCAGAAGCACATGCAATGACATCCCTGTCCTCATTGTCATCCGAGGTTATTTTCTGTTTCTGTGCAATCTGCTTAACACTGTATAATAAATCCCTGTATTTTGCCGCCTCCTCGTATTCCATTTTCCCCGAGGCTGTCATCATCTTTTCTTCAAGCTCTTTTAATATTCCTGAATAATTACCATTTAAAAATTCCATTACTTTGTGTATAGCTTTCTTATATTCCTCACTTGAAATATATCCCTGACATGGCGCACTGCACTGTCCTATATGATAATTAAGGCATGGTCTTTCCCTGCCCTCATCCTTCGGAAGCTTTCTGTTACAGGTTCTTATATTATATAATTTGCATAAGAGTTCTATTGTATCCTTCACAGCTCCTGCCGATGTGTATGGTCCGAAATACCTGCTGTTATCATGCTTCATATCTCTTGCAAACATAACCCGTGGAAATGGCTCATGCACCGTTACCTTAATAAACGGATATGTCTTATCATCCTTTAACATAGTATTATACTTCGGACTGTATTCCTTTATAAGATTACATTCTAACACAAGTGCCTCTAGCTCTGAATCTGTTATTATATATTCAAAATATGAAATATGCGATACCATTTTCTGTATCTTAGGCGTATGATTCCTGCTGCTTTGAAAATACTGTCTTACTCTGTTTTTAAGACTTATTGCCTTGCCTACATATATAATTGTTCCAATGTTATCATGCATTATATATACTCCCGGTTTTGCCGGCAGTTTTTTTAATTCTTCTTCTAAATCAAACAAATATTGTCACCTTCTTAACAATCCGAATAATATATCTTTTTCCGGGATTCTCCTGCAAGTCCTTCTGCAAAACGCTGTTGACTCTGCTGAGTCTTATTTTAGCATATTAATAGGATTTTATAATGTAATCTGATTAATCATTTACAATTGCATTTTGAATCTTATCATGCACAAGCATGGCAAGGTCATGTGTCTTAAGTTCCTTATATGTCTCATAATCCATTGCCGGTAAAAACTTAACTGTAACAGCCTGTCTTTTAGTACTTCCGGTGTCAAATACCTTATAAGTATCTATAAGTGCAACCGGCACCACCTTACATTCTGCCTTATATGCCGCCTTAAATGAACCACCCTTAAATTCCAGAATGTTATTGCCGTTCCTGCTTCTTGTACCCTCTGAAAATATAAGAAAATTATGGCCTTGTTTAACTTCCTTTGCCATATCATTAATTACAGTAAGCGACTGTCTTATATCTTCCCTGTCAATATATTTTGAACGTAAACACTTAAATACATTCTTTAAAAATGGAATATCTTTAAGCTCTTTTTTGTATACCACCGAAAATGGCACAGGACACGCTTCTATAATTGCAAGCACGTCAAAAAATCCCTGATGATTTGGAAAGAAAATAAAGTTCTCATTTTCCGGAATATTTTCAAGTCCAGTGACATTCACATCAACCTTACCGGCATGAACCGCATGGTGAGTAATATCCCTTATAAATTCATATAGTTCCTCATCACTATACTTATCTGCATTTTTAGCATACTTTGACAGCTTAAAAAACATCTTAGGCAGATAAAAAAAATTCTTCAAAAACATCAATATAATTCTTTTCACACTAATCTCCATTTCTGAGCAACCTTTGTTGCGAAGAGGCGAAGAAAAATTCGCACAGGCGATTTTTCTTCTGCCATCATGGGCTATTTGTTCTGCTCAGAAACAAATAGCCGTGTGAAAAATAAGCTATCAAGCTTATTTTCCACACTATCTCCATTCCACAGGCATTTTTAATGCCGGATAAAAAAGTTCCGACAGGCTGCTATATCATCCTATATCAAATATACCAGCTTACCGGAACTTGTCAATCTTATATTAATTGTTATTCTCTTATACTATTATGATGTTGGTAAAGTTAATTCCACCAAACTAACTTATGCTTACAGATTGCTTTGTTACACATCAATTATTACAATACAATTCCCTCAAAGAATCTATTAGAAATCAACCTCTGTATCATAGTAACAGCACTTAAGAAGCTTTTCCATCTCTTCCTGACTTGGCTGACGTGGGTTAGAACCTGTACATGCATCAAGTATAGCATTAGCTGCTATATCAGGAAGCTTCTTTAAGAACTCATCTTCCGGAACAATACCTGTCTCAGCAGGAAGTCCACCTTCACCATAATGCTTAATACACTGTGGAATATTAAGTTCATCATTCATCTTACGAAGCATTGCAATTAAATTATCAATCTTTTCTTCTGTTGTATTACCGCCAAGGTGAATGAAATCAGCTATATATGCATATCTTTCAGCAGCTACAGGATCCTTAGAATTATACTTAATTACCTTAGGAAGATACATTGCATTAGCTGCTCCGTGGATAATATGTCCGCCTTCAAATGCTGCACCTGTCTTATGAGCCATTGAATGAACAATACCAAGTAAAGCATTAGAGAATGCCATACCTGCAAGACACTGTGCATTATGCATCTCATCTCTTGCGTCCATATCTTCATTATATGACTTAACAAGATGTGCCTTAATCATCTCAATTGCATGAAGTGCAAGTGGATCTGTATAATCACAGTTAGCTGTTGATACATATGCTTCAATAGCATGTGTCATGGCATCCATACCTGTATGTGCAACCAACTTAACCGGCATTGTCTCTGCAAGTTCAGGATCAACAATCGCTACATCCGGTGTAATCTCAAAATCTGCCAATGGATACTTAATACCCTTCTTATAATCAGTAATTACTGAGAATGCTGTTACTTCTGTAGCTGTACCTGATGTAGATGATACTGCACAGAAATGAGCTTTCTGTCTAAGCCTTGGCAGACCAAATACCTTAATCATATCTTCAAATTCGATATCAGGATATTCATACTTAATCCACATAGCCTTAGCTGCATCAATAGGAGAACCACCACCGATAGCAACTATCCAGTCTGGCTGGTATTCTTCCATAACCTTAGCACCCTTCATAACCGTATCTACTGATGGATCTGATTCAATACCTTCAAAAAGCTTTACTTCCATTCCGGCTTCTTTAAGATAATCTTCTGCTTTCTGTAAGAAACCGTTTCTCTTCATTGAACCACCACCAACACAGATGATAGCCTTCTTTCCTGTAAGTCCTTTAAGTGCTTCTAATGCACCCTTTCCATGATAAAGATCTCTTGGTAATGTAAAACGCATCATAATATACTAACCTCCATTTTCAAAATTCGCCCGCAAATCCTGCTCACACCGCCAGTCAGCTCTGCTGACCTTTTCATATCAGCGGCTCTGCAATCTTAGCACAGCGTATATCCCAGCCATAGGTTAAACCACGACTGAGACAATATTGTTCCCCTCCCTATAGATGGGAGGTATCTCATATTGAGATATATAATAAGCTTTGGTTATCGTGCCTCGTTACATCTAACATTATTATCCATTAAGATTCAATGAAAAATAATACGCCTGTTTCCTGCAATAAAATATATACAAACATTCTATTGTTATAATCAGATGATGATAGAATAATCCCTACACATTAACTGTTAAGTTGTAATTTTTTACATTGTGATATTATGTAACTTATAATGTCTGTCATCACACACATTATATATATTATTTATTTGTAAAAAAATTACCGGAACAAACTTTGTTAAATTCACGACAATCTTTATATATATTATATCCAACTGATTATCAATAATCAAGTATAAAATGTATTAATTTTACAAAAAACATAAAAAAAACACAATTTCACAAAATATATTTATTTATGTCAGTTATTATTGAATTATTCTTATAACCATAATTAAAAAAGCTGTATATGTAAAATCAATAGCTCCGCAGGTTATCTTCCACCAATTGTATTCATTATATTTAAGTCCGTTATAATTAAAGTTGATTGCTCCGTTTTCCACATACCACCAGCCTACATTCTCATCGTAGACAAGTCCTGTATATCCAAAGTCAACTGCTCCATTTGTTATCTTAAACCAGCCGGCATCTTTACATTTAAGTCCAATATATGGATATAAAAAGAGCTGCCGCATTAATGAAAAATCATCTAAAATATAGAATTATCCAGCAATTATATATCTATATTCTGTATGACTCTTCACTCATTGCGACAGCCCATATTATATTAATAATGCCCACAGCCTTTAAGACAACTGTGATAAGCTCAATTGTTACTTATTAATTACACTCTTAACTGTATTAACAACATTTTCTACATTGAAACCAAACTTTTCAAAAAGCTGTGCAGCCGGACCTGATGCACCAAAGCCTGACATTCCTATTACCTTACCGTCAAGACCTACATATCTGTACCAGCCAAAGTCTGAAAGTGCCTCAACCGCAACTCTCTTTCTACAACTGTCAGGAAGGACTGACTGCTTGTACTCATCAGACTGCTTCTCAAATTCATCCATGCTTGGCATACTTACAACTCTTACATCAATGCCTTCCTTTAAAAGCTCTTCTCTTGCACCTGTTGCAAGTGCAACTTCTGAACCACTTGCAATAATAATAGCATCAGGCTCTGCCTTAGAAGAATCCTCTAATATATATCCACCCTTAAGCGCTTCCTTAGAAGAACCTGCCTGCTGCTTTAAGTTCTGTCTTGTAAGAACTAATGCTGTAGGTTCATCCTTTGACTGGATTGCATGCATCCATGCAGCAGCTGTTTCTGTTCTGTCACAAGGTCTGTATACACAGAAGTTAGGAAGTGAACGGAAAGCTGCAAGCTGCTCAACTGGCTCATGTGTAGGACCATCTTCACCTACGCCAATGCTGTCATGTGTAAATATATATACAACAGGAAGCTTCATAAGTGCAGTAAGTCTTGCCATAGGCTTAGTATAATCACTGAATACAAAGAATGTCGCTGCAAATGGTCTTAATCCGCCATGAAGTGCAATACCATTTACAATTGCTGCCATAGCCTGCTCTCTTACACCAAAATGAAGGTTAGTGCCGGCATAATTATCCTTGGAGAAATCTCCCGCATCCTTCATATTAGTCTTATTAGATGGCGCAAGGTCAGCAGAGCCACCGATTAAATTAGGCATTAATTTCTTAATCTCGTTTAATATTGTACCTGATGTGCTTCTTGTTGCTTCGTCCTTTTCTGATTTAGCCCAGTATTCTTCCGAATCAAAAAGTTCTGACATGTCATAACCGTTATAATAGTTATCCCATTTTTTCTTCATATCAGGATATTCCTTTGAATACTTATCAAATAACTCATTCCATTCATCATATACCTTAATCTTAGAATCAGTAATTGACTTGTAATTATCATATACCTCCTGAGGCACTTCGAATGCTTCCTTACAAGGCCAGTTAATATTTTCCTTAAGTGCGGCTACATTATCAGTACCAAGAGGTTCGCCATGTGCACTTGCCTTGCCCTGTTTTTCCGGACAGCCATAACCAATAAGAGTATTAATCTTGATAAATGAAGGTCTGTCTTTATCGGCCTTAGCTTCTTCAATCGCTGCACCTATTGCCTTAAGGTCATTACCATCAGCAACTTCAATTGTCTGGAAACCAAAAGCTTCCATTCTCTTTAATACATCCTCTGTAAATGCTATATCTGTACTTCCCTCAATGGAAATATTATTAGAATCATATAAGACTATAAGCTTATTAAGTGCCAGTGTTCCGGCAAGTGAAAATGCCTCTGATGAAATTCCCTCCATCATACATCCGTCTCCACCTAATACATATGTGTAATGGTCTACAATATCATATCCGTCTTTATTAAATACACTTGCAAGATGGGCTTCTGCCATTGCCATACCAACTGCCATTGCCATGCCCTGTCCTAAAGGACCTGTTGTAGCTTCAATACCTACAGTATGACCATATTCAGGATGTCCCGGTGTGAGTGAATCAAGCTGTCTGAAATTCTTAATATCATCAATTGACAGGCTGCCATATCCAAAAAGATGTAATAATGAATATAAAAGCATTGAACCATGTCCGCCTGATAATACAAAACGGTCTCTGTTCTTCCATTCAGGATCCTTTGGATTATGGTTCATATGGTTAGCCCATAACTCATATGCCATAGGTGCTGCTCCAAGTGGCAGACCGGGATGTCCTGAATTAGCTTTCTGAATTGCATCTGCTGATAATACTCTTATCGCATTTACCGATAACTCATCAATGTTTCTCATTATTTATCCTCCATTCTTACGCATTATTATACGTATATAAACTTAGTAGTATGTACTGCCTGTTCATATTACTGACAGTAATTTATCATAATCAGTCCTTAAAATCTGCCTCTGAAAGAAATGTAATACTTCCGCTGTCACTTCTCTTTTTCTTAAGACCTCCAAATATCTTTCTTGATGATCTTCTTTCAGAATTCTCTATGGCTCTGTTAATTACTTCCTTGATATCATCAAGTTTGATATTATCATTATCTGTATGAAGCTTATCAATCTTAAGATAAAGCTCAAGTAATGCATCGTCATCAACCTCATATTGTCTTTTCCTTGCATACTTCCTTGCCATCTCAACAAGTTCATTTACCGTATACTGTTTTAAAACAATTCTATGATTAAAGGTCTTAGTAAGCTCAGGATTAAAATTAATAAGAACATTCATTTCTGCATCTGAATCTTCAAATATAACAATCATCCTGTCTGTATGCTGCTTCATGCAGTCTAATACTTCACTAATACGCTTAGGCTGTATAACGCCTGCACCCTCTACAATAAGAGCCGTTCCATTAAGCTTATGCATTGCTTTTGTAAGACCTCTGTGATTAATACTGTCACCTGTTGTCTTAGCAAGCTTCTTTTGCTGGTCAGGGAACATATAATTAATAGCTCTTATAATAGTCCTTGCAAGATCTGTCTTATCTGAACTTGAATTACCTGAAATAATTATATTACCAAACTCAGAAGTACTTATCTGCATCTCTTTTTCAAGTGCTTCAAAAAGTATTGCAAGCTGTCTTTCAAGTCCCGGCATCTCTTTATATTTTTTAAATATTCTGGCAAGCTCAGGTGATAACTTCTTATCATCATCTATAACCTCATCAAGCTCCTCAAACTCATCTGCTGCATTATTCTTCCTTGTAAACTTACCTGGCTTCTCTGAATCCCTATATGTCACATCTGATTTACTATTCTGTGGCTGCATATTATACATATCAGCCTGCATGCTTCCCTGAACTTCCTCATTATCTTTATTTAATGCTGCCTTACGCATATCCTCTGCTTCAGCCTCAAGCTTTGCAGTCGCCTTACCTGTTCTTATTGCAAGGTCTGTCTTTGCTGCATTAACCATCATAGTAACAGCTGCTTCATATCTTGCTTTTTTCTCATCAAACTTAGTTCCCTCAGCCTGTGCCTTTTCTTTCTGCCTTGCAATAAGCTTCTCATAGGCTGCACTCTTCTCATCCTTTTCATCAAGCATTCTTTCAAGCTCTACTCTTGAAAATTCCCTGGTATTCTGATTACCATACTTTTCTTCACGTACAGTTTCAATCCAGTCAGCCAGACTTAACTGTCCCTTAATCTGTTCATTATCGCCGTCTTGTCCGTCATCTGTAACTACAGGGGCAGGTCTTAAAGCTTCAGCCTCTTTTATATCTTCCTGCATGAATCTGTTCAAATTCTCAATAACATCTTTTTGTATATCATCATCTGACTGCTTAACCTCTTTATATGACACACTTTCTGACTGCTGTGTACTGTTCTTTGAGGCAATATCAAAACCACGGCTTACCTGTTCACAATTATCTTCTACCTGCTTCTTTGCATTTTCAATAAGCTCTCTTAAAGATAAAGATGCCTTGTTAAGATTAACATTTTCCGGTTTCTGTACAACAGACGGTGATATTTCCGTATCCGGCAGTTTATCATCTGTACCTGTATTATCATCCTGCTTTTTATCATCAACAGAGATAATAAATTCATCATCTTCTCTTCCTGCATCAACAGTATCATCCTCTTCGCCCTCTTCATTGTCATCCCTGTCAATCTGGAAGCCTGAAAATGCCTTCTTAAAGAAGCCTTTTATTCCACCCGGCTCATCATTATCCCCGCCAAGCTCATCACGTCTTAATTCTTCTTCAACGTCATCATGCTGTATTCTTACAAGCTCCTGCTGCTTTTTAAATTCCTCTTCCTTGTCAAGCTCTTTATCATTCTTTCTCTTTCTGGCATTTTCAAGAATATTCTTCTGGGTCTTTGTAAGAGTTACACCGTACTCCTGCTTGAGCCTGATTGCACTCTCTACATATGTTCCATCCTGAAACCAAAGAACAAGGTCATCACATATCTTAATACATTCATCTCTTCTTCCTGTATTAAAATACAGCTTTGCAAGCTCATACATATACTTCTCATCTATCTCATGTTCCCTGTAATCCTCTAAGATTTCAACAAGCTCATTATCAGAAGCTTTCTCTGCCTTTCTTAATTCGTAATACAGAATAAATCTGTTTACATCATGCTGTGCCATTCTTTCATATTCATCGTATAGCTCTTCTGCATTCTCAAAATCCTCAAGTTTGATAAGAAGTTCTGTAAGCTTATATACAAGCTTTCTTCCTCCGAGATTACGATTATATGCAAGAATTGCCATATCCCTGGCCTCCAGCAAATCTCCTGCTGCTTCCTGCACATTAATAACTGTTGCAAGAGTCGGCCAGTCTTTAACCTTCTGCCAGTTCATTGAACCTGCTATCTTTGCTGCTTCATTATATTCCCTTTTGGATGCAAGCTTCTTTATCTGATCAACCTTTATATTAAATTCATATTTATCCAAAATTAGACGCCACCTTTTCTAAAACATACATTATACACTAATAAATTCCATACATTAATTATATCAGAACCAAATCCTAAAATATTTCCCAGTACTGTCCGTAGAAATATTTTAAACTAATGGCACGTCAGATATATCTGCAATCATAATACGTTTATAAATATTTTTACGATTGTAAGTGTACCCCGCCAACGTATTAACATCAGCATAAACATACACTTTTTAGTGTATCACAGCCATGTTTTATTGTAAACACAAGTCCTCTCTATTTTTATTCATTTTTTAAAACTTAAGAGTTGTCTGTTCATAATTCATTCTCGTATATTCAAGCTCATCATTATCTGTACGGCTGTAATAATCCACTACTACCGTCTGCTGTTTTTGTCCTGAAAGCTTCTGTCCTAATATATAATTGACATCAAATCTTCCTGTAATTGCCGGTGTCGCACCTCTTGCCGGTACAATAAGCTGTACATGATTAGTCTTAAGCAGTTTAAAAATAGGCTCCCATATATATATATCCTTAGCTGCACCAAATGGATTATCTATAAATATGGTCTTACCAAGAACCTGACTGTCTGAAGGTTTCGTATTGATACTTGAAATATAATTAATAACCGATATAAGAAACTGTATATATATACCCTGTGACTGTCCTGTTGAACCAACCGCCTCCTCATATCTTAAATACCTGCTCTGGCTCTTTATGCGTTCCCTCTTATACAAGTCAATCCTTACAAGATTCATATCCGTAACGATAACTGAAAACAGTCTTTTCCACGCAAGGCGGTTCCTTATATACTTTAACCTACCTGCTGTATCCTTAAAGCTCTCGGCTGTAATAATAGTCTCATTAATATATTCTGACATCTTCTGCTTATACTGTTCTTCTTTGATATACGGTATATACATGCTTATAATTGATATAACCTCTTTGTCCAGAGTTATATTGGATAACTTAGGAAGCCTGTCAAGCTCTGTCTTAATATTGCTGCATGTCTGTATACATCTGTTTTCAAAGTTATCCTTGATTTTTTCCATATCTTCAATTCCTTTTGAGATACGTTCCTTTTCAAGCTCAATAAATGTATTCGTCTCTTTAAGCCTTTGTGCAAGCTCTATTGTATCCTGTTCATTTTCCGGTATATTTACAGATAATTTAATCTGTGATGCAAGCTCTATGCCATCAATGCTTTCAAGCTTTTCAACAAGCTTTTGTCTGTTTTTGTTAAATTCATCCTGTTTTTTAAATTCCAGCTTTGATAATTTATCAAATTCTTTCTGCACCTGTTCATAATCATCTATATTTTCTGATATATCTGTATCTTTAACCATATCATATACCGGAAGCTCCATTCCTGCACCTGTTACAATACGCTCAAGGTCTTTTTCAATTACTGAGAGCTTACGCATCTGTTTTTCTGCCAGCTTTAATTTTTTCTTTATATCGGAAGCTTTTATGTTAAGCTCCTTTATATATTCTTTGTGCCGGTCAATATAATTATCTATATTGTCACATTCAAATGTTTCAAATGTTCCAAATTTTTCTTCAATCTGTCTTACGCCATGTGCAATACTTCCCTCTAAACGGTTCATAAGCGCATTCTGTGAATCAAGCTGTCCATCGGTCTGTCTTATATTATGTGAAAGCTTTTCTATAACTTTCTTCATCTTGTCAAGCTCTTTTGCATCCACAGCCGATAATTCTCCCTTTGAAAACTTATCCTCAATATCTTTAAATGAACTTCCTCTGTATTCTATCTGGCTTTTACATTTGTCCATAGACTGTCTGTAATGCTTTACAAGTGCTTCCTTATCACTTACGTCTAAGTTATCCTTATCAAGTGCCTCTTTAAGTCCAATAAATCTGCTTTCAAGCTCCTGCGTATTCTTGTTGACATATGAAGAAACATCACATTCTTTGTTACCGTCATATATACTCTTCATCATATCCCAGACTTTATTAAGCTGTTGTATCCTGTTATGTAAATTTTCAATCAGAATATCCTGTTTTTCAAGTCCGGCATGTATATTGCCAGCTTCGTTTCTTAACACTCTTAAGGCTTCCCTGTACTCTGCTCTTGATTTTTTATCCTGCTCTAAGTCTGCATATTTGGATGATATCCGTTCTTTGTGTTTTATAACTTTTTCAAGGAGTTCATTTGCCGCATTTAAAGAATTGAAATCCTCTGATAATTGATTATATTCTGCTAATTCATCGTTATAAGCTGCCTTAGTATTTTCATATTCTTCTTTCAGCTTATCTTCCCTGCTTTTGTTTTCCTGTATTTTACATGCTATATCCTTGAATTTTTGTTCTTCAAGTATAAATGAAGATGAATTATTTTCAATTATAAATAAATAATCCTCATTAAGAATATTACACCGGTCCTCAAGCTTTTCAATGTTCTCCTGCACATTATCAAGCTCTTCTTCCGCTGTCTTTATCTGTGCATTACATCTGGCATCATCATATAAAAATGACAGATTCTTTCCTGCAAATGTGATATATCCTAAACCGTCATATATATAATTATCATGCTTTATATTATCATCCGTTGTACTATAATTACTTATATTACCATCACCTAAGGTATCAATTATACTGCTGCTTACAAGCGGTACCATATATGCACTCTTTTCAAAATCCTTAAGCACTTCATCATGTCCGATTTTTTCAAAGTTGTCCGTTATTATAAATGCATATTCTATAAATGGATATTTCTCTGTCAGCTTTACTCTTGTTGTATCATCATATCCCTTTAACCAGTCATGTCCCTGCATAAAACAGCCCGTATAATGTAATGAAAGATATTTTCTTAAGCTGTTAATCATAGGTTCATCAAATGAATACCTTCCATCTTTAGTATCCACGATAAAACGCTTAAGCCGTTCTTTCTTCTCTTTAAGCTTAAAAAGCTCTGAATATGTCTCATCATATGTATCGTGTATAACTGATACTAATGACTCTGTATTCTGTGTAAGATATATCTTTTTAAGCCGCTCAATACGCTGCCTTACTGAGTCTGTATCTGACTTGTCCTGCTTTTGTCTTTCATATTCATTTACAAGATATTTATTTAATGCAGCTATTCCTGACAACTCATACCTTATATCAGAAAGCTTTCTCTCTTTTTTATCACACTGTATTTTTATATTCTGTTGTTCATGTCCGATTTGTTCAATCCTGTCAATATTCTTATCATATTCTTCCTGCGCATTTTCAGCCACAATAAGGCCTGCAATACCCATAAGTTTTGCAAGCTGCCCCTCCTCTTCTTTTATTTCAGAAGCAATATATTCTGACATACTTTCACAGGCTGCAAGCTTCTTTTCATATTCCGAGATATTATTATTACATTCTGCATATTTAATGCCGGACTCTTCATATTTATTTTTAGCTGTAACAAGCTCCTCTTCAAGTTTTTTAATGTCTGTATCATATAATATTTTATAAGCCTTCGCTATAACTGATAATTCCTCTATTATCTCTTTATTATCACGCATCACACTGTTTACAGCAAGCTGTGCCTCATACATTGCTTTGTCATACTGTATGTAATCGTTATAGTCATTCGCCGATTCCATAAGTCTTAATTTATCCTGCAGCTGTATAAGACGGTTATTATCATACTCCCTTGCCTTTTCATTTTCTGCTATAAGTGCTTCTATTGACTTAAGGGAATACTGCTCTGCCATAACCTGTGCCGTCTGTATCTTTCTTTGTTCCTCTTCTTCTGACAGCCTGTTTGATTCTGCCTCATTTTCCACAGAAGTAAAATATTCATCTTTAGTTATCAACATACAGTGCGCTTTTATTAACATATTGTACAAACATTTTTTTAACTGTTCCTTCTTACTGTACATCTCCTTAAAAGTACTTACATATTCCGCAAAATCATCAAGGGCTGACATCTGACTGTTATAACTGCTTATTCTTTCGTTTTTCTTTGACAGTTCAATAAGCTTATCTTTTATGTCAAGAAGTGTCTTTGCCATCTTTCCTTCATCATCTGTAACAGCTAATTTGTTGTTAAAAGATTTCTGTATTATTTCCTCTATAAGAAGGTCTTCCACAACCTTTCTGCTGGTTCTGTAATTAGTTTCAAAATACGTTCTTACATGTCCCTCAGTCTTATTTATTCCCCTGATAATTTCCCATTCACTCTCAAATAATCCATAACGGCTTATGAAGTTCTGGTAATCACCTTTTCTGTCAAATATCTTAACTGAAACATTAAAATCATTCTTTTCAAGTTCTCTAAGATATGCTTTAAGGCCATTATATGTAACTCTCTCACCATTTTTTACAAGAGGAATATTCTTAATGTCATTATCACCGAATTTCCTATAGAATATACAGTAATTGAAATATTCTATACTTGCACTGTCAGATATATCCACTGTATCAGAAGACTCAACTTCCTGTGCGTACTCATCGCGCACATGTCCCTTTCTTGCACAGAAACCTGTCGTCATATATTTATAATTATCTTTTCTGTAACATGCATCTAACTTCCATTCCACAAGTGAATGTATTACTGTATTATCACAGCCTGTACGGAATAACTTTTCAATGGGCTGTTTCTCATCAAGGGTACAATTAGGAATTACATTCTGCAAAAGCAGAAGCATAAGAAGACTCTTGCCACCACCATTGGCAAGGTCATAGATAGTATTTTTACAGTTAAAACGCATCATAAAATCATCATAATACTGCGTTCCAAAATTATATTTTACATTGTTGACCCGAATCCTGTTAATCTGCGGCATAATTAATCCTCCGTATCATACCATTAATCTGTTATATGTTCTTGCATAATCTGTGACAGACGGCCTCTGTAATTATCAAAGTAATTTTCTATTATGGCCCTGAACCTGTCAGTAGGATAATATCTGTCATCGCTCTCAACTAACAGCTCCTGACGCACAAGAAAATTAAATACCATCTTAACAAAACCCGACTTGGAATTTCTTGCTGCTCTTAATATGCCATTTTCTGAAACGGTACTGACAGGCAGCTCATCCCAGCTTATTGCAATCTGCTTGAAGCTGTTTTCTTCGATTTCATTTTTAATGAATCCATTTCTTTTATCTATAACCCCCATAAGGGTGTCATCAACATTTTTTATTACATCCTCTACTCTTACGAACTCCGCATATGTTGAACTTACCGTATCACTGTAAAATTCCGTTATAGTATTATATATTACAAAATATGCCATATAAAGGTCTTTATTAACCTTGATTCCAAGCTCCTGTCTTAACTGTTCATTTGAATAACCAAATATATGATTATTCTCACCGGCACTTACATACAGCCCGTTATTATAACCATATATATCAAGATTCATCTTCTTTAATGACATATTTACAATATCATAAACTTCAGCATTATTATTATATTCCTGATACAGTGCGGCATGCTCCCCGCTTTCTGTTACAGGCTGTCCTGTTATAAGAACCGCTACTATATCAAGTGCTTTTTCAAGATTCCTGCTTTCCATCATCATCTTCCTTTCTGAAATGCACATTGGAAATCTCACAGTGAGCTCCAATCTTAACCTTTGAATCATTATCCATAATTATAGCAAAACTTACCGGCAGTTCATTATCGTATATATAACCTTTTTCATATCTTTGTTTCTGGCACAGATTGACAAAAAATGAATAATAATCGGCATTTAGAAGAACTCTGTCACCATATGTATTTTTCATGGCTTTGTTAAACTGTGCAAGTGTAAATTCTCCCTTTATATTTAACGCCTGCACAAGATTATCCAGTATAAATGAATAATTTTGTTTTATTCTGTTATCCTCAAGCTCATCCTCATATATAATCTCTTTGGGCTCTTCTTTTGTCACCTTTTCTGCCTCTTCACTTCTTACCTGCCTCTGTGTCAGTGCGTCATCTATTGATATAACATTAAAGGACTTCCTAACCTGCGGTTTAAGTAACGGCTCAATAAACCATTTAAGAATATCAGCATTATCTGTTGCAATCATATCTGATAATGTACCCACAAAATCAATATGGCTTCTTAATCTTCCAAGCTTTGCCCTTCTTACGGCATCATCTGTAAGCTTCTGCAGCGCAGTACAGGCCGCCAGAAGCTCCCCATGCCTGTTCATTGCAATCTTAAGCTGGTTTTCAAGCTCATAGATGTCGCTTACTGTCTTATAATATCTTTCATCATTATCTGTATTTTTTTCAAGTCTTTTAAGTGCATTTTCTATTAACAGACTATTCTTTTTAAATAATCTGTCTTCTTCTTCAAACCACTTTATTCCGGTAGTGACAAATTCCTCATATGCCGCAAGTCCTGCAAATACATCTGATGATAATATTGATACAACCTCATCCTTTTTATGCCATAATCTTTTAACTTCTTCATTAATCCTTGCAACGACTTCAACACCGCCCCTGAAATTCTGCGAGCGTATCATCTTTTCAAGAAGAAGCTGCGCTACGCTTATCCTGCTCTCATCCTTTATCTCTTTAGTATCAAGATAAAATTCTATCGCATCTGCATTAATAGAATACCATACCACATTATCTCTTATCGTGCTGTCAAGGACTCTTACCCTCGATATCTTTTTCTTTCTGTCCACAGGGTCAAAATATTCAAATTCAAAAGGTCTGCCATCATTTTTAATCTTATCAAATATATACTGTGCCATATATTCATATTCATCCTTAGAAAGTGCCAGTCCGAAGTCATTTTTTATAACACCGGTTATAAACATCTGATATTCACTGTAAGTAACTTCCTTTTCCTTAAAATTATTTTCTTCAATAAAGAAACGAAGCACTGCCATTAATATATATCCCATATCAAGTATGACACACTTACCCTCCAGAAGCTGTTCAAAGGATATCTGTGACAGCTTAAAGAACGGATAATATTTCTTAAGGTTAATCATTCGTTCCTTATGGTCAGATACAATATCACTAAGCATATACAATCCCCTTTTCTTTGTTATAAAATATCTGATGACTTTCCAACTGCATGTCCGATTTATTCAATTTTTATAATCCAATACATTTTACTGATTATCTTAATAATAACCGGACCGCATCAGATACCTCCGCTTTTTTATAATTCAGTACGTCCTTCTAATGCCCTTAAAAGTGTCACCTCATCTATATACTCAAGGTCTCCGCCCACAGGAACCCCACTTGCAATTCTTGTTACCTTAATGCCCGTAGGCTTGATAAGACGGCTTATATACATTGCTGTTGTCTCTCCTTCAAGGCTTGAATTGGTCGCAATAATCACTTCATTAACGTCCCCCTCAAGTCTTCTCATAAGCTCCTTTAACTTAATATCTGCCGGACCTATTCCTAACATAGGACTTATCGCACCATGAAGTACATGGTATACACCCTCGTATTTCCCTGTCTTTTCATATGCGGCAAGATCCCTTGTCTGTTCAACAACCATGATTGTCGAGTGATCTCTTTTGGGATTCTTACATATAGGACATATATCCTCATCTGTCAACGTAAAACACTCCTTACAATATCTCACATTAGACTTTGCCTCTGTTATTGCGGATGCCAATCCCTCCACCTCTTCCTTAGGCATGTTTATAATATGAAATGCCAGGCGCTGGGCGCTCTTAGCCCCAACCCCTGGTAATCTTGACAGTTGCTCTATTAATTTATTAATATGACTACTGTAAATGTCCATTAGAATAAGCCTCCGCCTAATCCGCTAAGTCCGCCTGTAATCTTAGACATCTGTGCCTGTGATTCTTCCTCACACTTTCTTAATGCTTCATTAGTTGCAGCCATTATGAGATCCTCAAGCATCTCAACATCATCAGGATCCACAGCTTCAGGATCAATCTTAACCTTAGTTATCTCTCTCTTACCTGTAACTGTAACTTCAACTACTCCGCCGCCTGCTGCTGCTGTAAATTCCTTAGCCTCAAGCTCTGCCTGCTGTGTCTCCATCTGTCTTTGCATTCTCTGTGCCTGCTTCATAAGATTGTTCATGTTGCCAGGCATTCCTCCTGGAAATCCGCCTCTCTTTGCCATTAGATATATTCCTCCTTATCATCTACTACAATATCAATATTGCTTACCAAATCTCTTATATCTGTAAATCTGTTCTGAAAATCTTCATTATCATCCAGCTTGGTTATCTTAATATTTACGCTTACACCGGTTCTTTCCTCAATAAGCGCCTCAAGTCTTTCTTTGTCCTCTTCCCTTGAAAATGCATTATATGCCGATGTTGAATTAAACATTATCTCAAGCGAAGTATTATCCTCTGTGAGAGTCACATGTGAACCTAATAAAAATGTACGCATCATAGGATCATCTATTGAATGAACTATGCCATCCCACTGTCTTGCAATGGCTTCCATATCCTGTGGAAGTGCTTCAATAACACGTTTATCTGCCACAGCATTACTATCATTATGTGGCTGTCCATCCATCATACCTGCTGCCGGTGTCTGATTAAATACCCCCACCGGAACAACACCATTTTTTAATTTATTAAGTGCATCCTGCATCTGTCCTTCAAGCACTGAAAGTCTCCCCAGTATATCTGATACATCCTCCCTTGCTCCCATTGCCGGCTTCATAAGCTTAATAAGAGTTACCTCAAGCTTAATCCTTTTCTGCGATGAATACTTAAGTTCATTTTCCAGCTCTGATAAAATCCTTATATATCTCATTATAGTATCAGTATCAACTATAGCCGAATCTTTCTTTAACTGTGCAATACTGTCTGCTGATGCTTCAATTACATCTTCTATCTTAGATATGTCATCTGTCGTCTTAATAAGTAAAAGATTACGCAGATACCATATAAAATCACTTACGAACTGTCCTATATCCCTGCCCTGCATTATAAGCTTTTCTATAAGCTCCATAACCTGTATCGTATCTGATGCCACTATCAACGATAACATATCTGCATATACCTGTGTATCAACTGCACCTAAAACATCTAAGACATTTTCATACTTAATATCACGTCCCAGATAGAATGCTATACACTGGTCAAGAAGACTAAGTGCATCTCTTAGTGAACCGTCTGCCGCCTTGGCAATATACTTAATTGCCTTATCTTCTACATTGATATTCTCAGCCTGCATAAGCTTAGTAAGCCTGTCTGCAATCGTATCAATGGATATTCTGTGAAAATCATATCTTTGACATCTTGATAGAATTGTTACCGGAATCTTGTGTGCTTCTGTTGTAGCCAGTATAAATATAACATATGACGGTGGTTCTTCAAGTGTCTTTAACAATGCATTAAATGCACCTATTGAGAGCATATGAACCTCATCTATTATATATACCTTGTATCTTCCCTGCGTTGGAGAATACTGGACCTCTTCCCTTATCTGTCTTATGTTATCTACGCCATTATTAGATGCCGCATCTATCTCTATGACATTCATTGAGTTACCTGCTGCAATAGCCTTACAGCTTGCGCACTCACCACAAGGGCTTCCATTCACAGGATGTTCGCAATTGACTGCCTTTGCAAATATCTTGGCAATACTCGTCTTACCTGTTCCTCTCGTTCCACAAAACAGATATGCATGTCCTATCCTGTCGGCCTTTATCTGGTTCTGTAAAGTTGTAACAATATGATCCTGTCCCTTAACGTCTTCAAAGTTATCAGGACGCCACTTTCTATACAATGCCTGATATGCCATCTTCATCCTCATTTCTAATACAATCAGCTGCAAAAAAATAAAACCGCGCGTTCTGCTTCGAACAAATACCCACAGACGTTACCGGTACAGTTAGCTCGATCCAGGCACCCTTCCGGCACACAGAAGGTTTCACTTAATGCTGCTTCATTCCTGACCTGACATGATTCATGAATTTCTGTTGCGGAAGACCCAAATGTCAACACCACTTTTACCGGGCAGCTCCATAAATATATTGCCCTAGGCCGAACATCACTCCTGCTATAGCGGATTGCAGGTACAGGGTGCCGCTACTACCCCAGCTGCGCGGTTATTTAATTATAATATTTTCATGACATATTGTCAAGATATCGCATTTTTAAAATCAGGTGATTAATATCTGATAACCTGTAATTTTTTCACTCTTTTTTGCATATGCTTGCATATAATCTTAAATTACAGAGGTAATTATGAGCGATTATAAACGTCTTGTTTCATACATTTATTCTTATCCGGGAAATGTTAAAGATAAAAGTACCGGATTTGCAAGAGCACAGGTCCGTAACGGACAATTTAAACTTGAATTAACACTTAATAATGTACATACTGATGCACCTGAAATCTTTAGTATATATCTTATGGTCAGAAGCGGACATAAGTTTAATACCATAAAGCTTGACAATGTTATAATCAATTCAGGATGCGGAACATATAAAGACCTGCTTAATCCTGCCAACATTAAAGCTACAGGATATACATTTTCTGATATATGTGGAATTGCAATTGCTAATACAGACAACGACTATTACCGCATGTATACACTATGGGATGATAATCCTTTTAATCCTTCCGATGTACTCTATACTGACTTATCACCTGATATTTCTGACAGTACAGATAATAATCCAGCTTCATCAAATGATATTTCTTACAACACAGACACTACAGTAATTTCAAAAAATAATATTTTTGACAATACAGACAATACTGTAAATACAGCAACAGGCAGCTATGAAAATGCTGCAAATAAAAACAGCTCAGCCCCATCGTCTGCTGCCGGTAACAGCAGTCCCACGTCACAAACCGATACAGGTAATAATAGCTTAATCCCACCTGCCGATACAAGTAAAACCAGCCTGGCTTCACAGACTGATACCGGTGATAATCACACGGCTTCACAGACCGGTACAAGTAATAATCACACGGCTTCACATGATAAAATTAATGAACACAGTAAACCTGCACAACCTGAAATATATGTCACGGCTGCTGACAGCACATTTACCGGTAACAGTTTTTATGCCAAACACAACTCTGACATAGAAGATGTCCATACACCCACAGACACTTATGTTGATAAATCAAAAGATAAAAACAATACTCCCATGCCCTTGCATGCTTCTTATGATATTAATAATCCTGGAATTGATAAAAAGATAACTAATGATAAGTATCATAATAATGCCTTTGAAAAGCTATTTAAAAATGCTGATTATATAGATGCATTTGATAATGATTACTACTACGACTGTATAGAGATATCCCCTGAGCAGTTAAAAGCTCTCCCGGCAGATGATATCAACCTTACCGGCAACAGCTTTCTTATTCATGGATATTATAATTTCCGGCATCTGTTATTTGGGCGTGTCCGGGAAAATGATAACGGAACACATTATTTTATCGGCATACCGGGAATGTATTGTAACAGAGAGCGTTTTATGGCTTCAATGTATGGATTTGGCAACTTTAAAAAGAGCCACAGAAGTGATTATACAAATCCTTACTTTGGTTACTGGTATCAGGAAATATAAGTATATCTTAAATGGTCTCTCCAGCTTCCGTGCATATACACATATGAATATGCCATTCCCTCACTTATAAAACCAAGTGATTTTACAAGTCTGACAGATACTTCGTTATCAGGCAGTATATATGCTTCAATTCTATGCATATCACGCTCCGTTACCATTATCTGAAGAGCCATTGTAAGCATACGCCTTCCATAACCCTGATTCTGGAACTGTGTATCTATCTTATATCCTATACAGCATGACATAAATGCACCTGTATGGATATTAGAAAATGACACAGTTCCAATTATTTTCCCAGGATATGTTCTGTCATATAAGAAAAATCTTGTATACTTACCATGTATATGACCATTATATTCAGCCTGTAATACATTTCTTATATATTCAGGCGTATAGAAATTATCAGGCTTGTCTGCTTCATATATATCAAAACAATCCCTGTTTCTTTTATAAAAGTCCAACACCTGCATTGTATCCTTCCCACTTAGAACCTTAAGTATAAGATTATCTTTATGATATTCCAGCTTCATACTATACGAACTACTCCTTATTCTGCTGCTTTTCACGCTTTTTTATTTCTCTTAATTCCTTAAAAAATGTCGTAAGCATATCTGAACATTCCTGTTTCATAACACCTCTTACAACCTCACACCTGTGATTAAACTGCTGCATATCAAGAAGATTCAGTATAGAACCTGCACAGCCCGCCTTAGGATTCATGGAGCCAATCACAACTCTTGGTATACGCGCCTGCACAATTGCACCTGCACACATCTGACACGGCTCTAAGGTTACATATAATGTACAGTCCTCAAGCCGCCAGTCACCCATAATCTTACTTGCCCTCTTAATTGCCGTTATCTCTGCATGTCCCAATGTGGTCTTATCAGTATTACGTCTGTTATAACCTCTTCCTATAATCTTATCGTTATATACAATCACACAGCCAATCGGCACCTCTGTCAGCTTCCATGCTTTCTTTGCCTGCTTTATGGCTTCTTTCATGTATTTTATATCATCCTGTGTATACACATCTTCATTCACTTCATCAGACATGCCCATATCTATTGATTGCATATTACCGGATTCTGCATCCGGGCTTTCCACGCATTGCGTTTGTATATAAATATTCTTCTGCCCATCAGTTTCATTCATTATATAACATTCTCCGATTCATTTTTAGGTCCGTTATTTAACGTGCCTGTATTATATCTGTTATTGCATTACTTAATTCTGCAAACTGTTCAAGTGTAAGAGCCTCACCTCTTACTGTCTGTGAAAGATTACACATATCAAGTGCCTTTGCAAATTCTTCTTTTGTTATATTAAGTCCGCCACTCTTTCCGACACTGTTAGCCATCGTCTTTCTTCTCTGATTAAATGAAGCTCTTATTATCTTAAACATAAGATGCTCATCCTTTACATCTACCGGAGGTTTGTCATAACGTACAAGCTGTATAACGGCAGAGTCCACATTAGGTCTTGGCATAAAGCAGCTTGCCGGTACATTTAATATTATATGTGGCTTTGCATAATATTGTACGGCAAGTGACAATGCACCGTAATCTTTGGTTCCTGGTCCTACCTGCATCCTGTCGGCAACCTCTTTTTGAACCATGATAGTAATGCTCTCAAGTGGCACTCCGCTTTCAAATAACCCCATTATAATCGGCGTTGTTATATAGTATGGAAGATTGGCAACAACCTTGACCGGCCGTCCGCCATTTTTTTCATTTACAAGCTTCACAATATCAACCTTAAGAATATCTTCATTAATTACTGTTACATTATCATAATATGACAATGTATCCTTAAGTATCGGTATCAGCTTATTATCTATTTCTACTGCTACAACTTCCCTCGCATTTTCACATAGAATCTGCGTCATAGTTCCAATCCCCGGCCCTATTTCAAGAACGCAGTCATCCTTTGTTACTCCGGCATCCCTTACAATCTTTTCGACAACATTTTCATCTATAAGAAAATTCTGTCCGTACTTTTTCTGGAATGAAAATCCATACGCATTAAGAACGGCTATCGTATTGGTTGGATTGCCAAGATGCAATACATTGCTATAATCCTTTTGTGCCATTATTATTACCTGGTCAGTCGCTGACCCATCCTTTCTGATAAAGTATTAATTATTATTCATTAAAAAATAACCTTCTGGCATTTTTATTTGTTATATCTATAATTTCTTCACAAGACATCTTCTTTATACCGGCAAGCCTGTCAACCACATATTGTATGTTACTGCTGTCATTGCGCTTACCTCTGTTAGGAACAGGTGCAAGATATGGACAATCTGTCTCAAGCACAATTCTATCCATCGGAATAACTTCTGCCGCCTCAACCAGCTTTCTTGCATTTTTAAATGTAAGTACTCCGCCTATTCCAAAATAAAAATTCATATCATAAAATGCCTTTACACTTTCCTTGGTATATGAATAACAGTGTATAATTCCACCTATATCCTTAGCATGTCCATCCTTTAATATATTAATTGTATCAGCACATGCATCCCTTGAGTGGATTATTACCGGTTTTTTAACTTCTACGGCAAGTTCTAACTGTCTTTGAAACCATTTTAACTGCACATCCCTTGAGGGTTCAGGATAATAATAATCAAGTCCTATCTCGCCTACTGCCACCACCTTAGGCTCAGACAGACATGTGTTCTTTATCCAGTCAAGAAATTCCTCATTAAGCTTGTCATAATCATCGGGATGCACTCCGACTGCCGCATATATATTATCATATTTTTTTGCAAGCCCAACAGATTCCCTACAGCCTGAAAGACTTGCTCCCACATTAACTATCGTATCAATATCAGTAGATAAAAGTCTTTTAAGCAGCTCATCCCTGTCGCTGTCAAATGCTTCATCATCATAATGAGCATGTGTATCAAATATTTTCATTAATTATTCTCCATTCCGTTGGAATTATTCTGCGTGCCTGTTCTTTTCTTTAACATAAATATCCATATTACTGCAAGTATCAGTCCGGCTACACTTATTAAAGCCCCCTGCCATATATATGGAATACCAAGCTTTATAACTGTTGTTCCTTTGTTTACATATGTCAGATTATTCTTCTTTTCTATACTCTGCGAGGCATTAAATATATCATGGTATGCAATTGATGTATTAATATTATCGCTGTCTGAGGTTATTATAATCTGATTATTATCATACTTCACATCTATTGCTGTTATTTTTCTGTCAGGAAGCATATCTGATGTAAGGCTTGTCATATTTTCAAGAAGTTTTTCTATAGTCTTATCGTTTGTCAGACTATAAAAATATGTCAGATTAAGTCCACACATTATTATATTGTCATTTTTTACTGTTCCATAAAATGCAAGGTCAAAACCGTTATCACTTACAGTTCCCCAGGTATTATCAAGTCCTTCAAGGTATACTGTATCCCATGTTGTATGTCCCTGTGGAAACATGTCTGCATATACCTTTCCTATTCTTGTATTCATCTCAGGATATCCGTTTTTAAATGTCACAGCATTGCATGTAACACCAAGAAATGACTGGCTGTGGTTGGTCTTATCCTGCGGCATGCCATCTGCATATATAATAACTTTTACCCCCGCCTCGCTTAATCTTAATACAAGATTTTGTGCTGATTCTTTATCATCATAAGTAAAACCATCCAGAAATACTTCATCATATTCAGATAACTGTTCAAATGTATAATCATTAAGATTATATGAATCAGTCTCTTCGACTGCCGGAAACTGTAAAGATATATTAACTGCACCGCTTCCTATGCCTATTGCCTTATATTTACTTAATGTACCCCAGTTATTGGCGGTATCCATATGATACAGCCTGTAGCCTGCATTTTCTGCCGCTACACTATATCCTGAAGCTTTTGCAGCTTTATCAAGCTTAATAATTGCATCCGGACTCTTCTCCAGCTGTGACAGCTGTACAAGCACAGTATCATTCCCAAGCTGTACACATCTGTCAAACATATAATAATACCTGCCTGTCGCCATGGCCTTATTAAGCCTTGCAATATTTACAGAAGTATTGGCAGCCTCCCAGCCGGCTCCAAATGTGGCAGCAACACCATTATTAAAATCTGATACAAGCCACGCTCCCACAGCTCCCATGCTGCTTGCATCCATCAATGCCATTCTCTGCTTAGTTATATCCTGTCCCTTAGATATAAGCGTTGCTTCCTGTCTTGCATTAAGTCTGTCCTCTGCCTTTGAGCCATCACATGTTCCGTATATCATTGACAGTGATGGGATTGTATCTGCCACAAGCAATATACAAAATGTGATAACCAGTGGTTTTTTAAGCGTATCCCACATAAGAAAGCTGTATAATATTATACACAATGCTATCGAAATAAATCTTAACATCCAAAGATACTGGCTTCCCGGAAGTATCTTTAATACCGGATACAGCGCCGTTGTCGTGCATAACAGTATTATCATTCCTGTTATAAAACCGGTTCTTGACTTCTTATATCCAAAAAATATTCCATAGACAGCAAGAAGCGTTGCCGCAAGTCCGAAATAGAAATTAGAATTATTACTTTCAATTCTCTCAAACGGATTAAGAGATATAACTATGCTCTGGAAGAACTTAGACATATTCTCTGAATTATCAAGTGATGTTATTCCACCATTTAAAGATGCAAACAGCCATATGCCAAGAATCATAAAACTTAGAAGTATTGTAATTATAATATCGGCAGCTGCCCTTTTACTGCCTCCCTGTATCAGGTATACAATGCAATATATAATAATACCAATTGCAATCATTCCGGCATATCCTAAATGACACAGTACCATAAGTGCAAAGCTTACCATTATAACAGGTATATAAAACAACCTCTGATGCTGCATATATTCACATACGGCATATATAAACACCGGTAAAAATACCATGCAAAGTGATCTTGCAAGATTACCTTCTACGAATAAGGCAAGCAGGTTATTCGGCATAAAAAACCACAAAAGACCTATAAAGGCTCCAAGATATGGTCTGTTTATTTCCCGCCCTATAAACAGCCATGGCAGTGCTCCAAGAAAACATATCATTCCTACAAATACAAGGTATCCTCCCATCTGGCTTCCACCTGCAAGAAACTGGCAGAATGCCACAAAATATGCCGCCAGCGGTGCCCAGTATCGCATAAGCTCAACACCGTTATACCACATATTGTTATATACAGGATACAGGTTACCTGCCTTTATTGAATTATATATATAATCTCCACGATATATATGATACATCGCATCTGAACCTGTCGGATATGAACCATTAGCACTTACAAGCACAACAACAGCTATTGCGGCTGCAACATATATTACAGGCATAAGTATAATCAGATAATCAGATTTAATATTTTTCATTTTCATCTTCATTTATCCCTATTCATTAATTATTCCATCAAGCACAGCATCCATTACATCTGAAAGCATCTTATCATCAGCTTCCTTTGTAAGCTGCATCATATCATCCTTCTCTTCCAGATTAACTATATAACTCCTTGTAGGTGTCTCACTTGCTTCAAGCGTTGTAAGAACCCCTCCCGTATTATGTATGATATGGTAAAATTCCTCCGAAAAATAATCAGCTACGTTTTCAAGTGTCGGAAGTATGCTGTCAAACGGTTCCTCTTCATTAAGAATCTTATTCTGATATCCTGACAGATAATCCGCAATACCCTTTTCAAATGTATTAAATTCAACAAATGAGCTTCGTCCGAACCTGATATTAAGTGCAAATTCCCACGTATGAGGATGTGTTTCTCCCTTAGAACCATTTATAATAATATAGTGCCTCATATTAAGATAAAATTTTATTTTATATTCCCTAAATAACTTAACAGCCATAACAATCTCCATTTCCTGACAATCAGCCGGTTATATCACTAAGCCCGGTACTCTGGTTTACAAGTACATGATTCAATATCTTAACATCCTCCGATGTAAGTACATCAACACTTTTTAATGCACTCTCCTCATTAATCTTAATAAATATTAATATTACATCTGAATCCTTATATTTAAACCGCAATACATTTTTATCGAGAATATAATGAGCCTTTGCAATAAATTCATCACGCATATTTTTATCCCTGCAGCCAATATGAATTGCTGTAACCGGATATACATTACGCTTCTTAATCTTTTCAAAGAACTGTTCAAGTACATTTTCATGCCACATATTATTTCTCGTATCATGCAGATCACTTTCTGTAAGCTTCTGGCTCATCTTAGACATTATCGTATTTATTGTTAATAATGACTCATTGAGCTTATCTGTATTAAACTGCATCTTTCTTACAAAATGCGCAAAAAGCATAGGTACCACAACCAGCAGAAGAAGTATTACTACTACAAAAGTCTGCATCTGCGTCCTGACACCAAGATACGCATTATTATCAAGCAGTACGTCTTTTTCTGTAAGCAGACACAGTCTGTAAGCATCACCCTTATACTCAAACATAACTCCTGATGCTATATATCTGTTATCATTAATCTCAATATATGAATGAATTACATTATTAACTGACAGATTATTAAGAAATTCCTTAGCACTGTCAGATATATAATATGTTGCCGTATTTACACCCTTATACTTATTAGTCTCTGTTACATCCTTAACAAAAAGCATTGACTGATCCTTTGAAAATGTCCAGTAACGGTTAGAAGAGGCATCCATTGCTCCAAGTATATCCTTGATAATCTGCTCATCGTCCCTGTTATCCTTAAGATTAATCTGGTCTAATACAAGCTGTACATAGGCATCCTGCTGTTCTGCACATACTTCAAGAATACCCTTCTCATATCTGCCTATCTGCATAAATGCAAACAAGCCGGCAATGATTGCAAAGCATATGGAACATATTGATGTTATAATAAGCACCGGATGCTTACCGGCTCTTTCAAACAATGTCTTTTTATTTCCAGCCGGCATGACTTCTTTTTCTGACTCCATCCCTCTATCTCCATTTCTATCTCAGTGTAGATATTCACACTAGGCTATTAAGCTTATTTTTCACACTAACCTGCCAGCCAGTTTCTTAATATCTCAATAATATCAAAACAATAATTAGCTGTAAGCACCACAACCGGCAGCGCAATAACAGATATATACATAATTGTATTATTAAAGCATGTTATCAGACGGTTATGTGATTTATTACCTAAAGTATAATTTATGGCACATATACATATCACCAACACTGTTATCATAGTCATAATTACAATACACACTCTCATATCACAGCCCACAAATATTGATGCCGGCTTAATATCCGCAATGTACTGTATTACCTGCTGCGGCGTAAGTGAAACATTCTTTTTTGTCCATATTATAAGATATACTGCATTGGCGCACACTATATAAACAATCGCCATCAATACACTCTGTACTAATGATATGCTATGCTTACCTTCCTTACTCTCATATTTTTTCAGGTTATCCTCAGTATCCGAATCACATTCATCAATACTATCGCTAATATTATTATCAGCAGATATATTCACAGTCTCCGGTGTCTCATCACTAATATCAAACAATTCTACATACTCTATAGTATCAGCCTGTCCGATGGTATTGTCTACAGTAACAGTATTCATATCTTGTGACTGAATTTCTTCATCAATATCTATAACTTCTATATCTTCTTCCTGTCTGCTATTATCTTTTACAGCTTCCTGCCTGGAAAGATGTAAAGCCATATCATATGTCATATCATAACAGCTCTCAGGCTCACATATATTAACAGCTTTCTGTATGCTTCTTATAACTTTAAGCGGCTTCTCAAAATCTCCCTTTACCACCTGCGTAAATGCTATACGTTCGTCTGTAAGATTTCTTGTTCTCCACGAACTGTCTGTCTGGATACTGTTAATAATGCCTGCCATACGGATAAAAAACACTGCAAAATTAAACAAAGGAAGAAATAATATACACCACCAGTGTCTCTTATAATATCTTCTCGTATCCTCGTCTATCTTTAAAAAATACAGAACGGTTACAAAATACATAAAACCAATCATTATATACATTGCAAATATTATGCCAGTCGATAATAAAATAACCTTACCGGAATATCCCATAACCATAAGACATATCAGTGCCAGATACCATATCATTCTTGGAAATGCAAATGTATGGTCATAAAGAAGGGTCTTTACATTAATATTCTTTAAGATATTCTTAACCTTGAAGTCTTTATCCATAAACATCTTGGCAACCTCAAGACTTCCCCTCTGCCATCTCTGTCTTTGTGTATACAATTTATTAACATCCTCTATAGGGTCAACGAAAAATATCGCGTCCTCGCAGACCTCCACACGTTCATTCTGACGATAACGCATCTGGAATGTAATATGTGTATCTTCACATATTGTATCTGTATTATACATCCATGACTTTAACACCGCTGATTTTCTGAATGCTGAAAATGCACCCGACAGAGTGTATACCGCATTCATCTCTGATGCATAGCTTCTTCCCGCAAGAAAAGCCTGGGCATACTCCATAAATTCCAGATTGCGAAGCAGACGCGGAAAAAATCCCTTATATTGCATGATAAGCTTTGGCATGGTAAGAATTGCCCCCGTCATACAGTTCAGATCCGTATCAGCCTCAAACTTTGTTATCATATTAACAAGCGCATTTTTTTCAAGCACACCGTCACTGTCAAGATTAATAATATATTTTCCATCACTGTTATATAATGCCAGATTAAGTGCTCTTGACTTTCCCTGTTCCGCATTCATCCATTGCATAAGAAGATCAGGAAACCTTCTCTGACAGTCCGCATATACATCAAAGCTGTTGTCCTGCCCCTTATTATTAACAAGGAATATCCTGATACGCTCGTTAGGATATGTGCTGTTATTAATTGATTCTATACATTGGAACAATGTATCAGCTGAATTATATACCGGAATTATAAGTGATATCTCCGGAAATACCTTTATCTCTTTTCTTACACTCCTGTGTCTCCTATTTCTTCTTATAAGAAGAATAACACTTCCAAGTGCCGGTACAATCTCCATAATAAATGGAATAATAATCCATCCACCCCAGAACAGAAAAGAATTAAGTATTATCTTTATTACTGCCATAAGCAAAATTGCCCACTTTCATTTTTATAATCTGTGGCTTAGTAAATACATAAAAGTAAAGATACACACTAAGTATATAAAAGAATATTCTTCCTATAAATGTATGCACTATATAATACGCATCCATTCCAAAGAAATGTAATGACATGCATATCATTACAATCCTTAATGCATTACATACCATTATGTAACAGAAGCCCCCAATGCCAACCATAACCTTTTCACTGAAATTATATACATTAAAAAATGCCAGTAATGAAATAAATGCCATAATCTCAATAATTCCTGAACACTCAAAATCAATCTGTAATGTTATTGAGGTTATGCCTGACGATATAAATATAATTCCATATTTGAAATATGCCGTAAATGTTCCCGTAACATTGCCAATAACCCCTGCAAGAGCCGATACGCATCTTGCAAGGGGCATTGTAAGTACAGGCTGTATTACTATCATCATAATCACAAAAAGTCCAAGGCTTCCCCACATAAAATGCCATGCATGCATCTTTGCCCTGCCAAATACTGATAATATATACAGCCATATTAATATAATTGCTATTACAACAATCGGATTCATATTTAAGATACCTGCTTCTTATTCTTCTTCCCCTGCTTCACTAATACTACACCTGTTGCCAATATACATATTCCAAGTCCTAACCATGCTCCTGATGATGCACCGGCAGTTGTAATCCACTGCTGGCCGAGTCGTCCAAACTGTGCATCAATCTGCTTAAAATCACTTGCTTCACAGCCAAGTTTATCAGCCACCTTCTCAAGGTCAAGATAGAACTCACATTCATCCTTAGTGTTTCCGATATTGATTATCATCTTTCCATACCATTTATCCGCATCATTGGTATTGTTAATATTAGATGAATTATGCCATGCATCTATTGAAAAAAGATAAAACTCATATGTGCCTTCACTTAATCCACCCTTAGGCGTATTCCAGTTAATATTGCCATTACCGTCTACTGATTCTACTCTCGGATAAAATACCTGGCTGTAATTATCATTAAACTTAATAGTTACAGCATTCATAAATTCCCCACCGGCTTCACTCAGATGTTCAGGCATAGTCGTTACAACATGTCCTATAAGTGTGCTTCCATTACATGCAAGTGCTCCCTTGGCATCTGCCATATTATGGTGTGTTCCTGCTGTTGCATACTGTATTGTAGTATGAGGATATTTATCCCAGTCACCATAAAGTCCATCATATTGGATATCATAATCACCTCTGTCATCTGATGCTTCTTCCTTAAGATTAGCTACATCTGCCACAAATGGCTCTGTAAGATATAAACCAAATGATATTGTCTTGTCATATGAAGGAAGTGCTGTTCTAGGTATTGATATCTCCCACTGCTTTCCTACATGTATACATTCAGCCCCGTCAACGCCACTTATACTGCCATCCTGTGTAAGCTGGAATACAAGTTCATTACCAAGGTCTGTCTTAATAGTATAACGTCCGTTAGAATGTGAACCTGCTCCCCACGCACTGCCGCCATTGCCATCTTTTATATATATGTATACATAATCGCCATCAAAAATAAGCGCTGTCTGTGACAGGCAGTCCCTATGTGCATCATTAGGACATCCTGCATCATACATAGTAACCGCTGTCCAGTCCTTAAACTTTCCGTCTATTGTAATACCATTATATACAGCCTCTGTCTTTTCTTCCCCGCTGCCGTTACCATCAATAACTTCAACCTGTGATATATCAACCGTTGTTCCTGCAAATGTAATTGTAAAGTTATCATTTGCAAAAAATGACATAGGAATAGCCGCTTCTAATACAAACGGTGCCGGTGTATTCTGATGTGCATCATTTCTTGTAACCGCTTCTGCACCACTTATATCTGCATACCATGCGTTCTTAGCCTGTGCATGCCCTTCCCACGCTGCAAACTGTATTCCACAGGATGCATCATTAGTTCCGTCTGCATATTTTATCTTAAACATATTATTAGAACCGGCATAATTATAATCCCACTGTGTTGATGCCGTTCCCTCATAAGCTATATACAATGTCGAGTAATCTGATGATACAGCCACTCTCCACGAATCAATTCCGGCCACATCAGATGCTCTTTTTGTAACCTTATCCCAGTCAGATAGATCATTATCCAACTTTATATCTGCTGCCTGCACTTTAGTATTATTCTTAAGTGATTCTACGCTTACACCACTTAATACACCACCCCTGTTATACTGTGCATATCCGTTATTTAACTGTCCGGCAGATGCTGATATTGGAGATATTGTAAGTAATAATGACAATCCTGCCGCCATAACTGTTCTCTTACCCTTCAACCTCATTGTGTCTTTTGCCTCCTCCTCGTAAATCCTACATCCAAAAAATATTCCTGCTATAGTCAATGTGCATATAAATATATATTAAATCCATCAATATACATAAGTCAATACGTTTATCGGTTGAAAATAAATCCAGCGCAGACTTTCATTACAACCACCTATATGTTTATATATTTTTAATTCCCTGCTCTCTTGCTATAAGCTCATCCATAAGCTTTTTATATTCATATCTGTCTAGCGGAAGCTCTACCGGCATATTTGTGCATGCCGAATAATACGCTCCTGCACATAACATAAGTGAATTAATTCCTTCTTCTGCGCCGGCAACAAGATATTTATCATTATGTTCTATACACGACCTTGCAAATTTCTCAAGTAATTCTATATACGGCTCAGGCTGTTTTGCAAATTCTATAACTTCCTGTGTAAATTTCATATTTTCTCTTGAATTGACATTCTCTGTCTTAATATACTCTTCAACATCCCTGTGTCGTGTTATTGTTAATATATCATCCTCAAGAAGTATCTTCGCCTTTGTTCCTATAATTTCCATTCTTTCTTCATAAACCGCTTCGCCCGTTGTTAAAATAAATGTTGCTGTCATCCCATTATCATAATCCATAATAATAGTATCTTCATCGTCTACAGCAAAATCATTATATTTTCCAAATGGTATCAATGCAAACATTCTTTGCGGCATCCCAAAAAGATACTGGAACATATCAAGAATGTGCTGTCCCTGATTAATAAGAGCTCCACCCCCCTCTCCTGCAAAACTGCTTCTCCACAAACCCGATTTATGGTAGTGTGAGGTTCTAAGATATCTTGAATTAATAAGACATACCCTTTTGAGCTGGCCGAGCTCGCCATTGTCTATCATTTGTTTAATTTTCATATATTTAGGATACAATCTCTGATGAAATACCATTCCATATATACTGTTATGTTTTTTAGAAGCCTCCGTCATATCAAGTGCTTCTCCGATATCAGAAGCCGCCGGTTTGTCACATAATACATCTTTACCAAGCTCAAATGCTTTTAATGCAAGGCTTGCATGTGTTTTATGTGGAGTTGCAATAATAACTGCATCATATAATGTATTAGAACCGCCGCTTTTTTTTATATTATCAGCTTCCTCTTCAAACATCTCATCTGCACTTCTGAATATTTTTACAGGTTGTCCATCAATATTTACAAGTGACTTTCCCCACTCCATAAGTTCATCTCTTCTGATTACTATTGCTGTAAGTTTCATATTTGATACTTTGCCTGAAACTATCATATCCACATATTTCTTACCCATATTGCCAACACCTATAAGTGCAGCATTTAATATTTTATTAGTCATACCAATCTCCATTCCCTAAGCACCTTTATCATATACCCTTTATTATAGTTTACTATATATCTTTTTGCCTGTCTTAGCCGCCTCTTCTAATAAGATGGCAGCATACGCATCAGCCAGAGCATCTTCTATTGGATATGGTGAATCCGCCTCGCCTCTGCTGTACATAGCCGTTCCTTCCATAAGTGCGGCAATGGCAGTCTCATCTTCTGTGAGATTACACATGCCCCACTCAGATTCATATAACACTTTACCATTACATGTTATTTTCTCAACCTCACATATCGTAGACAGGTTAGGATTTTCATTATCTGTTGCCGTAGTTCTTATTTCCGTTTTGATTTTTTCAGTACAGCCCTCATTATTATCATCAAGATAATATATCGTATCATCAATCATTTCTCCGCGCACGCCCTGAACTTTAACTGTATTTTTTCTTATAGGAGAACGATATTGTTCAGAATCAAAGTCATACCATGCAACCTTTCCATTATCAAATTCAAATGTTGCTATGCATCTTTTCTTATCTGCTACTCTTCCATCCATATATTTATCATATCTTGTAAGCGTCTGTGTAGTCGGAAATTCATATATTTTTGCAGACACATTATAATTATCACCTGCTGTTATACCTAAATATGCCCTGATAAGACTAAATCCATGATACTCATGTGCAAGAGAAATATTCATACAGCTTACATCACCTAATATACCGCTTTTAATAAGCCTGATAGCTGCTTTATTAGATGGATAATTCCTATACTGTTCAGCAACCACCTGTTTCTTTCCTGCATTATAATATTCATAAAGTTTCTTTAACTGTTCTACGCTAAGCGCAGCCGGTGTTTCTGAAAGAACTGTTATGCCTCTGTCCATCCACTCCATTGCAACTTCACAAACACTCTGCTTATTAACGGCTATAACCGCAAAATCCGGATTATAATTCACACATTCCTGTATCGATGTCGTCGTATATATACATAATTCTTGTGCAATCTTATCAGCTTTTTCCTTAGTCCTGCATAACATGGCATCAATATGGAACATTTCCGGCAATGCCTTAGCCACTCTCACATAATAAAGAGAACGCCAGCCCGAACCAACTATTATAAAATGATATTTGCTCATTAAATTCCATACCTCTTTCTTATCAGCCTCCTGATATTACAAATTCTATATATATTTGTTAACCATCAGCCAGTCTGATTAATTATTAATCTAATTATTTTTAATTATATCAATTTTCAAGTCATATAAATACTAAAAAAAAATACAATGACAATTATTTCACATATTTTTCATTCCTTAATCCACATACTTACTATCTATCAATGGGCAGGTTTTAATTTTGCTCATTTATATTATATGAAATCAATACTAAATAGAGACTTCTTAACCTCATCCTCTATTTTTAAATTAATTTCACAAATCTACCCTTTCAATAAAGCAGGCGGGAGCTTGTATATTGGATTTTGATACATATGGTGAATACTTAGAGTTTCTTAGATGAGCTTATGATTGCACACGATGTGCAATCAAGCGACATGCGACACGACGTCGCATATGGAGCGGTCACGTCCGGCGCCACTACCTATACAGCTCATCTTAGAAGCTCTTAGTATTCATCCATTGTTTCAAAATTCAATATACAAGCTCCCGCCTGCCTATCTCAACAAGTTAATTTAAAAAACAAAAACTATCTGATCTCACTTCCGGCTATCATATCCTTATCTGTTGTAAGAACTGATAAATTACCTTCATCATCACCTGCTGCAAGAATCATACCCTGTGATTCAACACCGCATAACTTACATGGCTTTAAGTTAGTAATGACAGCAACCTTCTTGCCAACCATTTCCTCAGGCTTATAATAATTAGCAATTCCTGATACAATCTGTCTTACCTCATCGCCAACTCTTATCTGTGATACAAGAAGCTTCTTAGCTTTCTTAACAGGCTCACACTTTAATACCTCGCCAACCTGAATCTGAATCTTATCAAAATCATCTATTGTAATTTCCGGCTTCTTTTCAACCTCAGGATACTTAACTGCTCCTGATGCCTTACGCTGTGCTTCCTGAATCTGTTCTGCCTTCTTTAACACTTCCTCAAGGTCAAGTCTTGCAAAGAGGATTTCCGGCTTATCAGTAACCTTTAATCCGCTCTCTCTTAAACCAAACTTATCTAAATCATCCATATCCCTGTTAGCTGTCTTTGGTGCATCCGGATATAACTGTGCAAATATCTTCTCTGCTGTTTCAGGCATATATGGAATTAAAAGATTAGCTCCGATTGTGATACCCTCAACAAGATTATATAATACCTCTGCAAGTCTGTCTTTCTTAGTCTCATCCTTAGCAAGTGCCCAAGGCATAGTCTCGTCAATATATTTATTACATCTCTTAAATAAAGCAAATATCTCTGTCATGGCATCAGCTACATGAAGTGTTGACATCTTATCCTCAACCTTAGCCTTAGTTCCTGTAACGACTGCCTTAAGGTCTGCATCAAAATCAAGACTGTTACCATCTTCATCTGTACCTGCACCATCGCTTGTAACACCGGTCTTAGTAACAACTCCGCCAAAATACTTATTAGACATGGCAATAGTTCTGTTTACAAGATTACCAAGTGTATTTGCAAGCTCAGAATTCATTCTCTCAACAAGAAGCTCCCATGTTATAACACCATCATTTTCAAATGGCATCTCGTGAAGTACAAAATATCTTACGGCATCAACACCGAACATATCTACAAGGTCATCTGCATAGATAACATTTCCCTTAGACTTACTCATCTTGCCATCGCCCTGTAATAACCAAGGATGACCAAATACCTGCTTAGGAAGTGGAAGGTCAAGTGCCATAAGCATAATTGGCCAGTAGATTGTGTGGAATCTTAAAATATCCTTACCTATAAGGTGAAGGTCTGCAGGCCAGTACTTATTAAATAATTCATCATTATTACCATCTACATCATATCCAAGACCTGTGATATAGTTACTAAGCGCATCTATCCACACATATATAACATGCTTATCATCAAAGTCAACAGGAATACCCCATTTGAATGAAGTTCTTGAAACACATAAATCCTGAAGACCCTTCTTAAGGAAGTTATTCATCATCTCATTCTTACGTGATTCAGGCTGTATAAATTCCGGATGCTCCTCAATATGCTTAATAAGTCTGTCAGCGTATTTGCTCATCTTAAAGAAATATGCCTCTTCCTTAGCAGGCTGGCATGGTCTGCCACAGTCAGGACATTTTCCATCTACAAGCTGTGAAGCTGTAAAGAAAGATTCGCAAGGTGTACAATACATTCCTTCGTAATGTCCCTTGTAAATATCTCCTTTATCGTACAACTTCTTAAATATCTTCTGAACCTGTTTTTCATGGTCAGCATCTGTTGTTCTTATAAACTTATCATATGATGTATTCATAAGATCCCATATTCTTTTAATCTCTGTAGATACGTTATCTACAAATTCCTTAGGTGTAATTCCGGCTTCCTCTGCCTTTAATTCAATCTTCTGTCCATGTTCGTCTGTTCCTGTCTGGAAACGTACATCGTAACCCTGCTGTCTTTTAAAACGTGCAATACTGTCTGCAAGTACAATTTCATAAGTGTTACCAATATGTGGCTTGCCTGATGTATAAGCAATAGCCGTTGTCATATAAAATGGTCCTTTATTCTGTGGCATCTTTATACCTCCGTTAATTATTAAAATGTGTCTATATATAAGATTATCTGACTAACAATGCGGATTAAATACATTTGGCTGCTTTAAACCGTCTATTAATTTATTATATCAGACTCTTTAAAACCATAGCTTTAATCATAGAAAAAAAGGGATAATATGTCAAGTATCTATTAATATCCGCATTTACTTTCTGACCCTTAAATCTGCAACTGCAGCGTAATGTAACACATCAAATTCATCAGTATATATATCCCTGAACTTTGCATAATCCCCGGATGTCCTGCCCCCGTCAGATTCTTTTCCATCATCTATATTCTTATCCTTAATTATCATAGCTGGTCTCCATTCCGCAGGCAATTTTTCTTCTTCCATCAGATCTTACTTGTCATAAAGAAACACTGGAAATTTACACAGTTGTTTTTTCTTCTGCCCATAAAATACAAAATCATAATATATACACTATATGAATATTAATGTTATAATAATATCCGCAGGCTGTAAACACAAGTCCGAATAACCTTTAGTTATAAAATAACCTTTAGTTACAAAATAACTTTTAGTTATTTTAGCGGATTGCAATTCCTGCCTGACTCACCACATTTTATTAAATAATTATTTTTCTAAACAAATGAAAATTTATGATATTAAACGGATTTATATTTGCATATTTTGTAGAAATAGAAATGGAAATGGAGATTGAAATATGAAGTTATTTTGCAATTCAAAGTCTGAAAACTTCCCCAACGATAACAATGTTATAGAT
>ERZ1034691.325-NODE-325-length-38668-cov-7.346982_pt1 | contig 38668 bp, 44 predicted proteins | sample MGYA00520638_ERZ1034691 | MGnify/ENA primary metagenome ERZ1034691 (study PRJEB33766, sample SAMN09781763) | gut metagenome | biome: gut microbiome | host: Homo sapiens | place: Madagascar | study: EMG produced TPA metagenomics assembly of the PRJNA485056 data set... | reverse complement strand
CCTATATATAATAGGGGGAGAAAAAAACAAAAAAAGGAGACTATCTATGAACAAAAAACTAAAGAAACAATTTATGTCGCTATTAATGACGCTTATCATTTGCACAGGCATGGTACCGCTTAAGGCATCAGCAGCAAACTTTCCTGCTATTGAATATATGCAGGTAGAAAGTTCAGATGGTGAGGTAGTAAACTTTGACGTTATTAAAAAAGAAAATCCCTGTAATCAAAATATCAGAAGAGATGCAAGCTATTTAAATAACTGTAGTATCTCGGTTGCATATGCGGACTATGGTTTACATATTCAGCTTGAAACGGGAACGACTAAAACAGCATCGAAGCTTGGGGTTAAGGACATTAAGGTTCAGCAGAAAAATGGTATTTTCTGGACCACGATTGCTACTTCCGATGGAGGTTCGATTACAAATGATGACTGGTATATGGGTATAAGTAAATGTACCAATGCGGTTGATGGAGAAATCTACCGCATTAAATGTACACATTTTGCTTACATAGGAGGAAATTATTATCACTATGACAACACGTCTGATCCATTTACATATGTCAAACCCTGATAAGGAGAATTCAAATGAAGAAATACCACCTAATTACGAAAGCAATTAATGCTGCGGGATACGATGCACTTTGCGCCACTCTGGAGTTGGAATTATTACCGGATGGACAGATACTCAGATTTTATGATGTGCCGGAAGACATCTGGTATGCCTGGAAAGGGGAATCCATGGCAGAGTCATATTTTAATCGACATATATTCGGTAGATTCGAATCGGAATTACTGGAAGCGTAAAGACATCTTTATCCATAGATTGTGGTCCGATATGTTACACTAAATAATATCAAAAACGACATTCTCCGGACCACAGGGTGTATTAGGGTTTTGGACAGCCGGCCAGCGTGCCGGCTGTCCCTTTTTAATCAGACAGAAGTGGCAGAACTTTGAATGGGTACACGAACAGCATCGTACTTGACAGTGCCGCAAAAATGCGATAAAATGCAAAAGTTACCAATGAGGGAGTAGTTGGCGCCGAAAGCGCGATGTGTCAACATACCGGCAGCAATGCCTGGCATATCTTAAATAATGAGACTCATGTGCAATTCTGTAATTGTGCATGGAGTTTTTAAAACCGTGTATGATTACCTGCATACATGGTATTTTTTTGGCCATTTTATTTACAGGAGGATGAATTATGATTTATGTAGTGTACTTGTGTGTGGCGGCCGGACTTACCTTTCTGGCTATTAAAGCAGCGGATTATGTGGACTTGATTGACAAAAAGACAAGTCTGTCAGGAGCTTTCATCGGCGGTGTCATGCTGTCGGCGGTAACGTCCCTGCCGGAGATGTTTACGAGCATTTCTTCGACACTTATGCTAAAACAGCCGGGACTTTGCATGGGAAACATTTTGGGAAGTGATTTGTTCAACTTGCTGATACTGGCGGTTCTGGCACTGGTGTTTTTTAGGACCTATTCCAAGGCGGATATTTCCAGGAGTCATCTGTATGTACTGGGCACCATACTGGTAGGATATGCGGCAATTCTTTTGAACATGCTGGGCATTCTGAAGGTAGAAATTCTCACGGTAAGCATTACCAGTCTTATTATTTTCGTATGCTACGGTGTCAGCTTCAGGCATTTATCGGGGGAAGAGGGAGAGGCTTCCGATGAGGATGACAGCCGCCTTACCTTAAAACAGGTTATTGTGCGTTTTGTGCTGGTGAGCATCGGAATTATAGCATTAAGCATTGTCATTTCTTATGTTACGGATGAAATTTCCGATAAACTCAATTTGGGAAAGGGCATTGCGGGCGCCTTGTTTATGGGAATTGCAACCTCTCTGCCGGAGCTGGCTTCGTCCGTTGCTTTATTTAAAAAGAAAAGCTTTGATATTGCAGCAGGAAATATGATAGGCAGCAATATTTTCAATATGGCAATCTTAGCGCTGACGGATGTACTGTATATAAAGGACGGCGTATACGATTTCAGTGACCCCAAGACGGTCAACCTGATTTACTTCGGCATCGCGGGAACCGTGCTGATGTTTGCGGCCGTTAAATTTAAGAAGAACTGGGTAAAAGTCTGCGGCATGCTGGGAATTATTGCCTGCTATGCCTGCTTCCTTATTGTGTAAGGGCAGAAGCTGACGAAAAACGGTAAATACTCTAAAATAAATTGCCATTTTTCGGAAACCTTGTTATAATAGTAAGTACGAAAGGAAGGATGGAGTATGAATATTTCAGCGAAACAAAATTATTCTTATCTGTTTCAGGGACTTGGCAGTTCCACTGGAAGCACCAACTTAAATTTCCTGTCGGATTACATGAGCATCAAGAACGGAAGCTACGGAAAGCTTCTGAAGGCATATTACAATCCGGGGCACAGCAAGGAAGTTGCTGCTTTGGCAAATAATAAGGTTACAAAGGATACTTCTGAGGACACCAAGAAGTTAGCAGAAGTGCAGAGTACAACCGACAAATTAAAAGACTCGGCAGATGCCCTTTTAGCAACCGGTTCCCAGGGTGTATTCAAAGAAGATAAAATGACGGATGAGGATTACAAGGCAGTGGAAAGCTTTGTAAAGGATTACAATTCCGTAGTTTCCGCAGCCGGAAAGACGGATAGCAGTTCCATAAACCAGAGAACCACCAATATGGTTTATGCATCAGCTACCAACAGCAAGCTGTTAGCAAAGGTGGGTATTACGATAACTGAGGACAATACCTTAAGCATTGACAAGGACAGCTTCATGAAGGCGGATGTAAGTACTGCAAAGTCTTTGTTCCAGGGCAACGGTTCCTATGGTTACCGTGTTTCCGCACAGGCATCCATGATTAATTTTGCGGCGGACAGTGAGGCAGGCAAGGCAGGTACCTATACGGCAAACGGCAGATACGGCAACAACTACAACACCGGAAATCTGTTGAATTTATATTTCTAAAATAAGAAGTACATAAAAGAAAGCCATACACAAAGCGGTGCAAAACATGCGGAGTGCGTGGCTTTTTCTATTGTGTGAAAAAAAGAAAAAATTTAGGGTTGACAGAATGTCAAAAAGACGATACAATATGTCTTGCTTGCGGAAGTGCTGGAATTGGCAGACAGGCATGATTCAGGTTCATGTGTATGTACGTACGTGAGGGTTCAAGTCCCTTCTTCCGCATAAGGCCCTTGATTTTATCAAGGGTCTTTTTGCTTTATAAGAAACAAAAGAAAGTACCGAAAGAAATACAAAAAGAAATGCCGGCAACGGATTGATTTTTCTTATGTAAAGTGGTATATTATGCAAATAAATGCATGAAAATGCATATTGAAACAGGAGGAAAGTTATGAAAAAGTTATTAGCAATCGTATTAACATGTGTAACCGCTGCAGCTACCCTTGCAGGATGCGGCAGCAAAGAAGCCGGTACTTCCGGTTCCAAGCAGACCAAAGTCATCGATGTGGACTTAACCAGTGAAGAATATGCATTCGGTGTGGATAAGACACAGCCGGAACTGCTTGAGAAAGTAAATGAATTTATTGAGGAAATCAAAACAAACGGCACCTTCGATGAAATCTGTGACCGTTACTTCGGCTCCGGCACTCCGGAAGGCGTACAGTCCGCAGCTTTAGATGAATCCAAGGATCAGCTTGTAGTAGCAACCAACGCAGCATTTGAGCCTTTTGAATACACGCAGGGCGATAGCTACTATGGTATCGATATGGAAATTGCAGCAGCACTTGCAGATTATCTTGGCAAAGAGCTGGTTATCCAGAACATGGATTTCGATGCGGTTTGTCTTTCCGTAGGCCAGCAGAAATGCGACATCGCTATGGCAGGTCTTACCATTAAGGAAGACAGAAAAGAATATGTAGATTTCTCCAATCCGTACTACAGCGCTTCCCAGAGACTGATTGTTATGGCCGATGATACCGATTTCGATGACTGCAAGAGCGCAGAAGATGTAGAAGCCAAGTTAAACGAAAAAGCAGCAGAAGGCGGCGTTAAGATCGGTGTGCAGAACGGTACTACCGGTCAGTTCTATGTAGAAGGTGATGAGAGCTGGGGATTCGCAGGAATTTCCGCAGCAGAATGTGTTCCCTACAAGAACGGTTCCCTTGCCGTACAGGATTTGATTAACGGCAACATCAAATATGTGATCATTGACTCCGCACCTGCTAAATGCATTACCGAAGCCATCAACAAGATGCAGTAAGTAAAAGCGAAAACAGAAAGGTACTGAAAAGATTTCATGGGCAATTTTAATCTGAAAGTAGATAAATTCATAAACATTTTTATTGAACAGAACGGTTACGTTAAGGTTGTGGAAGGCCTTAAGAATACTCTTCTGATTGCGGTAATCGGTCTTATTATCGGTATTGTCATCGGTACGCTGATTGCCACTGTGAGGGTCATTCCCAAATACAAGGTGCTTCCGAGAATTTTAAATGGATTCTGCAGCTTTTATGTAGGACTCTTCCGCGGTACTCCCATGGTGGTGCAGCTTCTGGTATTTTACTATGTTATGCTGCCGATTATAGGAGTGAAAATGACGGGCGTAAATGTATCCATTCTGGTATTCGGATTAAACAGCGGTGCCTATATTTCGGAAATCATGCGAAGCGGTATTCTTTCCGTGGACCACGGACAGATGGAGGCGGGACGTGCCGTAGGCTTAAGCTTTGGTACGACCATGATGAAAATTGTCATTCCGCAGGCGGTGAAAAATATTCTGCCGACTTTGGGAAATGAGTTTATTGCTCTGATTAAGGAAACTTCCGTAGTAAGCTTTGTAGGCGCAGCTGATTTGTATGTGGCATTCAACTACATCGGAAGCAACAGTTACGAGTTTATGGTTCCTTACCTGGTAATGGCCATCATTTATATAGTGATAGTGCTGCTTATCAGCGGAGGCATTAAGATTATGGAAAGGAGCCTGAGAAAAAGTGATAGACGTCATTAATCTGAAAAAGAAATTTGGAGATACCGAAGTCTTAAAGGGTATTGATGTAACCATCAACAAGGGTGATATCGTCGTGGTAATCGGTCCTTCCGGTTCCGGTAAAAGTACTTTTTTAAGATGCTTAAACTGTATGGAAGATCCCACCGGCGGACAGATTATCTTCAACGGTGTGGATATTGCCGATATGAGAGTGGATATCAACGTGCACAGAAGACACATGGGCATGGTATTCCAGCATTTCAACCTGTTTAACAACAAGACCGTGCTGCAGAATATTATGCTGGCTCCCGTGTATGTAAGATGTCAGGATTTAAGAAAAGCAAAGAAAAAGAATTTCTTCCTTAAAATTTCCAATGTATTCCGTAAAAAGGATGCAAAAAAGGAGCCGGTGCCCATAAACACCACTCCTGCAAAGATTAAGGAGGAGGCAAAGGCGGAGGCTCTGGAGCTTCTTCGGAAAATCGGTCTGGAGGATAAAGCAAATGTGTATCCCTCCACACTTTCCGGAGGACAGAAGCAGAGAGTTGCCATTGTCAGAAGTCTTGCCATGAAGCCGGATGTCATTTTGTTTGACGAACCCACCAGTGCGCTGGATCCGGAAATGGTAGGAGAAGTTCTTGATTTGATGAAAGCGCTTGCCAAAGAGGGCATGACCATGATTATCGTGACTCACGAAATGGGATTTGCCAAGGAAGTGGCGACCAATGTTCTGTTTATTGATGACGGACAGATTTTGGAGAGTGCGCCTCCGGCAGAATTTTTCGCAAATCCGAAGAACCCTCGTTTAAAAGAATTTTTATCCAAGGTTTTAGTATAAAAAGACACCCATGAGATTGTCGGAAATGACAGTCTTATGGGTGTTTTTTGCGGATTACGGTAATACAGCGAGGATGGCCTCCTTCGTGGCATTTACATTGCCCTGTATCATTTTTTTTGAGCCGCCGCACTTGGCGGAAAGCTTTTCCCGAAGAATAGCCGCTAACTGCGTGCAGTCGAAGGCTTCGCCGCCTCCGGCAATAAAGGTGTAGCCGGTATCGTCCGAACCGGAGAACAGAGCCGAATAGCCGGGATAGGAAGCCGTCAGGGTATTGACCGCATTGCGGACAGCCTTTACATCCATGGGCTCCGTAAACAAAACGGCATGATCCGTTTCGACGTACGACGGCAGGGAGGAGAGGGACTGCAGGAGCAGTTTTTCCTGAAGCGCATTGATACGCTGCTGCTTTTCAAAAGCCTCCTGCTTTAAGCGCTCCACGGCATCCGGGATTTTTTCAAAGGGTACCGAAAGGCTGTTGCTTAAAAGGCGGAGAACGGAAAGGTCTGTACCGTAATCGGCGAGGGCACGCATGCCGCATTTTATGGTAAGGCGCATGCCGCCGCGGTGGGAAACGGCTTCGGTGATTTTGATAAGTCCGATCTGACCGGTGGTGTCCACATGGGGAGCACAGCAGGCACAAAGGTCCACTCCGGGGATTTCCACAATCCGGACAGCCCCTTCGATTTCGATTTTGCTGCGGTAGGAAAGGGAAGACAGTTCCTCGGGAGAAGGGAAGTAGGCCTTTACGGGGAGATTCTCAAATATCACCCGGTTGGCTGCTTTTTCCAATTCGGAAATATCTTCCAAAGAAATGGAACCGTTTACATCTAATGTGGTATAATCATTACTGAGGTGGAAGCCTACGTTGTCGTAGCCCCATTTTTTATGCATTAGACCGGACAAAATATGTTCGCCGGTGTGCTGCTGCATATAGTCAAAGCGTTGTTCCCAGTCCACTGTGCCGGATACCTTTTCGCCCACGGGAAGAGGGGACGGCAGGAAATGCGTCAGGGTATTGTCCTTGCCAATGGACACATGCAGTACGGGGAGGGAGCCAAGCGTACCGCTATCGGAGCCCTGGCCGCCTTCTTCGGGGAAAAAAGCGGTGCGGTCCAGAATAACGGCAAAGCAGTCATTTACGGGCACGCAGGACAGCACTGTGGCTTCAAATTGGGTAATATGGGGATTTGTGTCATATATTTTTTCGGTCATTTTACGTGAAAGCTCCTTTTTCTTATAAATGATATGGATTATTATAAAAGAAAAAACCGCTTTTTGGCAATAGAAAATGAGTTGAATCGCAAAATGACTTATGCTATAATAAAACGATTGCGCAAAGATAAATAACAGGAATATCAAGCATGGAGGAATATGCAGAGAGGAGCATGTATGAAGGCATTTTTAATCTTGGAAGACGGAACCGTATTTGAAGGAAATCATATCGGCGCGGATAAGGAAATTATCAGCGAAATCGTATTTAATACTTCAATGGCCGGTTACTTAGAGGTATTGACGGACCCTTCCTATGCGGGACAGGCTGTATGTATGACATACCCTTTGATTGGAAACTACGGTGTGTGCAGAGAGGACTGTGAGTCGTTAAAGCCCTGGCCGGACGGATTTATTGTAAGGGAATTATCCAGAATTCCCAGCAATTTCAGATGCGATGTAAGCATTCAGGAATATCTTGAGGAGAACGGCGTTCCCGGTATCGAAGGCATCGACACCAGAGCCCTGGTCCGGATTTTGAGAGAAAAAGGTACCATGAACGGTATGATTACCACCAATGCCGATTACAAGTTAGAGGAAGTCATTCCGAAGTTAAAGGCTTATACCACGGGCAATGTGGTGGAAAAAGTAACCTGCAGTGAAAAATATACCATGGCGCCTTCTAAGGATCTTGCCGACAACGGCCCCATTTCCGGTTCAGCCGTTTTCGTGAAAGCCGATTATGAAGCAGGAAAGCGTGAGATGCGCCCCTCCATGGTAAAGGAGCTGAACGGAGCAGGCTTAAAGGTAGCGCTGATGGACTTCGGCGCAAAGAGAAACATTCCTCATTCTCTTTGCCAGAGAGGCTGCGAGGTAACCATTTATCCCGCACAGACAAAAGCGGAAGAAATCATTGCGGACGCACCGGACGGCATCATGCTTTCCAACGGACCGGGAGACCCGAAGGAGTGCACCGAAATTATTAAAGAGATTAAAAAGCTCTATGACACGGATATTCCTATTTTTGCTATCTGCTTAGGCCACCAGCTTATGGCGCTTGCCACAGGAGCGGATACTCATAAATTAAAATACGGACACAGAGGCGGCAACCATCCGGTCAAAGACCTTGCCACAGGAAGAGTGTATATTTCTTCCCAGAACCACGGTTATGTGGTAGACACGGACAACCTGGATCCGAAGATTGCGGTTCCCGCTTTCATCAATGTAAACGACGGAACCAACGAAGGTCTTTCCTACACCGGCAAGCGCATCTTCACGGTGCAGTACCATCCGGAAGCATGCCCCGGACCGCAGGACTCCGGCTATCTGTTTGACAGATTTATTGATATGATGAAGGACAAGAAGGAAGGAGGAAACAAAAATGCCTAAGAATCCCAATGTAAAACGAGTTATGGTAATCGGCTCCGGCCCCATTGTCATCGGTCAGGCAGCAGAATTTGACTATGCAGGAACCCAGGCCTGCCGTTCATTAAAGGAAGAAGGAGTGGAGGTTATCTTAGTAAACTCCAACCCCGCAACCATCATGACGGACCGGGATATTGCAGATAAAGTATACATTGAACCTCTTACCTTAAAGGTACTGGAACAGATTATTGAAAAAGAAAAGCCCGACTCCATTCTGCCGACCTTAGGCGGACAGGCAGGCTTAAACCTCGGTATGGAATTAGAGGAATCCGGTTTCCTTGCGTCCCACAATGTAAAGCTTTTGGGCACCACGGCGGCAACCATCCGCAATGCGGAAGGACGTCAGGAATTTAAGGACTTAATGGAGCGTATCGGAGAGCCCTGCGCCGCATCCAAGGTAGTGGAAAACGTAGAGGACGGTGTGGCATTTACCGAGCAGATCGGTTACCCGGTTGTGCTTCGTCCCGCATATACCTTAGGCGGTTCCGGCGGCGGTATTGCCCACAACCAGACCGAATTAGAGGAAATACTGGAAAACGGTCTTCGTCTTTCCCGTGTAGGACAGGTTCTGGTGGAAAGATGTATTGCCGGCTGGAAGGAAATCGAATACGAAGTAATGCGTGACAGCGCAGGCAACTGCATCACCGTATGTAACATGGAAAACATTGACCCGGTAGGTGTGCACACCGGCGACAGTATCGTAGTGGCACCCTCCCAGACCTTAAGCGATAAAGAGTACCAGATGCTTCGTAGCTCTGCACTTAACATCATCAATGAGCTGGGCATCACCGGCGGCTGTAACGTACAGTTTGCCCTGCATCCCACCAGCTTTGAATACTGTGTTATCGAAGTAAATCCCCGTGTAAGCCGTTCTTCCGCACTGGCAAGTAAGGCAACCGGTTATCCCATTGCCAAGGTTGCGGCAAAGATCGCACTGGGCTATACACTGGACGAAATCAAGAATGCCATTACCGGCAAGACCTATGCGAGCTTTGAACCGGCTCTGGACTACTGTGTTGTCAAGATGCCCAGACTGCCGTTCGATAAGTTCATCACCGCAAAGAGAACTCTGACCACCCAGATGAAGGCAACCGGTGAAGTTATGAGCATCTGCAACAATTTCGAGGGCGCTCTCATGAAGGCAATCCGTTCTCTGGAGCAGCATGTGGACTGCCTGTTAAGCTACGATTTCTCCGCACTGTCCAAGGAAGATTTATACGAGAGATTAAAGATTGTGGATGACCAGAGAATCTGGGTTATCGCAGAGGCCTTGAGAAAGGGCATTACTTACGAAGAAATTCATGACATTACCATGATTGACCTCTGGTTTATCGATAAAATCCAGAGAATTGTGGAAATGGAAGATGCCTTAAAGGCAGGCCCTCTTACGGTAGAGCTGTTAAAAGAAGCCAAGAGAATCGAATTCCCGGACAACGTCATTGCCAGACTGACCGGCAAAAAAGAAGCAGAAATCAAGGAAATGCGTTACGCAAACGGCATCAAGGCAGTATTCAAGATGGTAGATACCTGTGCAGCAGAATTTGCGGCAAGCACGCCTTACTATTATTCCTGCTTCGGCGGCGAGTGCGAGGCAAACGGCGAACGCACGAAGAAGAAGGTTTTAGTGCTCGGTTCCGGCCCCATCCGTATCGGACAGGGTATTGAATTCGACTACTGCTCCGTACATGCCACCTGGGCATTTGCAAGAGCAGGATATGAGACAATTATCATCAACAACAACCCGGAAACCGTCAGCACCGACTTCGATATTGCGGACAAGCTGTATTTTGAACCGCTGACACCGGAAGATGTGGAAAATGTAGTAAATATTGAAAAGCCCGACGGCGCGGTGGTACAGTTCGGCGGACAGACGGCAATCAAACTGACCGAAAGCCTGATGAAGATGGGCGTTCCCATTTTAGGCACCAAGGCAGAGGATGTGGATGCGGCAGAGGACAGAGAGCTGTTCGATGAAATCCTGCAGAAGACCGAAATTCCCCGTGCGGCAGGCGGTACCGTATTTACCGCGGAAGAAGCTAAGGAAGTGGCAAACCGCTTAGGTTATCCGGTACTGGTAAGACCTTCCTACGTGCTTGGCGGACAGGGTATGCAGATTGCTACAAGCGATGAAGAAATCGAAGAGTTTATGGCGATCATCAACCGTATTGCACAGGACCACCCGATTCTGGTAGATAAATATCTGCAGGGTAAGGAAGTGGAAGTCGATGCAGTCTGCGACGGTACGGACATTTTAATCCCCGGCATTATGGAGCATATCGAGAGAACCGGTATCCATTCCGGCGACTCCATTTCCGTATATCCGGCGCCGACCATCGATATGGCAGTGAAGGAAAAAATTGCGGAGTATACCAGGAGACTGGCACAGGCGCTGCATGTCAAGGGTCTGATTAACATCCAGTTTATTGCCATCGGCGAGGATGTTTACGTTATCGAGGTCAACCCCCGTTCTTCCCGTACCGTACCTTACATCAGCAAGGTAACCGGTATTCCCATCGTGGACCTGGCAACAGAGGTTATTTTAGGAAAGACCATTAGGGAACTGGGCTATGAGCCGGGACTGCAGAAGGAAGCAGAGTATTTTGCCATCAAGATGCCCGTGTTCTCCTTTGAAAAAATCCGTGGTGCGGAAATCAGCTTAGGACCGGAAATGAAGTCCACCGGTGAATGCTTAGGTATTGCCAGAACCTTCCACGAAGCGTTGTTTAAGGCATTCCTGGGAGCCGGTGTGGAACTGCCCAAGCATAAGCAGATGATTATTACCGTAAAGGATGCGGACAAGCCGGAAGCAGTGGATGTGGCACGCCGCTTTGAAAAGTTAGGCTATATCATTTACGCAACCAGAAGTACGGCGGCAGCCTTGAAGGATGCAGGCGTGAAGGTGCGTAAAATCAATAAGATTTCCCAGGAATCCCCGACTGTCATGGACCTTCTGTTAGGCCATAAGATTGACCTGGTAATCGACACCCCGACCCAGGGACGTGACAAGTCAAGGGACGGATTCCTAATCCGCCGTACCGCGATTGAAACCGGTGTTTACTGTATCACCGCCATGGATACGGCAAATGCGCTGGCTACCAGCTTAGAGCATACGGCTGACAAGCTTTCCTTAGTGGATATTGCTTCTTTATAGTAAGGAGGACGTATGGGAGAGAAAACAGTGGAAAAATCATTTCTGTACCTGCTTCCCGAAAAGCACACGGCAGAGGAGCTGGCACAGGTGCTGACCGATGCGGGCTTTGACAAGAAAAAAGTGGAAATCTGGAAAGAAATCAATCTTTTGGAGCTTACTTTGGAAAACGGTTCGGTATATGTGGAAGATTTTGAGGAGTCCTTGCGGAAAGAGGATGAAGACACCCTTTCCGGGCTCGGAATGCAGCAGGTATATTCGGTGACCTATCCGGCAGAGGAAGCGAAAAGCGTAAAAGAAATCATGCAGAAATGGATGGCTTCCTTCGGCGGAAAGTTAGGCTCCGACACAGAGGATTTTGCCCCGTTTCTTACCATAGAGGAATTGTAATGCAGGTAGTGAATTACCAGAAGGAATTAGAAAAAATCCTTGCAGGGATAGAAAAGAAACAAGAGAGTGGAGAAGAAGTCCCCACTCTTTTCCTGCATAGCTGCTGTGCACCCTGCAGCAGTTATGTGCTGAAATATCTCCGCTCTTATTTTGCGATTACGGTGTTTTACTACAACCCCAACATTACGGAACAGGAGGAATACCGGAAACGGGCGGAGGAACAGAAACGGCTGATTGGTATTTACAATGAACAGGTAAAATCGGGACAGGCAAAAGGCTATGAAATTTCCTACGTGGACGGCTGTTTTGATTTTGACAAATTTATTGAAATGGCAAAGCCCTATGCGGACTGTCCGGAAGGCGGTGAGCGCTGCTTTCTTTGCTATGAAATGCGGCTTCGGAAAACGGCGGAAGAAGCGCTGGCACGGGGATTTTCCTATTTCGGCACCACCCTTACCATCAGCCCCTTAAAAAACGCGGCAAAGTTAAATGAAATCGGACAGCGCATCGAAAAAGAACTGGGGATTTTGTGGCTGCCGTCGGATTTTAAAAAAAAAGAAGGCTATAAGCAGTCCATAGAGCTGTCCGGGGAATACGGATTATACAGACAGGATTTCTGCGGCTGCGCCTATTCCAAGGCGGAACGGGAGAGACAGCGCAGAGAAAAGGAATAAGTTGTTACCAATAATGTGCAGGTTAGGAAAGGATTGAAAAGAGCAGTATGAAGAAAATCTTGGATTTGATATCGGAGGAAATGCAGCAGGCATTTGCGGCAGCCGGATACGATGCGGAATTGGGACGGGTAACCGTATCCAACCGCCCCGACCTTTGTGAATACCAGTGCAACGGCGCCATGGCAGGTGCCAAGAAGTACCACAAAGCGCCGATTATGATTGCTAATGATGTGGCAGAAAAATTAAGCGACAGCAAGGTTTTTGCCGAGGTGCAGGCAGTGGCTCCCGGTTTCCTTAATTTGAAAATAAAGAACAGCTTTTTTACCGATTACTTAAAAGAAATGGAAAAGGCGGATAAATTCGGTCTGGACAAACCGGAAAAGCCCATGAAAATTGTAGTGGACTACGGCGGAGCCAACATCGCAAAACCCCTCCATGTAGGACATATCCGTTCCGCTGTTATCGGCGAAAGCGTAAAGCGTATTTTACGTTACTGCGGTCATGAGGTCATCGGCGATGTGCATCTGGGCGACTGGGGGCTGCAGATGGGTCTGGTTATTACCGAATTAAAGGAAAGAAAGCCGGATCTGGTTTATTTTGATGACAGCTTTACCGGAGAATATCCCACAGAAGCGCCCTTTACCATTTCCGAATTAGAGGAGCTTTATCCCACAGCCAGCAAAAAGAGCAAGGAAGACCCGGAATACAAGGCAAAAGCCATGGATGTTACCTTCAAGATGCAGAGCGGTGTGAGAGGATACCGCGCTATCTGGAAGCATATCTTAAATGTTTCCGTAGCGGACTTAAAGAAAAACTACGGCAGCCTGAATGTGGATTTCGATTTATGGAAAGGGGAAAGCGATGTCCATGACATCATTCCCGGCATGGTGGAATACATGAAGAAGGAAGGCTATGCCCACGAAAGCGAAGGCGCCCTCGTAGTGGATGTGAAGGAAGATACCGATACCAAGGAAATTCCTCCCTGCATGATTTTGAAATCCGACGGCGCATCCCTTTACAACACCACGGACCTTGCAACCATCATGGACCGTATGGAGAATATTCATCCCGATGAAATCATTTACCTGACGGATAAGAGACAGGAGCTTTATTTTGTGCAGGTATTCCGCTGCGCAAGAAAGACCGGGCTTGTTAAACCGGAAACCATCTTAAAGTGGATTGGCTTCGGCACTATGAACGGTAAGGACGGAAAGCCCTTTAAGACCCGTGACGGCGGCGTCATGCGCTTAGAGGTGCTGATTCGGGAAACCACCGAGGAAATGTACCGCAAGATTACCGAAAACCATGAGCTTTCCGAAGAGGAAGCCAAGAATACAGCCAAACTGATTGCACTGGCAGCCTTGAAATACGGCGACCTTTCCAATCAGGCATCCAAGGACTATGTGTTTGACTTAGACCGCTTTACCTCCTTTGAGGGTGATACCGGTCCTTACATCCTTTACACCATTGTCCGCATCAAGTCCATCCTGAACAAGTATAAGGAACAGGGCGGCAGCCCGGATACGGCAGAGCTTATGGATGCCGTAAGCGCTTCCGAAAAAGATCTGATGATGCAGCTTGCGGGCTTCAAGAGCACCATGGAGAGTGCGGGAGCCGAACTGGCGCCCCACAAGATTTGCGCTTACATCTACGACCTGGCAAACGCCTTCAACCGTTTCTACCACGAAACCAGAATTCTGGCGGAAGAGGATGAGAAGAGAAAAGAAGGTCTGATTGCCCTTCTGGTACTGACCAAGGAAATTATGGAAACCTGTATCGATGTGCTGGGCTTCTCCGCACCGGACAGGATGTAGAAACAATTTTACAAAAACTTTGACAGAAAATATCGTACATGATATGATAGAAAAAGAAGTACTACCTAAAACGGTAGGCGGTTAGTCCCTCGTTCAGAGGGACTGGACCCTCTGTTTACATAGATATCTTCTCCGTGAAGAAATACTAAGGTAAAGGAGGGGATTGCAGTTATGGTTACTTTTGAAACGTTATTTAACTTTTCGTTAGTTCTTATTGCAGTCGCCGGAGGTTCCTATTCCATAGGATATGCTATTGGAAAACTTTCCGGTAAACGAAAATAACCGCCCCAGTCGACCAAACTAAGCGGTTATTTTTACGATAATTCAATTATTTTGGGACTAACCGCTTGCTATACGGGTAGTACTTTTTGCATTTGTTTTCTAACTTTTTATATTATAGCACAAAAAAAATATGGTTTCAATATCTTACTTTTTTGAATGAGAACAAAGATAATTTTGGGCATAAAAAAATAGCGAGAGGGGGATTCGAACCCTCGACACAATCTTAAAAACCCAGTAAAATAAGGAGGTTGGAGCACATCATTTCAAAGTGTAAACAAAAGTGTAAACAAAACAAATGTTCGAATTATATTATTAATTTATATCATTTCTCTTAGAAAGAATGTAGTATACATATTTGTACTACATTCTTTTTTGTGTTATAATAGACAATAAAATATGTCAATAGTAAAGGAATGCATTATGAGGTTAAAAATTTTACGCATAGAAGAAAATATTGTAACATGCGAAATAGATACTGGTGGCATTATAGATATCGCTAAAATGTGGCTTAATCAGGAAATAAAAGAAAATGACATTATAGAATTTGACGTACAAGAAAATCGTAAAAAATAGGGTAGAGAAAAATCTCTACCCTAAATTGTATCTTGGCTTTTCTTCGTCAAACAACCAATATCTTATATAGTCATCAGCAACTATCGCTACCAAAGATATAAAGAACCATAGTATACTAAACGGCAAACAAATCTGCCCTAAAACATTATATGGCATATTGCTGTAATCCCACACATCCCATCCTAACCATAAATTCACAATACACCCACATATAAATTCAAGTATAGTGATAATTACACTACCTATCATCATTTGCTCATATATCGGCATATCCCATGAGATATAGTTATTTATACCGCCTATAAGTACAAAGCACAAGCCGCCTAAAATAAACATAGTCCAATGAGAATGACCCCTGTAACCAAGTTCAATTAGTATGTATAAAATACCGCCAATAATAAATAAAATAAATTCTTTAGAGAATACTTTCATAAGCACCTCCTATTTTGAATAATCAATTTCTATGGCTTCTACTTCCTCAATGGTAGTGCAAGCATTTATTTCCACTTCGTATTTCTGCTGCTTAGACACAAGCGGTTTAACATATGCAGAAGCTTCTAACAACAACTGAAGATATTCCTGTTCAGTCCATTCTTCACATTCCTTGCCAGTTTCATTCCATGTAAGCTTTGCAGACGGATCGAACTGCTTTGCAATAGTATATGTTAAATAGTTGTTTGCCATTAATGACTGTTTTTCAGAGCTTACATTGTATTCACCTTCAATACCATTATGGCATTTTGAAACAAGAGGATTTGTATCAAGATATTCTGACAACATATACTTACTCTGTATAATCTTATCATCTTTGGCATATTGTAACTGCGCTGCAATTTCTTCTTCTGTTGGGACATACGGAGGAGGCGTTACGGGTTCAGGAATTTCAGGTTCAACATACACGCTTCCGTCATTACTCAGTTCCACCGCATTATCAAATTTTCTGTAAATGGTTACATAATCAGAATAGTCTCCCATGACAATTCCATTGTGTTCATTTATAATCTTAAAGCCGGAAGTTAATGTTGAATCTTCCGGCACATTTTCTGAAAAAGATATATTCATGACACCCATCTTGTTTGTAAGTTCTACATTATAGATGAATTCATTATTATCTAAAAAATAAATCTGGCTCATAAGATCTCCTTTCTATTTACACTTTAAGATTACGATTTATAATAATCCAAAATAAAAAATATCTACGTACCCTGATTCAGGAAAAGCAGCTCTATAACCTATTTTGTATTTACCTGAATATCCATATACATTTGCGCACAAATTTCCTTGCTTAATAGTATTGCTAAATCCTAATCCAGTAGTGGCTAATTCAGTACCATTACCGTTTTCATCTACTATCGTTAATTTCATCTGAAATCCAGTGTGTGAAGAAGAACCAGTATCTGCATATACTGATGATGTAAATATGAAATTTATATCAGTTAAGTCAATATAGTCTGGGGTAAAAGCCATGCCACTCACACCGACACCACCTTTATTATAAATACGAATAGAGCCATTAGGAACTTTATTATCACCTATAGTTGTGTTTAATTCAGTAACTGTAATAGTAGAACCTTGTTTATATGTTTTACCATTTGACGTTAATACAAATGAATCTAATCCAACTAAAGATTTTCCATTTGGAAATCTTGAATTAATAATTTTATCACCAGTCTTAAAAGGGGTTACTGTATCTGCACCTGCCTTATAATATCCATAATTACCATCTGCATCTATACCAAATTTGAAAGGTACTTTATTATTAATACCATTTACAACCTTGATAGATGCAGCAATGTTATCAGAAGTACCATTAACATCAGAAGTAATGCCGTCAATAGCACCATGTTTCGTCTGTCCGTTTTTGCCATCATCATATTCTACGTCTTTTGCAAGCTGCCATTCCGACATTTTTTCATATCCATTTGACTGCTTGATATATTTTTCACCACGAAAAATTGTAGATAAAATACTCATTTTATATCCTCCTTATATGGGACGTACCCAAAATTTTTTACCATTCATTTGTTCATCTGTTGGCATATCGACAGAATAGTATGTATCATCATCGGCGGTAAGATTAAGAATCACTGCTTCCAATGATAGAATGCTTGTTCTGATTTTATCAACTACGTCTGCACGAATTCCTTTTTCAAACGAAACACCATTAAGAATTTTAACTGCATCAGTAAAATTATTTTCATTTATTTTTCCTTTATATGTTTCGACAAGCGACAAATCATCAGTATCAATATCGCTTATTGGTGTCCTATTTAAATATTCTTCACTCATAAAAACACCACCTATTCTATAGGCTTAATCCACAGCGTATGTTCGTCATAATCTATTCCAGGTTCTTCAGATGAAACAACCGTAGAACGTAACTTCTGCGCATATATGCCTATATTCTGAATTTCTTCTTTGAGAAGATTAAGTTTCGAAGCATCAATCCAATAAGGGGCTAATTCAGTATGAGCCTCCTTCAATGACATAGCTTCAGTAATTTTACCCTGAGAAATATCAGTGTAGTATTCTAAAATAACATCTTTGACCGTATCATCAATGTCTTTAAATTTTTCCATATTTAAAAGAGAGTCGGGAAATAAACTTCCAGACTCTCGTGAATAAGTTATACTCATGTTTCACCGCCTTAATTTTCATATAACTGCATAAATCTATACATCGTAATTTCAGAAGAACCAGAATCGAAATTATGGCTTATACTTTTTACGATATACGAGTAAGTAATATTTTCCTGTAATTTTCTGTAATTGACTTTTACATTAACATCTAACCAAGGAATTAAAACTGTGTTGATGGTGACTGTATCATACATAGTAGAAGAGTTACGGTTAAGATATGTTGCAGTTTGTTGTGCAATAGAATCAGAAAGAATGTTATCATACTCGCCGCCAGATTTGCAATCCAATACTTCTCCGTATTTTTGTACTGTAAACGGGCTGAATGGTTGTACTCTAAATACAACATTCTTTTCCTCTACATTATATTTATCAGAGAAATATTTCTTTGTATATATTGGGTCGCTTTCGCTATTAGTCAGAACACTAATTGCATGAGGTTGGTATTTACCGATATAATATGCGCAGTATTTTTTATCCACTTTATAAATCCTAAATACGCACATATCATCCTTTTGCAATTCCCCTGCTTTCACAGGAGTTTCTGTGTATTCTTCATAGATAGGTAATGCATCTAAGGTAACAGTTTGAGTTTCCGTTTTATCATCTTTTGCTACGGTATTGATTGCAACAATTTGTAGTTTGGGAGCATCAACACAGGTAGTATCTGGTTTAAATGCAATCATATCATATGTTTGATAAGAGCCTCCATACTCTTTAATTTCTGCGGAATATATATTATTTTTAGATGTTACCTTTTCTGAAAAATAGTCTACATCATAATCTTTGCCAAAAACTTCTACAACATTTTTAATTGCCGTTACATCATATGTTGTAGACTCTGAATTTTCTCCTAATAAAATCTGCTCAATATAATTCATATCCATATCAGGTAAGTCTTTATCCAATGACGGAATTAAATCGAAGCAGAAATTATCATACACATCAAAGTACATTTGACAATTAGGATATAAATCTCTAATTTCAAAAAGCATATCACCAATATTGTCACCACAAGAAAATTCCAAATCATAAGGAATAATATTCCATGTATCATGAATCTTTCTGTATTCTTCATAATCAGGATTATTTTGTGGCATACCATAAAATTCACCAATGTCGTCGACTATGTACTTTTTTACCTTGGTAGAAGCAGTAATCATATTGACAACTGCTCCTCGTATTGTTTGCTGTTTTCCTTCATATTCAACTGGGATAGTAATAGTTGGAGCACCGCCATCTTGTCCGTTTTTTGTGCCGTCCAACTCAGCCATTCTATCTGATAAATCAAAAGTGGCAGAATTAGTAGAGGCATTGTACTCAGTAGATGCTCCGGTTATACAGTATTTGCCGCATGGATAATAAATATATTCGTCAATCCTAATATCCTTAATGCCAAGTTCTACAACATAGTACAATCCAAGCCAATTACTAATCTTTGCTTCTATATTGTCAACAAAATCATCTAATTTAATTGTAAAGTTTGCCGTTCTTCTTATATTTGAATCACTGTCTATATTCAAGCTTCCGCATGTGTAAATTCCAGTAAGCATATCAATCACCGCATCATCATTATCGACTACACTTATACGAATCTTATGATAAAGTTGATGCTGCAATAGAAGTTCTTTGTCATATTCTGTAATGGGATATTTCATAGCATCACCACCTATTCGGTTCTACATCTGAAAGATTATTCTTATACAGATCTGATTCACTATTTACATCACCAATTTCAGTAAACTCAAAAGAGATATTTTTTAGCTCTGGATGACCAGCATCAGTAAGAGATGGAGTACCTGTAATACGAATAAGCTTGGTAGTTCCATTCTGAAGCTTCAAAATCTTTGCTTTTTTATTACATAACCATTTAAATATCTCGTCTCTATACTGCATACCTTTTTTCCCAAGTAATACATCACAATTCTCATCAAATTTAATGAAGAGAGCAGTAATACTACCGCTTGTATAGTTTGAGTCATCATTAGAAATAACCACAGGATATGTATTGTTTAACAATGTCTGGACATTACTTGTAAAATTCTGATTGAAAGTAGTATCAGAAAGTTCACAATCAGTAGAGTATAAATGTGTTTTGTCGGCAATACAAAGTCCCTTAAAATCAGACTTACATTCTGCAACTTCATATGCTGTTTGAGTACCCTTATATGAAGAGACAATCATAAATTCATAATCAGTTTCACCTTCTCCATAATTGTATTCCTTAACAAAATTAAAATCATCAATTTTCTCTACTGGAAATGCAAAAATTGTAGTCCAATCAAGAGTCCCCTTTTCTCTCTTCTTGATAAGAATAGTGTCAGTGTTTTTAAGTGAGAAACCTGTGTTACCGCCTTCTAATGTACCATTAAAATCTGCGTTGATTACAGTATCATCATTCCATTCATCATTTATATTATTAACTGTATTTTCTGGGTTCCTGCTAAGATATAAATGATCATAGATACCATCACGAATCATAACCTCAGTGGCTTCCCCAGTATTAACATACTGTGGTGTCATTGCGTATTTTCCAGAAAACATATCAATTCCTAAAAACAAAATTTCTCACCTCCTATTCATATTTTACAGATAATAAATAAAGCCCATCTTTTCGATGAGCTTCAAAAACTAAATCCTTATTCAAATCATTTTTTGTCAATCTATTTGAAGAGTTCTTAGTTACCATTTCAGTAATTTCTTTATAAAGAACATAATAATCACCTGAATCATTTCTTGCTCTTAATTTGCAATAATATTTATTATCTATTTCTAAGGATATTAATTCGATTTCTCCGTTCTTACAATTGACCTCGGCAAATTTTCCAATAGGAATTTCACACGCTTTTATGACTAAAGAAAAATTATTTACATTCTTGACAGTATATATAATGGCATTGTCTTCAATATTTACTTTACCGTTATCAAATGTGTAATTATCATTTTCTGTTTTGCAATCTGTAACAACGAGATTGGTACTGAACAAAATTTTTCCATTAGAATTTTCTGCAATAAAATTGATATTTGGAGACTTTGTTTTTGCTAATACATTGATTTTTTTATAACCGGTATCAAGATTGAAACCAAACACGGTTTTACCGACAGCTCTTATATAATAAGATTCATTATTTTTTAATCCATAGAATGTGTAAGTACTTGCTTCATGGTACGTATCAGAAATTGTTTGTAAATCTTTATTGCTATCATATAATTCATAAATTACATCTGAAATTTTGTCACCTTCTGGCTGTGTAAATTGTAATCCTAATGTTATATTTTCAGAAGAAATAGTTGTTTCGTCTTCAATGCTGTCGAAGTTGAATACTGGATTAGTATGGCATGTAAATAGTACAGGATCTGATAAACTACTTGAATCTCCATTTACATCATATACCTGAATTTGGGCAACATATGTATAATTGTTTTTCAAACAAGAAATATCTTCTAAGCTTATAGTATGAGACAAAGCCATATTATTCTGTTCCTTGTTATAAATCTCTTCAAACGTAAGATTGTCTCTGATTATAAGACGATTTTTAACTGCCTGTGAACCAGTGTATGAAAATGTAAATGTGTGCTCGCCGTCAGAAACATCAAATACATTTATGATATTTAATCTTGGAGTGCTAAGTGCCATTCGATCACCTCACTTTCTAATTTATTCTTTTTATCCAGTAATCACCAACTGATTGATTTGTTGGTTCAGATGAGGAAACTACTTCATGAGTTGACGACATATAATTTGAGTGTGTGTGATTTGCTGCCGCAGCACCTACCTCAGATGCTGTATATGTAGGTTTGCTTGCAGCTTTAGCCCAAGCAGACACATCAGATGCAGGTCTTGCATTACTCAATCTACTATCGTTACCTGCACAAGCAGTATCGGCAGTAGTACCTAAAGGTCTCCAGGTATCTGTATCAGTGAACTTTGCATTTGCAGGTACGTCTGATTTAACTGTATGAGAACCCAACTGTGTTTGTAATTTACTAACAGAGGTATTAATACCATCTATCTTTTCATCAGTATATGACTTTGCAGTGGTTAAAGCGGTATCCGCTTTATTGGTTGCATCTTCTTCTGAATCTTCAGGAGCAGGAGTCCAATCGGTCGCTTTGTTGCCAAACTCTATTTTGACTTTTCTTAAGTGAATTGAACCATTTTTTACTAATTGAAATGATACTGCTGCATATGCGACTTGACGTGAACCACCAATAACAGTCTTTAATTCTGATTCACTAAACTGGATAATGGCTCTTGTCCATACTCCGTTTTCTAATGTTTTATCTAACTTAATTTTATTAAGCGTCAAAATATCACAGGCTTCGTACCAACCAACTCTCTCATTTGAACTATCAAATATTTGTAACGCACATATACAACCTTGGTCTAATTTTGAAACATCATCACACATGAAATCAAAAGACACAGTTATTCCTTTATACATATCATCAACTGATATATATTTGTGTGGTATAGCACGATTCCAGTTAGGAGACACCGCTCCGCTTCTTGATACAGATAGTACAGTATATCCATCACTATCAACACTTTTTGAAAATACTGAACTTATACTCCAATAATTTTCTCCTTCAGTAAAGTTTTTGCTTTGTAATGCTAAATTCCTACCGCCAATCTGAACATTGTCAACAGCATTAGTAACCTCAGTTTTTGTTGCATAATCTTTATCATTGGTTAATTCACCGACTTTTGTAGGAATAGTAGGTTTACCTGATAAGTCTGCATAAGCACCACTTGTTGCAACTGTGGCAAGTTTAGATTTTATATAAGACCACAACGTAGAAAATTTAACTCTACCAAAAGTATTTCCTCCACCAGTATCTTGACGAATAAAATATGTATCATCGGTAGGTATTGCTGTCCATGAAGTCGTAGTCTTTGAAAGTAATGAATCTGCGCCATTAGCAGAATTATCTAATTTACCGCTTAATTTTGTATCTATTTCACTTTCAGTATAATATCTATCGTCGTGATTGTGTGCAGAAGGAGTATAATTGTCTGGTTTCCCAGTAATACCATCCCAAGGCACAGAACTTGCGGAACTTGCATTTCCTTTAATATCATTCAAAAACTTTGCAGAACCAGTAACCAAAACATCACCGGCTGTTAAATCGTCTATATCAATAGAACCAGTAAAATCAACATTCTGATTCACTGTGTCGAAGTCTTTACGCAAATAAGTGTCTGTAATTACATTACCAGAAGCATCCTGAGTAGCTTTAGTAGCCAAATTAGCAGAATTGGCATGTTTAACACTTTTATCTTTGTCTGCCGTATTATCTACATTACCAAGACCTACTTCAGATTTTGTATAACTTGGCTTAGTTTTAGCTTTCGCCCATTCATATACATCGCTTGCTTTACGTGCGTCAGTTAAACGTGTGTCGTTACCCATAACAACCTGAGTAGTAGATGCATTGCCACTCACTGCAACATCTTTTGCCGCAGCAGTTCCTAATATCGGTGTATCAGATAAATCCTTATATGAACCACTAAACGCAATGGATTTCAACGAACTAAACCATTTAGCAATCTTGCCAAACGCCGTAGATATTTTTTCACCAGTAATTAAATTAACTCTATTAGTAGCAGTGGTAAATGTAACAGTAGCATCGCTTAAATCGCCGGTTTTATCAATCTTATTAGATACTTTATTCCAATTCGTAACATCTACGGCAGATATACCATCAAGTACAGATTTATTAGAATGTGTATGTTTTTTAGAATTAGCATCATTCCAATTTGTTCTTTCTGTAGATGTAATGTGGATTGTGTCGTTACCAGTATGAGCGTCTAATTCAGTCTGATCGGCTTTTGTTCCAATAGCTTTATTTAATGCTTCTTCTATGGACTTACTTGCAGAAATAGCATCAGAAATTTCCTTTAATGTATCTAAGGTTTCAGGAGCACCATCAATTAAATCTGCAATCTTTTGGTCTGTATATTTATTAGAATTGGCATAGGCTTCATCAATTGCTTTTTGCTGTGCAGTTGATACAGGCTTATCCTTGTCGGAGGTATTTTCAGCATAACCAAGACCAATATTAGCCTTAGTGATATTTACATTACCTGTTCTATAAGCAGTCTCAGCAGAACCCTTCACGCCTATGATAGTGTTTTTCTGTGCGCCGTTTTCAATGTTTCCAAGTTTTTCTTGTTCTGAAACTGAATAGCTTGCACTTGTAGCGTCCAGGATTTCTTTGTTGTCATGAACATGAGACTGTGAATATGCCGTATCATAATTTCCTTTTAGTTCATCGGTTAAATCGTTGGTAGACAATCCTTTGCCAACAACTTTATCAACTTTATCCTTGATAGTACCGACACTTTCTTTTTCTTCGGTTGTATAATTGTTGTCTGTATGGACATAATTAGTATCTGATACATAGTTACTATCGTTATTCAAATCCGATGTGTTAATAGGGATTTTTGTACTTTCTGGTAAAGCTTTTACATCTTTTGCTTCAAGTGTAATATCACCAGTTTGTCCATTAACAGATGTAATAAGATTATTTGATGTGTTTATCATTGATGGCATTGAATTTACCACCTCCTAATTTATGTAAATTTAGAATAATTTCAGTACAAAACTCTTTGTTTCTTCGGGTGCAAAAGTGATAAGAGTGCCGAAAACCTCATGTGCAAGCATAGATTCAGTGACAGCACACCGCACCACCTCTGAACAAAGAGGTTAAAAGAGTTTTAAGCTGAAAGCCTGTACTCCACCTGGCGAGATTGTTATCGGTGTATCGAATACTTCACGAGCTAAAAGAAAACGACCGTTTTCTGCATTTGCATTTGTATTTGCCGCAGAAAAACCAATTTCGCTTACTTCCAACGGTGAATTTGACATGTTTGTTACAGTGCCTGATACAGAAAGACCAGTCTCAGACTCAAATGAGCCATCTCCGGAAGCACAGACTACTTCCAAATTGCTTAGATACATAGCATCATCTATTAAAGATTCCATCTTATAATCAGATTGTTTTGCTGGTGTATTTCCCGTTCCGATATAAAATCTTTTTGCATAAGTGAATTGGTTACTGGCAGGGGAGGTTTCTGTTCCAGCCCAAGTCTTCATCTTATTTACTGAGGTTATTAGTGTTCTCCCAATCATACTTTTCCAATTATTTGTCAACATTTTATTCTCCCTCCTTCGGTTCGATTGCTCCGCTGACTGCATAGTTGAATGAGTAGGTCTGAACTTGACTAATAGAACCCAAAGAAACGGAAGTTTCCTGTTTGCCGATAGTACCAAATATTCTAATTGTTTCTACTTTTACACTATCAGGTAACTCTTTACTGAATGTAAAAGTTATACTGCCGTCAAGCTGAGTTAAATCTATATTTATTCCAATGAGTTTAGGCTTGTCTGATTCTAAAATGTAAATGAATAATTCAGAGTCTTTTAGAATAAGAGAGTTTTTATATGTATACTTAGTTGACCCTGATGGAATAGTAAAACTGTCTGTTCGTATGCCCAACGATTCTTTGACGGTGGCGACATCTTCATTTACTTCATTGATAGCCTGCACTACATTTTTATCTACGGTATTTAACTCGTTAGATGATAATTGTTCAACTAATACATTCATATTTCCAGTATCATCAACAGCGACAGTACCACCGTTTTTAACACCACCTAACTCATTTGTTGCAACAGGTAATGTATAATTTTCTAATGTAGATAGTTTTTTCTTTTCCACATCAGAATAGTTATTATCTGTATGTACATAATTCTCATCAACTACGCATTGCGATAAATCGTTTTTTATATTTGTAATTTCTTTCTTGATTGTGGCAATATCTTCTGATGTACCAGTATCTTTACCGGTATTCTCAGATTTTCTAATACCACAAATATGCATATCACGTAATTTGCCATTTGGAATTTTGACCCAAACCAACTGACCAACTTCTAATAAAATACCAGTTCCGTTTGCAACACTACGTAATCTGCCCTCATATGGGATTTTATATTTCCCATCTAAATCTTTTTCATATACAACTGCGGAGAAAGTACGATCCGAAGTTTTTTCAATGTTTTCTGCGACAGTTTTAACCGCCTCTAATATATTATTGTTATTTGCCATAAAATTTCTCCACAAAATATGGACGGTCACTATGAAATGACCGTCCACAAATGTTTACTTGTTACGTTTATTAGCGAACTGATAAGCATCAAGTTTCAGTCTATCCAGTTCTTTCTTGAAGTTGTTAAATCCAGCTTCATTTGTAACATTTGGTAATGTCACATTAACATTCTGAGTTACATATACTTGACTATTAGTAGAAGACTTGCTATCTACACTCTTAAGTATATTGTAATCTGGAATATTAGGCTGAATTCTCAACTGTGATGCGTCAGGAGTATTAGCATATGCCATCAAATTCTTTAAGCTTTCACTAATACCTGGCATACTCTCGATAGGAACTAATCGACCTCCAAGCAGTTCTTTGGTATCACCGGCATCGTAAACAGTTTCACCACCCTCAAAGTTGTGAAGCTGATGTCCTTTTGCAATGTAAGCATTACCATAGTTATCACGAATAAGTTCATCACCATTTTCTGCAATTTCGTGATAACCGGGTTCTGCATTTTTTGTACCATTAGCATACCTTACAACTAGTTTTTTTGTACCACCGCCAGTAAGTCGTTGCTTTTTCTTCTTGTTTTTCTTCTTGTTTTCCTCTTGAATGCGTTTCTTTTCTGTATCAGAGACAAGCGGTGATTTAGGAGTAGTGGTGATTTTTGTGCCATTACCACTTCCAGAGCCACTACCGCCAGTAGAGGGCTTATTAGCTTCATTAAGAGCTGCTTGAGCAGCATTAGCATTGGCATCCTTGATTGCCTGTTGAATTGCAAGATACTTGTTTTTGAAATCCTCTAAAACATCAAGCCTTCCGGCTAAAATCTCTTTTTCGATATCGGCTCCAAGCATCTGCTGGGCAATCATTTCGTTTTGCTTTTCTTCATACTCTTTGGCAATAGAACTCCATTTCTCTTTATAGGCTTCTAAGTTTTCGATAATCTTATTGATTGCCTCAACTTCTTTGTCCATAGCCTTTTTAAGAGCGTCTTGCTGTTCCTGAACCTTCTTAATAGCTTTGTCAATCTCGTTAATCTGGATGTCCAGTTTAGCTTTATTGAGATTGTCTTGTGCATCACGAATTGCGTCACCATCGGCACGATATATATATCCGTGGTTATCAGCATATATTTTGCGACTACGTTGGGTCTGTGCCTTTTCAAGATCATATAAAGCTTTTTGCAATGCTAACTGTAATTCTCTCTGTGTATTAGCATCCTGCAAAGCCTCTTTCTGTTTCTCGTAATAGTCGATAACCGTGTCAAGGTAATCAATTTCTGTTTGGTATTTTTCCTTAATCTGATCAATCTGTTTATTATAACCGTCAATTTCCTTATCAATTCTCGTGGTTACATATGACGTAACCTTGTCCATATAAGAGAGCTGTGTCTCATAATGTTTACTCAGATAGTCATAGTAATCAGAAGCCTTGATTTTGCCCTCATCATAATATTTCTGAATAAGAGCAAGTCTTTGTACTATATAATCATTGAAGTTAATCAGACCAGCATCCATTTTGGTGTCAAGAACTTTTAATTCGGCATCAAGCAGATTTTTGAACTCTTCGGCAATATCCTTGGCAGAGCCAGATGCTTTTGAACTGTCTAATTTGGGTTTGAAATCAAATTTATATTCAAATTCTCCCTTTGCTAATTCGGCAATTTTCTTCTTAGATTCTTCAATCCTTGGCATGAATTCGGCGGTGGGCGCACCGGCATTTACCGCATTCATCATGTTCTTGAGATTGATTACTTCTTGAAGCATTTCACCTGTGACACCGAGAGTATTACAAAGATTTTCCAAGGATTCAACATCGCCAACCGTACTTAAAGGTTGTTCTGCAAGTTGCTTCTGAATCATGTAATACTGCAAATATGCAACAGCTTCAGCAGACGCATTACCTTCGTTGATAAATGCTGCCGCTTGCTCATTTGTAATATTTGCAAGGTCATAACCTTTAGATGCAATTTCAGATTGAATATCTCTTAACCCCTGCAAAGCTTCTTCGGCATTAGTAATTCCAAGCTGCTCTAATGTCTGTACTAATGTGTTAAACGCATCGTCAGATACGAGAGCAACCTTAGAATTGTTTACAAGAGTAGTAGCAAGCTTATTAAATGCATGTTGAGCTTCCTCGCTTGTTGTGGAGGAATCCGTGATAACTCTAGTAAAGTTCTCAAAATCTTCCGTTGCAATATCTATACCGTTTTCTTTTAAGTCCTCAAATGATTTCTTTAAAGACTCCAACATAGACACATCTACGTTGTCAAGTGTAAATCCGTCAGAAGAGAAGATGCTTTGATAAACCGTCTTCAAAGAGTCAAGTGCTGGTTTTAGCTTAGTGTTTACTGCATCTACGGTTTCGGAGATAGAGAGAAGTGAAATCGGTGTTTCATGTTGAACATCGCTCTCAGCTTGAGCTAAATCCTCAAAATATTTTTCAAACTCTGGCATTTCAGCAAGTGCATCAATGATAGAATTTTTAATATCTTCTTGAGAACCTATAAAATTATTGCTCGCTTGTGCTGAATCAATAAGACTCTGTTTAAATGTCTCAAATTCTTCTTCCGTTTGTGGAAGATCTTTACCAATAAGATTTGATATAATTTCTTGATTAGCGGAATTTTCATTTACATCTTTAATAGCAGAATTATAATTATCGACTGCTGTTTTTAATTCGTCTAAACGTGAGTTTATAGCCTTATATAATGGATTAGAACCCATATCTTCTTTTGAAATTTCTCCATTAGACACAGCTTCATTTAAAGCGGTTTGAGCCTCTTTCAATTTTTGATAGTTTTCCAATATACCATCAACAGTCTTATCATCACCAACAAGAGTAAATACACCACCACCTGTTCCGACTGAGCCTTGTGATATAACTCCAGCTTTGGCTAAAATGTCATATGCTTGCTTAGATTCTTCACCGCCTGTCGATATTAAATTCCTATCTGTTAGAGAGAACCAGTGTTTATAATCTTTTCCAACATTTATTAGCTCTTTTTCTCGTGCATCAACTGCAACCATTAAATCTGCTTGAGCATCATTTAATGAATCAAGAGTTACTTTGTTGATCGCCGTATTTAAGTCTCCGTATTTCTTGATCAATCCATCTAACTGAGATTGTTCAATGCCAAGTGATTCTAATAATTCCCCTTGTGTTTCTAATAAATCATCTTTTACACCAGTATTTGTTTTTACTTCTTCTGAAAGCTGATTGTATTTATTTAACAATTCTGTTAAATTATCAGCCTCTTCTTTTGCTGTCTGTGCATTTTCGATAGCTTGTTCTCTTGCTTCTTTTTCTTTATTAACTAAATGGGTTATTCCAGAGACAATAGCTGAAAGAGCTAAAGATAGTCCAAGTGATAACGCAGTATTTAATAGAGTAGAAGCAACTTGCAATCCAATTGTTGCCGCCTTAGCTCCAACAAGCGATTTAATATATCCACCCATAGAAGCTTTTGCACCATTTAGACCTGCTAAATAATTTCCTAAAGCACCATTCTGATTTCCAACAGCTTTAATATATGCGTTCTGTAGATGGGTAGATTTTGTTAAATTACCATTATATGCTTTAAATGCATTGTTTAGCTTTGTGAAATTGCTAACTGATTGTGATGTGTTAATAGACAATCCTTGAAGGTTAAACTGACCATTCTTATTATATACGGTAGCATTTACTGTTTCTAAATTCTTTAAATGCTCTGTCGTAGTAAGTATTGTTTTTCCGAATACCTTTAATTCGTTGTCCATTGTTTTAAATATCATACTATTGATTGTTGAGATTTGTTTGAAGAATCTCATAGAGTTTGTTTGAAGAACTCTAAAATGGTGTGTTTGAGCCACCATATAAACCTAATTGTTTGAAGATTAGGTGTTTGATTTTATGAATTTATGTGATATACTTAAAACAATATTTATACGAGGAGATTCAAATTATTATGAAAAATAAAAGAATGTATATAATAATATGTTGTTTAATCGTCATTTTTTGTACTGCATGTTCTAAACAGCAATCAGAAAAAAATAGATTTGAAACAATTTCTATATCAGATGACTTTATGATAAATGATGAGTGCAAAGAACTAACAAATGATTTGAAAATATATCTTATTTCTATCCAATACTATTACAATAAATCAGATAAAAATACATTTTCAAGTTTTGAATTCTCAGATTCAGAATGTATTAGTTCTGTAGAAAATCTTCAATCACACAAAGATGACAAGCCAGATATAAGCAATCAAAGTGCAATAAAAGAAAGTTATGTAAAAACAAAAATCATAGGGTATTATTTGAAAATTGAATATTTATTATCAGAAAAAGAACTTCTTGTATCAAATGGGAATAAAAAATCGTCAGAATGGTTCACAGACCTAGATACAGAATTAAATAACATTTACGAAGAATTATCCAATGGTATACAAGAACAATAATTAAACCAATTTAACCACTTCCTTTCTAAGATTATATGTATATTTTCATATACACAAAGAATACCTGTAATGTTTATGTTACAGGTATTCTTTCTATGTACGAAAACAATATGTATTAAATTTTAATGACTTTATACTTCGATGAAACACCGAACTTATCTACAATCGCTGAATACTCAGATTCTTTACAGTAGATTTCATCGAAAATCTGTGTGTAAACGCCAGATATATCAAGAACGACAACTCTTATAATGTCATCACTATATGTAATATTCATTACGCCACCTCCAAATATCCATATTTACGAAGTAGCTTAGTTATGTAAGAGATACCATCAGGATAAATCCTTGTCTGCAAATGAGCAGTTCCATCAGGTGCGATAGCAGGAATAGCAGTGAACTTACCTTTGTTCGTAGGATTCTCATATGGAACATTGTCTCCATTTTCATTCTTGAAAAGTAATCCAATATTTCTCATATAAGAGAAGAGTTTGTATTCACCAATTCCTATAAAGTGTGCAATCTCATTAACTGAGAAAGTACCTTTTGTGTCCATCAGAAGTTTCCAATCCTTTTCGGTTTCCTCTAATGATGCAATACGTTTCTTTTGATTTGCAATGATTTCGTCCTTATGCTTGATTGTTTCATTGGCAATCTGAACGGCTCTTGCCAAGAATAACTCATTTGGTTCTTCTTCCTTAATTGGAATGTAACCACCTGTCATTTCAATGGACGGTAATACTTCATCAGTTACCCAATCTTGAAACTTCTCTGCATTGTCTGTCTGTGACTTAAATATAAGCTTATATACACCGCTTTTTGTGATAAATTTCTCGCCACGATTATTCAATTTTCGGAAGTCCATATCTTGGACATCTGAATTTTTCAAGATGATTGCCTGATTTTCGTTCATCTTAGCAAGATAATTTCTCACATTACTATCACTAATTTCAAGACATTTACCAACATGATATGGATTGAACAATGCCTTCCCTTTAAAATTGAAACATTCTACATCTACGGTTTCAAACCTTTTAATAAAACTTAGTTCATTCATAAATTATGTCCTTTCTTTGAAAACAGTTGATTAACTATTCCAGTTAGGATATAATAGATTTATCCTACTAGAAATAGTAGTGACATGCGATAAGGACTACCAAACTTTGCGAGAGGGCGGTAGTTCTTATTTTTTGTTTAGGTCTTTCTTTATTAAGTCGAGGACATAATCTTTCAATGTCTTATCAAGTTCTAAAGCACGAAACTTGATTTCCTTATATAATTCCTCGTCAACCTTAATATTGATTCCCTTGTCAGCCATGTAATTCACCTCCTAAGAGTATGTTACTACATAACTACATTACTGTCAATACATAAATCTAGTAAATATAGCATGAACTAACGTTCTCAATGTACTTTATTGTTAAAATGTGGTAAAATAGCCATATCAGAACGAAGGAGGATATGGCTATGGATTATAACGAAAAGGCAAAGGTATTCGCAAAAGAACTTGCAATGGAATATGTCAGAGAGGGTTCAAGACTTAATAAATGCGGTGAACCTCAGGATATAATTGATGATATTGCGGATATCTTTGAAAAATATTATAATGCAATATTAAACAATGAAAAATTCAAAGAGTTACTGTAAATTGTCCTTGTTTATTTTTAACTTGTAAATAAGTTCAGCTAAGATTTGCTCAAAAATAGTTTCTGTTTCAGAGATTGTAAATCCATTAGAAGATATGAGATTTATAATCTCTGATTTTGTATTGTCCATTGTGTCAGGTCTATAATCTGGGTTTGCATGGAATAATTCTTTAATCATTATTATCATCCTTTCTCTTATGGTTCTTTGGAGTTCTCTTATAAATCTCAAATTTTTCAACGGCAGTATCAGTATATAAATATACTCTGTCTTGAGTCTGTCTGTAGTCTACATTCTCTACCAAATCAATTTTACCTTCTGTGATAAGTCTGCGAATGTGCTGATTTGACATTCCAATTTTGCGTTCCATTTCCTTTGATGTAAATACTTCTGTAATTTTACTCATTTATGTTCCTCCTTTTTATTCCGAGTAGTGTATATTGGTTACACTTACTTATTCTCCATTTATATTTTCAATCGCACGAAATTTCTGTGCGAGTTATTTTCAAATTTATTTTCAAACATTTATTTTTTTTAGTACGACATTCAAAACATTTATTTTATAGTGTGATATTCTATTATTCAATATTCAACATTTAACATGAAATCGGTGTTTCTTGGGATATATCAGCTTCAAGATATTTCTTTTTTGCTTCCGTTGCAGTGTCGCAAGATTGTGCGATTTCACGCCATTTATCTATTTCTTCTTGTGTATTAATAGAATTCTCTTCAAAGAATGGAGTAAGGTCTTCGTTGTATTTTTCTTTAGCGGAAGAGATAGCATCATCATAGGATTTCCGCAAATCAGCAGTATTATCTAATTCAGGCTTTAGCATAATAGTAATAGCACTATTTTCACCAAAGTAGTCTGAGATTTGCTTAATAAGATTGTACTTTTCGTCAGGTGTTAGCTCTTGATTAGAAAACAATTCTGTCATTGCATTTGCAATATCCTTATTATTAACATTGCGAATTGCATACAAAAATTGACTATTAATCCAATCAGAAACTTCATCCCATGTTGTTCCTGCTTCTTGAGGTAAATTTGATGCCCAATCACCATTTAGCAAGAATTCTGAAATACCATTTGCTAATTCAGGAGATTCTTTTTGAAGATTTGTGAACTGGAAATCTTGAGACAGCCATGTATTAATGTATGAAGACATATCTCCGTTTGCAGAAGATATTTTATCCTTAACAAGTTGGACTTCATCTTCATATTTTGCACCGAGTTCTCCAAGTTTTTCTTTTAGTTTTTCAAATTCTTCTTCACTAAGAGTGGATAAATCCCATGTAGAAACCCCATTACCTTTATTTTTGCCATAATCTGTACTCTGATATAAATGTCCATCTTTCCACCAATTTGGGAGAGCGTCTTTAAGAATTTTATCGGCATCAGAACCTGTTTTGAATTTTACCTTACCATATTCTATCTTAGATATAGCTTTTTCAAAACCATCTACACCACTTTGAGCCTTACTGAGTTCAGCTTCATATTCCTCAATATTAATTTTATAGCCATCCCATACATCAGGCATTTTATCGAGAATTTCTTGTTGTGCTATTTTTTGTTCTACTTTCAAAAGGTTTTCAAGTGAACTTGTGATAGTATTAACATTTCCAGAAAGATTAAGAATCGCATTACCATTATCATCATAGCCTTTTGTAAGTTGTGGGAATGCATCGGCTAATTGATTACTTAAATCAAGAAATTCAGCATAATCATCATTTGATAATTTCCCACGAGATTGATTTGTTTTTCCAAGATTTTCTACACTTTGAGCTAATTCTGCATATTTATCTTTAACTTCATTGATTGTGTCAGATTGACTTTTGAAGTCGTCTCTAATGCCATCAATAGCACTTTTAGCTTCTTCGGCTGCTTTCTTTATGTTTTCTATACGATGAATGTAATCATCAATAGCTTGAACAGCTAATTCGATTCCTTTAGAAATCAACATGGTAACAAGAATATTACCTGCCATTTTTAATCCATTCAAAGCAACATTTGCGGCTTTTGCACCAATTGTTAAATTGTTTAAACTGGCATTATATGCCACAGCTTCGGCTTTTGCCTTCTGTTGAGCAGTTTTGACATTTTCTATACTTGCTGTGGATAAATCGGTTTCTTGAACAAACTTTTCTTGCCATTTTTCACCTTCACTAAGTCCTTTAAAGTATTCACTCCAAACAGTCTTATCTGTTTTTGCTTGCGAATTTAACTCTTGTAGATTACTCAATAAATTAGAAGCTTTTGTATCATCAAAACCATCAAAAATAGAAATGTCTTTTAAATAACCTTGTATGTTGTCCTTTGTTACAATTATCTTATTATATAAACCTTGCTCTGATTTAACACCAAAGAAATAACTCCAAATATTTCCAACTTGATTTTTAGCTTCTTTTTCAGATGAAACCAGACCAGAAGACATTAAATTATCAATATCTAATTTTCTCTGATTTATGGTATTAATAATATCTCCAAATGACTTTCCCAAAACGCCAATTTTGTTTATAACTCCATCTATATCACTGTCAAATGTTTTGAATATCATACTATTGTTGTTACAATACAAGTTGTTTGAGGACTTGTTATTATATTATCTTCGTGATAGAATTAAAACAAAAAAGACTAAGGAGAAGTCTATGAAAAATAAAAAAACCATCATCGTTACAATTCCTATTATCATAGTTATCAGTGCAATTATAATTTTATTTTGTATTCATTTGTCCAAAGTTACACATAAAGAACTAATTTCAATTTTTAATATAGAAGATGATTATGAACTGTTAAATAAAATTGATACTCTTAATAGTGAGAATTATAGATATACAGAAAATAAAAATCATTCTATAACATATATATGGGACAATGTAATGATAGATAATTATAAATACGATTGCATACAAATTACTGATGATTTTGAAATTATTCAAATGGTACTTGTAGAATTATCATTTTACAACATTAAAGATCTTGATTCATATATTAAAGACTTCTCTAAAGAATATGGTGATTATACCCACATAAGAGAAGATACTTACGAATGGAGAAAAGATGGTAAAACTATAGAAATTTGGATTCATCGAATGGATGGAAACCCTTATAAAGCATCAATTACAATTGAAAGGTAGGTTATCTTTATGAAAAACACACAGAACATCGCATCACTAATAGCTAAACTTGAATACGAAGTCGGAAGAGAATGCTACAATCCTAATTCATATGATGGCTACACAGGAATCGAAGGTCTTGGTTATAGATACCCTGTAAAAGTATACCAAAATGAAGATATGAGAACATATCGTTACAAAATATCAAAAATTTCTCCATCAGAAATCCATACAATGAAGTATATATTCGGTTCTAACCATTTATTCATTGGCAAAGGGATATATAATATTCTCAACGAACTCGAAAAGAGGTACGGATTAGATTTCAATAAAATGGAAGAAGAATTGGGCAAAAACGAATAGGAGGAATTTTACTATGATGCCAAACAAAGAATGTATGAAAGCTATTTTAAAATTTGTTTCAGAAAATGCAAAAGTCAAAGTTGACGATATGGCATTTCACAATATTACCGTAAGCACACTTAATGTATCAATGTTACTTGAGCAAATGTCCAAAGAAGGAAAGTACACAATCGAAGAGATTGCATACAATTTCCTTCAGTGCTATTATAATGGATTTGTTAATGCTAAAATAAACTTCCAACAAAAGATGATCCAATCATCAACAAGTGATATTCTTGGAATCACATTTGCTGGTATTGATTTTATGAATCAAAATTAGCAAATACATCTCTACCTGTTAGTTTTTCATAATCGGCAATAGAGATCAATGTTGCATAATCTGACATCATGTTTATAACACAAGTTAATAAATCAGTGGCTTGGCTTACGGTCAAGCCTTTTTCTTTGATGTACTGTAAAATATCTTTACGCATTTTATCTTGTTCGTCACCATTATAATTTTTTAATTCGCCTTGATATAGAGTGGTAGCTTTATCCACCATATTTTCACCTTCCTTATAATTTATTATTATTCCAGCTCAACAGTAATTTCTGGATTGAGTTCTGATATTTTATTAAGATTAAGAGTTTTTATATACTCAATAACTGATTTTAATTCTTCTAATTCGTTGATTTTAATTTTAATATTTAAATTTGTCATTATTTTCACCTCGTAATAATTTTATGTTGTAGAAGATGATTTTTTGGAAAAGAATATACTAAATCGAAAGAATAGAGATTTCTATTAAATTTATCGCACTTTTTACGAGTTTTACCAAATAAATCCAAGCAATATGTCTCTGGTCTTTTGCCTATAATAGACATGCTTGGTAATGGAGGTTTTTTCTTTGAAGACATATGATAAGATCCTTTCTTTTGAAAATGATTTTTATAAAGAGTTATATGAAGACGGAATCAAACAACGTAACCAGCTCAATAGTAATTTCCCTGAGCCATTACAATATTTTGTTGAATAAGAGAACTAATGTTCCGAATATACTTTTGTCGTAGATTGTGATAACATAAAATATATAATAAATTAACTTACTGAAATGGAGGTATAAATATGTCAAGAGATAAATATGGTCACTATGTAAATGACAAAGGTGTTGAAATTAAGGCATCTACTTCAAGTTCAGGAAAGGATAAAATTGATATTTATGATAGTTGTCCTGCTGAAAATGAAGATCATGGTTCTATTCACATTAATTTTGATTCCAACTCTGGAACCGGCACAATAACTGATACAACAAGTGATTCAACAGAAACAACAAGCATAGGATGTTATTTAACAACAGCATGTATGAGGCATATGCAAAATAAATTTGATGATAATTGCTACGAACTTACTACATTGAGATGGTTTCGGGATAATTTTGTGTCTAAAGAAGATATAGAATTATATTATAAGAAAGCACCTCTAATTGTTGAAGCTATAGAAAATACTCCTAATAATAATAGTGTATATAATGATATATACGAAAATGTTATTGTACCTTGTGTTCGTGCTATTGAAAACAAAGAATATGCAAGTGCATACAAAAGATATAAAGACAATATATTATCATTGGAGAAAAAATATATTGTTTCAGCTGTATAGTAAAGCTACTATCTGGTACATAGTGTCTTCTCCAAAAAGACTAGAGACTTTCATTTATCTGCAAACCAGTGCGAAATTAAAGTTGATAGTTCGTTTTACAAGGAGTAAGATTCTTCATTTTTAATTTTTCATAATTCACATCCTTTGAGAGATTGATAAAGAGAGTAGGAGAGTAGTACAATTAACGAGTCCGTAGTTATCGGCTACGGACTCATCTATTTATATATTCTCCATTTAGAAGGCAATTATTTTTATGGCTGCCCTCTATTTGTTAAAAACCTCTATGTGTTCAACATCTTTTAATCTGAATGTGATAAAAATATTCGTATCATTTAAATGGTTATCTGTTTCGATCGGATCATTAGTTTTTACATCACATTTTGCATATCCGGAAAGAGCGAACCATGAATCTTCACCCTTTTCTTCATTTAGCCTGTATTGACCAATAATAAAATAGTCTTTATCCTTCAAATATACTTTTAAGTTTGAACCGACTTCGTAATTAAGAATATCTGCCCATATATCATCATTTAATGTACAATGAAATACGTTTAATATAAACTTATTTACCTTAGATGATTTAATTGCATAACCAATTACACATGATACTATTACGCATAAAATAATGGCAATAGCAGATATGGCAAGAGTATTATCTAATACATACCAGTTAGCACATGCCTTAAATAGACCAATCAAAGAAATAAATGCATAACTATATACGCAACTTAATATAAATAAATACGTGTTCTCAAATTTCTTAGATATTAATCGAGAAATAATTTTTATTCCAATAAAGCCCGGAACAAAATATTGTAAAATTGCCGGGATATTTTGAATTATTTTATCTATTTCGATTTTAATCGCACCTCCTATTGTTTGTTTGTATTTTTATTTGTTTGATTTCCTAATATCAGATTCAAATCAATATCCGATGTAGAATTTGTGCCTACCGATTCGTGGTAATAGCCTCTCTTAGAAGAATTCCCATATACATTTTCTTTTTTATTAAAACGTTTTTCTTCATTATTGCATCCAGAATTCCGATTAATCATAATAAATCTCCAATCATATAATGTATTTTTGGTATAAATTACCATATAGCATTATATAACAAAATAAAACAATTTTCTACCCATATTGTGTATATAAATACAAGTATGATATATAATTTATTTTGTCCTATTGATTTTATAGAATATATTGATATAATATATCTCAAAGGAGGAATTTACTATGAAAAATGTACCAAATAACGAATCTATTTATCCGACCGAATTGTGCTGGCGAACGGGAGTTTTTACAGATGATTGTGAATGCGAATTTTGCGATCACAAAGGGGAGTGTAGTGGATACGAAGAAGACGATGAATAGAATATAACACAATACAAAAGAGCAAGACATTATTTATCCTGCTCTTTATTGCATTGTT
>ERZ1034691.323-NODE-323-length-38790-cov-23.828372_pt1 | contig 38790 bp, 56 predicted proteins | sample MGYA00520638_ERZ1034691 | MGnify/ENA primary metagenome ERZ1034691 (study PRJEB33766, sample SAMN09781763) | gut metagenome | biome: gut microbiome | host: Homo sapiens | place: Madagascar | study: EMG produced TPA metagenomics assembly of the PRJNA485056 data... | reverse complement strand
GTTAATATTGTTATTGCTATTACTCGTTTCATTTTTCCTCCTTATCCATTTTCGCCCCGCAGTTGGGGCAGTAATTTTCTCCAGTAGGATTGAGCCCTACCGAATAACCGCATACAGAGCAAGTCCATTCATGGAATGTCCCTCCCCAATCATCGTCTTCTATTTCTGAGTGTGCCCACTTCCCATACCGCACCGGCTCCACGTCTGTGCGGGGTTCTGTGATCTCGAATTCCTCTGCAAGCCAATTAAACACATTATCAAGGCAGTATGAGCCAAACCCAATATGGCATTCTCCGTCCGCTGGGTTAAAGTACCAGATGTTGTAATACGGCTTTTCAGGTATTCCTTCCACGACAATTCTGGCGAATGGTGTTTTTATCTTGTGTTTGTACTCATCCGCACTCGCTGCCTCCCGGCTGATGTAGTTACTCATTTTATTCCTCCGGTTCACTTGTACTATCGCAAATATTCAGAATCTGTTGGAGCAATTCAATCTGCCCGTTTCTGTGACCATAGCGATACCCGGTTGTAATTGTATACTTCATATTCATTCCTCCCCTGCACAGTAATAGTGATGTTCAACGAGCCATTTGAGCATGGATTGTAGTTCAGCCTTTGTTACGCCATTGAGGGTTTCCAAATGAGCGATCTTCCAGATGAGGGTGATTTTCTTTTCGGCGGGTACGCTGTCGACCTTGACGTACTCTCCAAAATCCCTAAAGCCCTTTTTATCCGGTAATGGCACTACTCTTGTATCCATGCGCTCTTGGCTCCACAGTTCAAGCTTACTCATTGTTACCCTCCAACCTCCTCCCGCCCCATAAAAAATCTTGAACGTCTTTCGTTAGCCGTTTTTGGCTCAATTGGTATGCTTGACTTGTAATTTCTCTATGCTCTTTTTTGCCTTGATACAAATCAATCATAATCTCCCTTTCCTCCATTTTTTGTTGAGCTTCTTGTTCATCAAATCCGCATGAGAGTAAATAGTTATAATAATCGTTATCGCTTTTGGCCATTGTTGCCCTCCATTCTTTCTGCATTCAACCAGTTTTCCAGCATTTTCCGGCATTCGCTGGGATACAATTCGCCGAGTATTTTCGCCATTTCTATGCATTCGTCAACCACCGGGCATAGTGAGCAATTTATTCTTTTGACAAGTTTGTCCGCCAGCCATTCGGCGGATTGCTGTTTTAGGTATTCGTGGTTAGTCATGCCGCTCACCTCCTGTTTTGTCCATTTTAGCCCCGCAGTTGGGGCAGTACTTAAAAGGCGATATCGGTGCATCAATAAGACTTCCGCTGAATCCGCATAGCGAGCAAGTCGGTCTCAACGCCCGCTCAATCCACTCCCCATGCACCACCGGGGCAACGTCGGCGGCAGGGATAGCCCCCATGTGTAAATAGTCCTCATTACCGCCTTTCAACATCAGTTCTGCCAAGTCGCAAGCCGCCAGATATGTCTTCTCGTGGATTGTTCCGGCGTGTACTTTTTTAACCCGCTCCCTAAATGCCGCCATATCCGAAAACCAACACCCGGCGCGGACAAACATATTGCCGTTATCGTCTATGTAAAAATAGGCTTTTCGGTCTTCGCTGCCTATCCTGTCCACAGCGACATAGCGGCCATTTTTCACTGCGCCGTTTTCGTAGCTGCACCCCTTGCTAAAGATGCACCCCTCGCCAAAGCTGCACCACTCGCTAAAGGTACACCACTCACCAAAGATGCACTCCTCGCTAAAGATGCACTCCTCGCCAAAGGTACACCACCAGCCAAAGACACACCCATTGCCAAATCTGCACCACCCACTAAAGATGCACCCCTTATCAAAGCTGCACCCATTGCTAAAGCTACACCCATTGCCAAAACTGCACCACTCACCAAAGCAGCACACCTCGCTAAAGCTGCACCCCTCGCCAAAGCTGCACCCCTTGTCAAAGCTACACAGCGCACCAAAGCTGCACCTCTCATCAAAGCTGCACAGCACACCAAAGTCGCACCCCTTGCCAAAACTTTTCATTGCAGTATAATCCCCAGTAGGGCATATCTTGCGGCCAAACTTATCTACTTCAAAGTTGTCAAAATCCGCTTGCGTGTACTTTTTCATTGCTCTACCTCACTCTTTCTTTCGGTGGTTCCGGTGTTCTTTCTTTGGCATTTGCCTGATATCACAATCAATTGGGCATTTGTCGCAGCTCGAAAAACCCATTTTCTTTGCAAAATCGCACCCATGTTTTGCCTCGGCTGGCTCGCTAAGCGGCTCCGGCAGTGAACTGGCCGGACACATCGTGCATGGTTTCCCATCCCTGTCCGATGGTGGATTGTATAGGCATAAATCGCATGGTGTTTTCGGCCCATGATGTCTCATTTTGTCCGAATAGCACAGCGGGCAAGCCTTGCAACGCTCAATCGGCTCATCATCGTCTGTGCCATAAATTTGATACGCACATTCACCATCACCTCCGTCCGGTTGATAGCATGGCGGCATAAATCCTTCCCCTTGCTCACGGAGGGCGGCCGGCATGCGCAGGTAATCCTCGATCACCGCGGCGGCGCAGGGCCAGCCGTAGCAGACCGCGCAATAGTAGCCCTCAGCCATAGCGCCGCTCATAAACTCGTTTTGATTTGGTGTTGGATTATTGGCGCCAGTTTTGAGCTCGACGTATATGCCATGGTAGCCGCCCCGGGCGGCAGGGATAAATACATCGGGTACGCCAGAATGTACCCCCTGCCCTATCAGCCGCGCAGCGGTGCGCTTATCACGTAAGCCGCCGTTGGGTATGTGGTGGTAGAGCCGCAGTGCCGGATACTGTGTTCGTATCATTCGCGCCCAGTTGGTCAGGGCGGTCTGGTGCTCGTCCTCTTTGCCTATTACCGGCTGGGCAGGTCGCCATACGGGTATACGCGCCCGGTTGAGGGTCATGGTGTAATCTTTCAGCAACTGTTTTTTACCTCCTTTTTGATATCGTCGTAAAATCCGACGCATTTACAAGGCCCCGGCAAAAGCCTTGCGTTTTGCGCCGCTTAACACCGCCGCTTGGGCGGGATTTTGACATATTTGAAATAGGTAAAGCCGAACTCTGTCGCGCCGCTCTCGACGAGGATATAGTCCTTCGGTGTATGCGGCGGTTTGGCCGGCGTGTAGTTGCGTTTTATAGGTTTCGTCTGCTCCCTGCCGCAAGGGGCAAGGTTGCGGGTGGCCATGTAATGGTGCCCGCCCTGCTCCGGCGTCCAGTGATTAAACAGGTAATTGGCTAATCCCGTATAATCGGGGCCGTGGTCTATGCCGTCATAGTGGATGTGGGCCCGGAGGTGCTCGCAGCGATTGACGCTGCCCAGTGTCCATTGTTTGCGTATGGCTTCCTCCGGCACTCCGTCCGTCAGCATGTGGGCGTGTATGCGGTGGGTGTTTTTGCCTCGGCCCATGTAGATAACGATTTTTGCCTCCGGGTAGGCATAGAGCAGCCGGCGCCGGAAGTTGACGCAGAGGCGGCGGAAATCCTTAAAATCGTGTACCTCGTGCTCGTCGTCCTGGGTCAATGTGCTGTACATCGAGGCCGGGGTAAAGTTTTCGTTGACCAGCCGGGTATGGGCCCGGCGGGCTACCTCAGAGTTAAACCGCGCCCTTTCCTCGTCCGTTTTAAATCTCGGCTTCCGCGGGCGGTAGGGTTTTTGTGTTCTGTCGCCCACGGAGTATATGATCCGCTCCAGCACCACGCCGGAATATATATCACGCCGAACCCGCTGCATGGCAGCCTCCTTTTTTAATAATCATGTCTTGGCCCTTTGCCGGGGGCGGTGGTTTGCGGTGCGGGCGTTTCCCCGTTGGCCGCACCTGCCGCCACCCTATCATAATGGAGGACCGGGTGATTGCCGCACCCGGCAAAAGGTCAAGTCCTGCCCGTGTTACCGGGCAGGCTTTAATGCGTGTATGTCCTCGGTCTTCTTCGTGCGGCGCGGGATAAATATCTGCTCCATCACTTTGTCGCTGTGGTCGTTCATCAGCTCGTCCGCCTCAAGGATATGCAGCTCCCGCCCGTCGATGCACAGGCGGCATGAGCCCTTGTACTGGGCATATGTCCGTCTGGCTTTTGCAAAGTCGTTGGTCTCAATAATGGTCTGCGTCCCGGTGGGCGTGCGGACCAGGACGGTGTAGGTGGGTAGTTTTTTCTTTTTCATTTTTTCTGGTCTCCCCATTGTTCCGCCATAGCTTTGGCTATGCCGGGAAATGTCTTGCTTCGGATTTTTGCAGTTCTTGGATCGTTCCAACTGAGTATCTTTCCATTTTCATCGGTTGCATAGTCCAATGATGCTCCTCTGCTGAATCCATTTTTATCTATCTGCCCTGGGTCAACAATGTTCGTTGGCGTTAAGAGGGGAAGATTCTTTAACCACAGACATGTGCTTTTCCTGGCGTTGTGGCCAAACTGATATGGCTGGATTATTTGGTCGGGCTTTCTGTATTCGCTGCTCATAACACCTATCGGGTTCTCTATGGCGATTTGCTCGCAATCAGCATTTACAAACTTCATAAAAAACTCAATACTTCGCTGCTGCCGGCCGTCTGCGCGTTTCTTTGCAAAGTGTCTTGCGCCGCTAGCAGCCAAATCCGTACAAGGAGGAAAGACAATTATCATATCCCACTTGCCGTCTATCCGATGCTCCACGCCATCCATGGTTGTAAACGTGCAGTCGCCGTTTAACAACGGAAGTACATCGGCTTGTATGTGCCATTCGGGATGACCGCCGGAGCACTCAAGAATATCACAGCTGTAAGCCTCATAGCCTAATGCGCAGAACGCCTTGCACACTTCCTGCGATTCTTCGCAGGCTGCTAAAACTTTCACGTTATCCCTCCCCCAGCAGGTCAACACCTATTTTCGCCAGCTCGTCGGCGGAGTACTGGCGCTGAACGTGGTTCATAAAATAACTCCCAGCGATTTTTTTGACGTTGGTTTTCGCCGCCGCGAGGTAGCCCTCAAATTTTTCCGAGTTAAATAGGGTGCAGGGGCGCATATACTCCTGCATTCTTGTCCCCTTCCACGCTGCCCAGCGGCTGTCTATTACCCGGCGGCAGTCCTCCGGCGTATGGTCCTCCGCAAGGCGGGCGTTGATATAGCTGCGGTTTTTCGGTGTTTTTTGGTATTTAGTCCCGGCAACAGTGTTGAGGTAGTCTATTACCGCGTCGGCGGCGGTCGTGTCAGTAATCGCATTGCGGGCGGTAACCTCTCCGGTCTCCCGGTCTATCGTTACTATCAGGGCGGGCCTGCCGTTGATGCTGACAGCGGCCCGGCCTTTTGCGTCCATGTGCTCGCCCACGGAGCGCATAAACATTTCGAGTATCTCCCGGCCCTCCATGGCTATATAACCCCCTTCATAAAGCACGCCCAGAACGTTTGTGATTTTTTCCCGCTATGGTGCCCAAACAGCGGCTTCTGGCCAATAGCTGCCCACACCTTATCCGCTGGAATATCGTGTTCGCTCCATTTAAAAATAAGGGTTCCGTCGGGTTTCAGAACCCTCATGCACTCTGTAAAGCCGTCATGCAGCATTTGTGGCCAGTTGTCGTCAAGCTTCCCGTATTTTTTAACCAGCCACGATGTTTCTTTTGCCCCTGTGAGGTGTGGCGGGTCAAAAACAACAAGTGCAAAAGCGTTGTCCGGGAAAGGTAACTGTGTAAAGTCGCATACTATATCGGGCTTGATAATACACTTGCGTTCGCTCTGCCCCTCCCCACTTCTCCATATGCCCGTCATTTCAATTTCTCTTTTATCGCAGTAAACCGCCGCCGGGTGGTGCTTATTAAACCATATCGTTCGGGATCCGCACGTTACGTCCAGTACCTTCCTATCCACGGTTATATCTCCTTTTTCTTTTTTTTGGTCTCGCTGCGCTCTATAACTATGCTGGTAGCGGCGGAGCCGGTGCTCTTTACGGTGGCCTTAACTCCGTCCGTGGTGGTGATGACCGCTTTATCTACAAATCCGCCGTACACCCGCTCGGCAAGCTGCTGCAATATCTCCCACGTCTGCTCGTCCACGGCCATGCGCTTCTGGCGCGGGTTGCCGGTAAAAAGCTCCTCGACCATGTCATTTGCTTTTTGCAGGGCCTCAATGCGGTCGCTCTCTCCCCGAAGGGCAGCCACATGAGTGTCGCGGTCGCGTTTGGCCTCCTTGCAGTCACATATGAGGGTAGCTATTCCGTCCTCGTCCGGGTCGTCGATGTTTGGGTGTAGGGCCAAATAGCTCTTGATATTGAGCAGTTGCCCGCAGTAGCGGCAAACGCCGAATGTCCTTTCAGCTGTTTCCATTTTTTGTTTGTCCTCCTTTGATATGTTTTTTAGCTCATTTGCTCCACTTGTCTGGCGTTGAGCTTGCCGCGCTCGATCAGTTTGTATATTTCGTGCCTGTCGATGCCCAGCCGCTCCCTCGTCTCCTGCGTTGTCAGCCACTCGCCGTCCACTTCGACGATCCACTTCCTGTATATACGCGGCGGCTCACTTTTCCCGTCCGGCAGAAACAGCGGGCAGGCGCGGATGACGTAGGACTGTATAATTGTCGTGTAGTTTTTGCCGTGGTAATAGTCGCTGCCCTTCAGCGTTGTCTCCCTTGCCTCCCAGCCCTCAACGGGTTCGGGATCGGCGCGGCGAGACCAGCTGCAGCCCATGCCCGGCGCGTTGGTCGCCCTCCGGCAACGCCAGCACAGGGTTTGTCCGGTTATGCACGCTTCCATATCTATCTCCTTTTGCGGGGCGCGAAGGCAAAGCCTGTCATTATACCGATAACAAACATCGGCACTCCCCAGCTAAAAAATGCTCCCCACATATCAATCCCTCCCTGTCGCAATGTGTAAGTTAATGTTTTGATTGTTGGCGTCAACGCATATCAACGTTGCGTTCATGAGTTTGCCGATGGTTTCGTCGCACGCTCCGGGCTGTATGTCTATCCTGCTATAGCTGCCCAGCAGTTCTCCGCCTGGGGCATGGTAGAGTTTTACCCGCTGGCTCTTGAGCAGTGCCAGCATGGGGAGGATATCCTTTACTTGCATATGTAATCACTCCTCCATTTGCGGTATTTCAGTTTCTCTTCGTCCCAATCCGGGTATTTGGCCATAAGGTAGGCGCGAAGGGCTTTTTTCAGCTCCGGCCTGCGCTCGGAATTGTCGTAATCCCTGTGGCATTCAGGGCACAGGGTAACAACATTTTCCTCCACTCCCTTGCCATTATGGGAGCGTGGGATAAAATGCGCGTCAGGATTGCCGGGCCTGCCGCACAGGACGCAGCAATGATGATCCCTCTCCCATACCCACCGTTTGACCTTTTGCGGTATCTCACACGCTTTTGTGCGCTTGCCTTTCATTGTCTTTCTCCTTATGATCTGATACCCTCCGGCGGCGCGGGCTATCGGCAAACCCGTCCGCAGGAGACGCACCGGGCCTGAATCCTGTTTATACTCGCCCGGTCGAGTTGCTAACGTGCTGTTGTGGGATTGTTAGGTCATTCGCATCACCTCCGGCGAAAGGAGACAGCAGAGGGCGGTGAGCAGAAGCAGCGTTTTGTCGGACATATCAGGTGGTCTGTGTATATCAAAAAGGAGATTATAAACTCTGCCCATCGGACACCGGCCCAAGATGCCGCCCTCTGCTCTCCCCTTTCGCACGGGGAGCTACTGCACTTTGTATTTACAATCGTCGTACTTATGGCGGCGGGCAGCTTTTACCCTGGGCTGATCCGCCGTCTTATCCTCTACCATGGAGGCCATGCTCCGCACCAGTATGAGGGGAGCGTGGCCGTCGGCGGCGGTCGCCATAAGGCGCCCATCCCTGCACATGGCGCGTATGGTGCCGGGGTCTACGTTGATGATCTCGGATGCCCGCTTGGTAGTGACATACTCGCCGTGCATCTTCACCATGCGCTCCTCCAGCGCTTCAACGCTGTTTATGTGCTCGTCCACGGCAGCGGTTATCATATCCCGCAGCAGCTTGTCAAAGTTATCCATGGTGGTTTCCTTTCTGTGGTATAATCACCTCGGAAGGAGGTGAAGGTAATGCTTTGTCCGTTTTTGCACAACGTTTGTGTTGTGCAATGTCCGCTATACGATTCTCAATATAATGATTGTTCAATAGTGAGGATCGCTGTGGCTCTTAATCGGATTGCTGATGTTCTGGAATCTCGCAATACGAGGCAGTAAGGTAACATTTGCAATGTGCTAAGATGCACTCCACTTCGGGGAGAGTGGCGCCAGATTCCGCTAATATGGCCGCCACTTTCTTTTCTGTTGCTTCCAGTTGTTCAAGGTTCATCATGCCGCTCACCTCCTATGTGGTTTGTTCGTTCGCCCTTACGTTTTGCGTAAGTTGATTTGCAAAAAAAATGTCCGTTGCTTCTTGTTTGCCGTCACATACGCATTCGGCAATTTTGACCATCACATCATACGGTATTTTACTCGGTATCGATAGGTATTTCGCCAGAGTATTTCGGTCTATCCCCAGCGTATTCGCTAATGATGATATCGTATAATTTTTTTCGGTCATTTTCCCCCTAAGTTTGGGCACATTGATTTCGTACAACCTTTCCGCCTCCGTTTCTTACGTATTGCGTAAGTTTATAATAGCCTTGTCGCGCCCAAAAGTCAATACGTGGCGCGAAAGTTTTTTTGCGTTTTGAGTAATTTTTATTGCATTTCAAAATAAAGAAGTGTATTATAGGCTTACGAGGAGGATAATAAAATGATTTTAGAAGAGAGAATGAGGAATCGCAGGAAAGAATTGGATTTAACCCTCGCCGATATCGCAAAGGCAGTTGGTGTCTCAGAGGCCACAGTGCAGCGATGGGAAAGCGGCAAGATTAAGAATTTGAGGTATGAACGTATTCCCGCCCTTGCAGTTGCTTTGCATACTACGCCGGCCTATCTAATGGGCTGGGAAGATATCCCAGAAGAAACCACCTCCAGTAAAGCTATGCTAAAGGCGGTCGTTGACGGCATGACCGAAGAACAAGCCGCTCTGTTTCTGGCGACTTGGCAAGCAGCAAAAATGCCAAAGTGATTTCCTCTATCGTCATTCCATCTATGATTTCCTTTAATTCTTCTTTTTTCGTCATTTGTTTCCACCTCCAAACATTTGTTCTGTTTTTTTGATAATAGCATACTCACAATAAGCAAAAAAGGGGGAATTTGTATGAAAGTACCATAAACGGGACTGTGCTCAACGATGTTGCACAAATCGTGCCTCAGATTCGCCTTTAACCGGCAGAGGGAGCGGGAGCCGCTCACCTCCGCCTCGGCCAGAACGGCGGAGAAGCTTCGTGGGAGCCGCCCCGGTCTGAATCAAGCATATCTCGTTCCCTTGGTTTTTTAAAGCCACAAATAGTATCCTTTCAGGGTAAAAATTGTTTAAATGGGGGTAAAATAATGGACTTTGAGCGATTACAGGAGCTTGTGCGGCAATCCGGTAAGACGCAGCAGGAGATCGCGGACGAATGCGGGCTGTCGCTCGCTACTGTCAAAAAGGTGCTTCACGGACAAACATCAAATCCCGGCGTAGATACGCTGATAAGGATATTAAATACCATTGGCAAAAGTCTGCGGGATATAGATTCTGACTTTGTGGGAGTTCCGCAGGGATATAGTAAAGAGGATTTATACGAAGAACTTATCGCCACTAACAAGGAGCGTATAAACAATCTGGCAGCCGAAGAGCGGCGTAAAAACATTCAATTGTCCCTGTTGTCAGGTGTTTCCGTATTATTGATGGTGGTTTTAAGCGGGATATTTATCATAGATAGCAGATATCCGAGCATGGGGCTGATACGCCCTGAAACTAATCATCTATTGACGATAGCAGGGGGTGTAATGCTGGTTTTCGCGTTATTCGCAGGCTACCTCATATATATCAGTATAAAAGACTGGGAAAAGTTAAAATAGGAGGGTTTGTTAATGGGTATGATATCTCAGTGTTCCCAGTGTGGGAAAAAAGGTTTGTTCCTGCCGCTCAATAACCTTGGGCACTGTAAGGAATGTATAGAGCATAATAAGGCGGAGCGGGCAAGACGCGAGGGGGCAATAATCGTTTCGTCCTCTTCAGAAGGGGAATATGTGAATGTTGAACCAGAAAAAATGGACGTGACCGAAAGTGTGGATGGTGTCGAAGGTCACAACCATGATGTGTCTGAAAAGAGTTGGCTAACCACTCTGCTTTTATGTATATTTTTAGGCGGTTTAGGAATACACAGGTTCTATGTCGATAAGCCGCTCACAGCTCTTCTTTGGTTACTTACGGCAGGCTGTTTTGGCCTTGGAACTTTTGCGGACTTGTGTAGTATAGCCAGTGGCACTTTCACGGACGGTGACGGCGCCGTAATCATTTCTAATAAGCAGCGCAACAGAATATACGGCCCCAGTGTGCAGTCCGCACTTTCCATTGATGCTGTTGAACAAATTCGTAAACTCGGCGATTTGCGAGATAGCGGTATTCTGAGCAACGAGGAGTTTGAAGAGAAAAAGGCTATTCTGCTTGACAAAATAAAATAATCCCCCGGCTGTCGGCGCAGCGCAAGGGGGATCAGAGGTGGGTGCTTCTCCGCCTCCGATTTTAGCATAACGGGAGGTTTTTGTAAATGGCAAGGCAAAGCGACGGCAGATACCGGGCAAAAGTAACCGTCGGCAAGGATATGAACGGCGGCAGCGTGGTAAAATATGTATCCGGGCGCACAAAGAAGGAGCTGGAGGCCGCGAAGGAGGCGGTCAGGCAGGAGTTCATTACCGGGCGCACCGCGCAGAGGGACGTGCTTTTCGGCCCATACGCCATACAGTGGTATAGCGTCTACAAAAAGCCGAATATAAAGGAATCAGCACAGAGCGGATATAAGACGGCGCTCAATAAGCACATATTGCCGGTGCTGGGGGACAAGCGGCTCACCGCAATATCCACTATGGATTTGCAGGAGCTGCTTAACTCCAAGGGCGATGCGTGCGTAACCATAATCGAAAATGTACACCATGTGTTAGAATCCGTCTTTAAGCGGGCATACTCCGAGGGGATAATCCAGCGGGACGTGACCGTGGGGCTGGTCAAGCCTACGAAAGAAAAGTCAAGCCGCCGGGCGCTGACGGAAGCGGAGGAAGCGGCGGCAAAGAAACTGATGCAGGAGGAAAACGGCCTGCTGGTGGCATTACTATACTATACCGGAATGAGGCTCGGCGAAGCCCTCGGCCTGCAATGGGAATGTGTAGATTTCAAGAAGAATGTCATACACGTCCGGCAGCAGGTCAATTTAAGGAAGGGCATGATAACCCCGCCCAAGACGAAGGAGAGCATACGGGATATACCCCTGCCGGACGAGCTGGCGGAAATGCTCGTGCGGGGATTCCCGCAGGCGTTTGTGTTCCCCGCCCCCGATGGAACGTACTATCGCAATTCCTCTTCAAATAGGCTTTGGCGTTCGCTGATGGAGCGCATGGCAGAGTTGGAGCCAAGCATCGAAACGAGAGAGGACGGCGCCTCTATCCTCACGCCGCACTACTTCCGGCATAATTACGCCTCCATACTCTATAATGCTGGCGTTGACGTGCTTTCCGCGCAGAAATTCCTTGGCCATGCCAACGTAAAGGTAACGCTTGAAATTTATTCACACCTTTCAAAAGAAAAAGAGGACGCAAGCGCGGGCGCGGTTATGGACGCTTTCAAAAAAAGGTTGCCAGAAAGTTGCCAAAGCGAAACCACAAAATGAGCACAAGCAATCAAAAAAGCCCTAAATACCTAAGAAAAACGCCCGTGTAGCACAGGCGTTTTTGATGTTTGGTATCCGGCGGCTACCCGTTTTTCATTCAGTTCCTTGCAGTTTCTCGTCCGTAAAAAGCGGCTGTTTATCTATATTTTTCGTTTACGCTCGTTTTAGGGCTTGAAATAAAAGGTTGCCAGAAAGTTGCCGGAAGGTTGCCAGTTACGCAGTAAAATATTTTTCAACCTTGAAATCCTTACCGTCTATATCGTTAATGAAATCTTTTGCAAGGCTGAAATAAAACTCTGGGTCTTCTCCCCTGCCTACCATTTCGGCGGTATCATGACTGTCGTTGTAGTACATATTCATGCACAGATAGTATTTGCATACCGCCGTTATGCCCTTCGTCGCCAGAAACGCCTTGATGGTATCATAGTCCCATTTTTGACCGTATGGGCGCATACCCTTGACTATCTGCCGCGCCTCTTCGGGAGTTATCCGATATGCTATCTCTTCGAGGCAATACATTGTTTCTCTGTACACCTCCGGCAGACGGTCTTTTACCGTGTGCATCATATCAGAGAGCGCATCGGTCACTTCCGTCATATCGGTGTGCCTTTCGGATATCAGGCGTATGATCTCCTTAAAGCTCATTACTCTGCGCCTCCGTCAATGCTTGCAAGGCCGTTAGCGGGTGTGCAAGTTTTATTGAGCAGTTTAAAGCTGCCACCAGTGGCGTTGGTTTTGACGATGGTAGCATACCTGGTGCGGGTGCGTATAGCGCAGGCTGTGACCTGGGCGCAGCAGCTATCTATCAGCGGGTACTGTTCCGTGCCGGCGCCTATGGTGACGAACACGGGCGCGGTTATAGTGGTAGCCGCCGGGATAGACTGAGCTACCACGATGCAGTATTTCTGATTATCGTTATAGTTGCCTGCCGGGAGGTTGATTATCAGCCCGGTTCCCGCCGTGAAGGTAACGGCCTGGGAGATTATAAGGTTGGGGCAGAGTTTGCATACATTTTTACAAGCCATTTTTTATGCTCCTTTCAAAAATCAAGGGGCAGCATACGCCGCCCCGATATATCACGGCATAGCCGGAATTAGCAGCAGCAGCCGCAATTATTACCGCAGAAGGGGGAGTTCCCCGCGTTGTAGGTGTAACCGTTGGGATAGCGGACTACTCCGTACATGCGGTTATCCATCTCAAGGCTGGACACTTTGTCCCTGAGAGCCTGCATTTCGTTCGCCTGTATCAGGGAGCGGGTGGCCTCGGCCTCGGCGTGGATAGCGGTGGTTATGTCGCAGGTGTTCTGGTTCATCTGCGCTGAGAGGTTGGCTATACCGAGCCTCTGTTCACAGCAGCAGTTTGCGAGCTGGCTGGACAGGTTTCGGCCTTCGGTGGTGATAGCGTTGTTCAGCGCGAAGGTGGAATCACATATACCGTTGCCGATGTTAGTCAAGCGGTCATTGATCTGGCCGAAGTGCTGACCGAAGAGAATTTCCTGCTGAGACGCAGCGGTGGCATACTGTCCAAATTCGCCCTGGCGGTTCCAGCCGCCAAAGCCGCCGCCCATCATAGCAAAAAGTATGATAAGGGCGAATATCCAGAAGCCTCCGTTGAAGCCGTCAGTCTTGCCATCAGTTACCGCGGCTATATCCGCGAGAGAGGGCATATTATCCATAGTTCTAAAGTTCCTTTCGATTTATATTCCAATCCCGTGCGCGCTTCGGGTAATGGTCTATCTTAATTCGGAAAGAATATCCTCGGGGTCTATCCCGTATTGTTTGCAGGCCGCATAAAACATCTGTTTAGGGTCGCCGTTGCCTATCATCTGCTTTATCTTCTGCATTTGTCCGGGAACGGACATCATCTGTTTAGCCTGCGCTATCATTTGTGGGTTGAGCTTCCTCGGACTTCCTCCGCTTAGCATTTGTAGTATCGGGTTTGGCATTTATCATTTCCTCCAATCTGGCTATTCTCTGTTCAAGGCCGTTCACATCGACAGGCGGAGCGGGTTTATACGGGGTTATGCTGTAAGGCGAGAGAGAGGGGAACCCCGCCCCGTCCGTTGTTTTAAGCCACACTATGGGGGCCGTTTCGTCCAACAGAAGAACGGAGCTATTAGGGGGCATTTGATACGCCTTTGCGCCGCCCTCACCGTTCACTTTGACTACTTCGGTTCGCTGATATTGGGTTTGCTGGTTAAAATAAGGTTGGTATGGATACACTGTTTCACGCTCCCTTCTACCTGAATTTTGGCATAAAAAAAGAGCCGACAGGATTGCTCCCATCGGCTATTTATCGGCTATTTACAGTGCGTTTTCAGTTGTTTTTCGGCGGCCTTGCACCGCCTTCGTATCTGGTCATATTCAAGGGGTATTTCAAATTTAAGCTGGTACTCGCCCGTCAAAGCGTCGTATGGCACCCCGTCTAAAAGGCGGCGGGTTATTAACCAGCGGTCTTTTTCGTTATGTATCCATTCGTGTATGAGTGCTTCCCATTCCGTGCGGGAACGGGAATTAAGCAATGCTTTATCCATTTCAAAGGGGCCCGCTTCTCCAAAAGCCTATACCTCCTTTATAAAAGTACGCCCCCCAATTAAGGGGGGCTATTGAAAGGGAATCCCGTCCGGGGGCTACTGTTTGTTGTAGTTTGCCGAGGATATGCCCAGCACCGCGCCCAGGAACGTATCAACGGCGGTGATGGTGCCTACGATCTCCTCAGGATAGGGGAGGTTCCAGATACCCGCAAGGGCGAAATAGAGGGTGCCTATGGCGGGGAGCCAGATCAGGGCGATTGCCTTGAGAATGTCGTATACCTTGTTCGAGAGTTTCATGTTTTTTCCTCCTTTAGTTGTTGTGTGCTTCGAGCCTGTCCAGCCGGTGGTGGGCGCTTTTCGCGCTTTCCTCCACTCGCGTCACGCGGCGGTCTATGCCCTCGATTTTTGTAGTCTGCGCCCGCATATCGAGTTTGATATCGTCCACGCCGCGCTTGATGTAGTCCACGTCCGATTTAAGCGCGGTGTCAACGGCGGTGTCGTGTGTCGCCGCGTCAACTGCGTCCTTCCGTGCGGTCTTTATGTGAGCCAGCCAGCCCAGCAAAATGCCGCTCAGTCCCGTTACGATTGCCCATATCCATTCTTTGGTCATGGGTGCTCCTCCTTATTTTTTTAGTGTGCCTACATAGATTTTGCCGTCCACGGATACGGTAGCCTGTAATATGCCCGGCAGTTCTGTCGGCGCCATGCTGTGTGCCTGTGCAAACCGCTGTATGGCCGCAATGGTGTTTTTGCCCGCTATGCCGTCCGCGTCCCCCGCGTCATAGCCCAGGGCGTTAAGGGCGGTCTGTAATGCCTTGATATCGTCGCCCCTCATCATAGGGGTAGTCAATTCGACTTTCTTTGCCATAGCAGGTGCTTCCTCCTTTGGTGCATCTTCCTTCGCGTCGCCGGAGATTATGTCCCAGCGCCCGTATTCGTTCCAGTAGGCGGGGCCGGAAGCGTTGATGCCGCGCATTACAACGCCGTCGTCTCTGCCCTTGCTCTCTATGACCTTGTCGTTGCCGACGTATACGCCTACATGGTAGATGTATTTATACGTTCCGCCGCCGTCCCTCTTCTTATCCCGGTATCTAAATACAAGGTCGCCGGGCTGAAGCTCGTCCCGGTGTATGCGCTTGCTCTTGGCGTACATGGTACGTGAGTTCACACGCCCGGAAAGCCCTTTGGCCATGAGAAAGCCGCATATCAGCCCAGAGCAGTCAAAGGCGTAAAGGGGTTTCTTGGCTGACTTGGCGATAAACCGCATAGCCCGCTCGTAATTTTCGGTGTTGGTCTCACTGTTTTTTACAAACTTGACTATGTTCAGCTCGTCAAGGCACTGTCCCCTTGCGCCCCAAACGTAAGCGTCCCCGATGTGCTCACCGAGGTACGCTATAAACTGTTGTATTAAGGTCATCTGCGTTTACCTGCCACCGCGAGGCCAAAGCCTATCAGGGCTATGGATACCGCATATGCGAGGACGGAGGCGCCGCCGGTCTTGGGAATCACCACGGGATTTTTTGCAATAGTCTGTTCGGCGGGCTGTGCGGCGTTAAAATAGTAGGTTTTGCTTACAGTCCTGTTTTTCTGCATGGCGTTGTAAAGTTCTTCGGCCGTGGTGGCGTTTTCGTAGGCCTTGTCCTTGACGGTTATACGGAGGGCGGCGGGCTGGTCGGTAACTATGCCGCTCAGGTAATATGTGCCAGCCTCCAACCGTAGGTCGTTTGTGTCCAGCTTTACGCCGTCCAGCTCCACAATAAGTTCCATGTCGGTCAGGTCGTAAAAACGGGGTATGCCTATGTCCACCTTGAGTAAAAATAGCTCATTATTGACGTAGGTTTTGGATACCGCCTTGCCGGTCTGGTAGTCCAGCGCGGTTATATCCAGAGTTACGGGGTCTGCGGCGTAGGCTATGGTGCAGAGGCACAGCATGAGCATTACCGCGAGGATACAAGTGAGTTTCTTCATTTTGATTTTTTCCTTTCTTTGTTTTTGTTTTTTAATTATGAAAAAAGAGCCGTGCGGCTCCTTATTCCGTGTATTCGCTCCATTTGGAGCTACCCGCCTTGGGCTTGTAGACGGTGGACTTGATGTGCTGCTCGGTGCATTGCCACGTTTTGCCGTTGTAGGTAACTATGGTGTTTACCTCAATCACCGCGCCGTCCTCGATGTCGCCCCACGCGGGATAGGTCACGGTCTGCACTGCCCAATATGTGCCGAGGTTTGCGGCAGGGGGCTTGTTGCGGCTGTATTTGAGGGCGACATATCCACCCTCAACCGTATCTCCGGCTATATAGCGGGTCTCAGCGTCCCACGGTGCGCCCTGGGTGGGGGTGGGGGTAAGCCCAGCCCGCGCCGCTGTTAGTATGTCAACTATTTCATTGCTCTGCGCTTCTAATTCTGCTAATCGAGTAGCTTGAGCATCTAATTCGGCTTTCTTCTGGATAGCCCAGTCTGTATATTTACCCATTAGCAGCCTCCTCCTCTGTATAACCCAAGAGCCCTAATGCATTTTGAGCATCTTCTAATTGTTCTTCAGTAGTTGGTGGCGGTGGCAGTATCTCTGAATATTCCCCGTTGGTATAGGCATAGTGCCAAGGGATAATACCTTCAGGGACGCTATCAACCTGAACGATTTCTTTAATAAGAGTTTTTGAAATAGCATAAGTATCACATACGGGGTTCCCATTAGATTGATAATCTATAATATCCCATATATCTAAAATACGATTTTGCTCATTACCTACTATTAAATACATTATATCACCTCCACTTCATGTGTGATTATCTCTATGATATCACCACCAACACCATTTGCTTTTGCTACACCACTAATCTTTTCACTAACCGCTTTGACTTCTGTAGTTACTTCTTGTGGATAGGTTAAATAATTTATCAAGGAGGTAGAAGCTCCTTTAAATAACACTATATTCCTTCCAATTACAACAGGAGCGCTATTTGTACATGCTGTCATGTTATAACCAGAACTTGGGTCATATACAGATACAGCTTCACTACGAGTTATAGCAGAACCATTATATACAAATCTATCTGCATACCCACTGGAATTATTAACAAATATACAGCTACCATCAAGAAGACTTATACTTTTAATCCATGTATAGGACTGAAAACCATTAGGTCTGGACACTGTTGTAGCAGCTTTTTGCGTAATAGCGGTGCCAGTACATTCATATACACGGACAACACATGAATTCTGATAACCTGAACTATTAGTAGGAACATGTAGTGTGCATATATAGTTATCCTGCAGATATGCACATGATAGGCCGTTTGTGTATTCCATTGAATTATTATATAACATTATAGTAACAGCACTTGATAATACACCACCGTTTAGATCATATGTACTTAAATGTACTTGGCTTGCATCTGAATCTACCTTACCCAGATTATATATAACAGCAATACGATGATTATTAACTTTGCACACAATTGGTGGGTCTGCATATTCTGGTTTATATAGAGATAGCAATTTTGTTTGAGCAGTAATTGTAATAGCAGTTCCTTGAATATTTAAACCGTGTATATAAGGATAATACACTGTAGTAGAGGAGTATGTTGTACCATCTATTCCTAATGCTGCACAAGCAGCACTTGTTTCATCTAATACTACTAAGGAACATATAGCGCTACCGTTCCCCGCTATGGTTTGTACGACGGTACCTGCTGTTAAAGTTTCATCTGCTCCTATTGATATAACTGAAAAATACGTAACGTTTTTACCATTATTGTTAATACTACCTGTAGCTAACAATACTTTATCATCAGATAGTTTAGCTACATCCCCTACGTACTGCGTGTGCATTTGAGTAGGTGTTGACACGGATACGGCAGCTCCATCAATCGTAACAATACAACAATAACCTTTGTCATATGCTAAGAATATCTTATTATTAGATAAGGCACATGCGGCAATATGATAAACTGCTGATGCGACACCGTTAATAGACCCACCAGTAGAAGCATTCAGACCAAATCCTGAATGTACAAATTCAACGAAGTCTCCAGCTGAGATCGTTTCGCCATCTTTTATAACATACTCTTGTAAGATTCCGTTGATAGAGGTACCTCCTCTACCACCAACCATATTAAGTATCATATAATCACCCCACAATTAAAACATTTACGTTAAGGTCTTCTTCTGGTGCGCTATGAGAGACAAAGGTTAAGCTGTTTTCCGTCTGTGCTGTGCAGCGTACTTGCGCGGAGCCATAGGCATCAAGAGACGCTGGGGCAGGGCTGACGATTATCTTTGCTTCCGCCGTCATGCCCTGTACCGTTATAGTTTGGGTGAAGGGTGCCGCTTCGCCAACCCACTCCGATACAGAAAGGGCTATTGTCTTTCCTTCTGACGGTGCCGCATATGTGCCCTTTGGCTGATAGGCGGTGTCGTGGTTGTGGTCTATTGCCGAATACGCCGTATCATGGTTATGATCCTTTGCCGCAAAGATATCGCCAAAAGCATTCTGCGGTGTTTTCCACACCGCATCATATACCTTGGTGCTTTTCTTGATGTATACGTTGCCCGCCGCTCCTCCAGCCACCACGCCGTTCGCAGAAGCGCCCACTTGCGGCAGTTTGTACGTTCCGTCGTTGGCAAGGAATACATCTCCGTCGCCGGTGGTATCTACCCTGTCGCAGAGGGCTTTCAGCGCGGTGAGGACGGCGGCTATGTTGTCGCCGGTTATGCCGCTCACCTTCGCGCCCACGTTGGCGGCGCCGCTGGGCGTTTTAAGGCTGTCCGTGTATTCCTCTATCGTGTCTATCAAGCCCTTCAGCTCCGCGATAAGGGCCTGCACGTTGTTTCCAGCCATGTCCTCAACGCTTGCCCCTATGTCGCCGCCGCCGGATTGACCGAGCGCGTCTATGAGGCCGTTCAGTGCTTTCTTGAGCTGGTTACTGTTGCTGTCGAATATCGCCTTCATGTCAGCAGCGGACCGCTGGGGGCGGTCTGCTTCGTTGACGATGGGGTTTGTCCACGTGGTTATTTTGTTGTCGGTTAGTGCCATGTGTCCCTCCTTTAGTAAGTAGGCCTTATCCATTCGCCGTTGTGCTCGTAGCACCAGACACCGTCGATTTCTTTAAGCTTCTTAAAGCGGGCCTGATAGCTCGAAGTATAGCCGAACAGTTCATGGAACATATATTCTTTCTGTTCCTCGCTTGCATCGATTTTTTCGAGGTAATCGACTACTTTAGCCTTTTTGCTGTAGCTTATGCTCGTGCCGTACTGGTCGTAGTCGCTTATGAAGTTATCGCTCTTATTTGCGTAGCTGAGATACGTTTCAGCGGATATCCCGGCTTCCGTCTTGGCCTTCTGATACTTGTTATAACTGCTCTTGCCGTGCTGGGTAAGTATGTCGTTTGCCGCCTGGCTGCTGAAGTCCACCACCCAATCGCCATCAATTATCCTGTTGGCAAGCATGGTCTTATCCTTCTCCGAAAGCGTCTTATCGGCCATGAGCGCGGATACGAGCGCATTTTTGTCCTCGGTCTTTGTAGACCCGCGAGAACTGTAAAGGTTCTGGTACTTCAAGTATTCGCCAACGGTAACGCCGTTTTTCACAAGCCCCTTGACCTTATTTATGTCATCATCGGACATTCCTATTGCCATCATGGCGGCAAGCTTCTGTTCGTCCGTCATATCGCTGTCGGCAACAAGGGTAAGGTATTCGTTATCGGCGTTGCGGTATTTCTTGCCGAGCTGGTTCTGCGCCCGCTCTTTAGCCTGAGCCTCTGACAGCATGGGGTTGGCCGCTTCTATCTCGTCGGCGAGTTTGCTTATCTCTCTGTTGTCCGCTCCGATGCTGTTTTTGAGCTCATCATACTCGGCCTTGAAGTCCGTAAACGCGGTTATGTTGCCGCCCGCCTTTTTAAATTCGCCATACGCCTTGGTCTGCTCCGGGGTAAGCGTGGGGAATCCCTTGGCTACCCACTCCCGATGCTCCGGCAGCACGCTGCGCCCGAGCGTGGCGGCGCGAAGGAAGTTGACGGGCGTTTTTGCAACAGCATATTGCAGGTTGCCTTCCTTGTCGTACTTGCCGCCGCGGATGAAGGTTTCAAGTCCCTTGGCGGTGCGGGCAAGCTGTGTACCGCCCCACGGCGTAACGAAGTTGCCGACAGCATCAAGGCCGCCTTCCCAATCGAGGCTCTTTATCACATCTTCGGCGGGGGTTTTGTCGCTTATGCCGTCAATGATCTTTTCGGCGGTATCCAGCCCCCATAGGATACCGTCCGCCGCCGCCTGGAGGCCGATGTTGCCACCGCCGTATCTGGTCGGGGAATGCTCTTTGCCAAATATCTTTTCATTAGTCTCTTTATCGAGCAGATTTGCAATGATATTGGCATAGGGCGCAGCGTCTACCATGGTTCCGAGGGAGGACTGCGCTACGCCTTTTGCAAGGTCGAGGGCGTTTTTGTCCTCGTCATCGTCGTCCCGGTAATTCTGTATCGCTTCTACGATTGCGTTGATGAAGTCAAAGCCGAGTATCTTATCACCGATTAACGTTTCAGTGATAAGGTTGAAAAGGTACGTTGATACTTCGAGAGATGCAAGGCCCTTTGCCGCCCGTTTTCTTGCTTCGGGGCTTGCTTTCAGATCCTTGGCGTGTTCAAAAAAGGCGTTCCACTGATTCAGCACTTCGGTCTGGAATGGCACAAGCGTGTTAATTACTTTTGAATTGTTCAGAAGCGCGCCTTCTCCTACGCCGCGTCCGGCAACGCTGCGGCGGGTTATATCGTCGGCGTAATCTATGGCGTTTTCATATCTGCGCTTCATGCCGGACATGGCGGCATCCGGATTGTTGTTAAACTGTGAATACGCGGAAAACCATGTCAGATCGTCGCCCCAGTGTTGCAAAAGCTCAAGGCCCTGTGCGGCCAACCACTTTACGCCTTTGCCGTCGCCTTCCAGTATGTTCATGCCATTTGCGCCGTACCTTTGGGACATGAACTCAGATTGCGACAGGAGCTGCCGCATATTGCTGTCGGGGTTGAAATGATAGTCCACAAAGGCCTGCAAGCCCTGCTGCCATGCCTTGGCGCTGGGTATGTATCCCGTAGCGTTGGCGAGGTTTGATCCCTGCACAACCATTGTGCGGATATTACCCATGACCTTGTTCGCACGGACACGTTTGTTTACATTGTTTATGCTGTTGAGCATCTGGCGGCCTATCGCCTTTTGTACGCCGCGGTCTATAACATGGTCGCTCTTTCCGGCTATGCCGTCCGTCCAGTCCTTAGTCCACTCGATAAAGCCAGAGGCATTCTTCGCGTTTACGGTATCAGCGCTTGTGCGCATAGCGCCTTCCATCTTGCGGAAATAATTCGTAAGGGGGTCATACGCCAGTTTGTACTCAGCCATGCCTATATAGCTTGCCATGGCGTTGGAAGCGCTCGCAAAGTATGCACCGTTCCCTCTGTGGAACATAGCGCCCCACCAGCGGGATTTTGGTTTTGTCTGGTCGGATATGCCGGCGAGGGCGGGGGAGATATCCTCATTTACGTTCTTGGGCTTGAGGAAGTCGAGCACGGTATAGTCGCTGAGCATCTCCTGGGCGTGGTGGAAATAGTCCTTGCGGGGGAGTATCCGTTTGCCCTCGTATATCGCCCCGGTGTCTATCGCCGTCTTTTGCGCTTGCGCGTCCATTTCATGTATGCGCTGCCTTTTCTCAAGCTCGGCAAGCTCTTTCTTCATGCTGTCAATCTTGGCCTGCTCCGCTGCTATCCTGCCCTCGATATTCGCGAACGCTTTAGTGTCGCGCCTCTGCTTGCTGTCGCGCATATCCTGAAGCTGCTGCGTCACCCGTTCCTTTTCGGCTATGGCGCGGGCCATGGCGTCGGTTTTGCTCTTGGCTACATCGAGCTTAGATACCAGGTTTTGATATTCTTCCTGGGCGTTCTCCAAAACGTTGGGATATATCGTCTCCATCATGGAGTTGATACGGTCAAGGTACTTCTCGTATATCTGCCTGTTGGCTTCGGCAAAGCCCTTGATTTTCTCCCACGTATCGGGGAAATCCCGCTGAAGGTCTGCCTGGGTATACTCGGACATTACGCCGTCCGGCCCCCGCCGCTGCCCTTCGCCGTACCACTGCGCCGCCACGTCCTCCTTGCTTTTGGGCTTGATGCCGTACTTGCGCATGATCTCCTTATAGGATTCCACGGAGGAGGTGAGGGACTTGCCGTAATGCCCTCCCGCCTCGTTGAAGGGCTTTTCGAATATGTTGTACAGGGTATTGCGCAGTTCCTTATTTCCGCCCGCAACGGTGTCAAATACTCTGGAAGTCTCCTTGGTATAAAGCCGCTGTTTACCGCCGCCAACAAGATTCTTTACTATGGTTACATAATCCTCGCTGGTCAAATCCTCAACGTTTTTGTTCTGGATAGACTGTAGCGAGGGCATCTCCTCAGAATGTGAGAAGAACTCCTTGCCCAGCGCCTTTGTTTCGGAATTGACCACGCCGAGGTTTTGCGCCGTCTGGCTCAGTTTCTTCGCAAAGTCAAGTTCAGCTTCGGAAAGGTCTGCCTGTTGCCGTGTCCTCGATGTATCGTTGGCAATATCGGCGATGGTCTGTTGCTGCGCTTTGATCTCGTTTATCTGGTTCTGAATGTCTATGCCTTCCCGGGAAAGGATCATGGGCTGCTCACTAAGCCGCTGTTCGAGCCGCTCAAGGCGTTTGGATGGAATGAGGCTATCGCGGTATTTCGCCGCCTCGTCATATTCCATAAGGGGGAGTGCGGTAAGGTCGGGCATTTCCTGCGTGCCTATGTTCCGGGCGGTAAGGTCGGCGTTGTCTCCGTTATGCGCCCAGAAAATGATGTCCGGCCTGCCGTCGCGTTCATAGTTCCAGTCGGATGGAGCGTATTCATCTACAAATGCGGTTCGCGCCACGGGTATAAAACCATGGGCTAAATACATACGCGACAGTTTGCCGTTATAGTTGTCCAGTTTTGCGCCGCCGTTTTCAAGAGCAGTAAGAAGAATCGAAGACACGGCATCCTTGCTTTCGTTTTTCTTGTTTTTGAAAACCGAAACAATATCGCCGTCGTTCTTTACCGCGACGCCTACGGTACCATCGTCGTTAAGGAATGTCCGCATTTTTGCGTAATCCTCGATCTCATGCTGCGTGACGAATGCGCCGTAAGGATTGCTCTCTTTCGCTTCGCCGATTTTGGCATAAAAAGAGGACGGATCATGCTCCGTCCTTAATTCAATCGGTGTTGAACCATTATTTGTCAGTTGTTGTTTTAGATGCTCTCCAATGCCTCGATAATCTGTTCGTCCGTCCATTCCGGGAAGTCCTTGCGCCATCCCTGAATCAGATACTGTGACAGTTTCCCCTGATACTCCGGCATTTCCTCCGGCTTGAGCTTGGCTTCCGTTTTCTGCTCCATTTATCTCACCTCTGTTTATATTGTACCCCGTGTCCGCCGTGTTTGCAAGCCTGTTCGTTACGATATTCTCAGCCTGTTCCGTATTCGCAATATAGGCCCTGCCGACATCGCCGGTTGACATATCGCCTTTCTTCTGCGACAGCTTATACGCGACGGAGTTTTCATCCGCAAGCGCACCGACGGCGCGCAGCTCACCCTTCAGATAGTCTATGGCGCTCTGCCGGGCCTGCTCAGGGGTTTGTCCCTGATTGATATAGGTTTCCATAGCCTGGTCTATTACGCTGTGCCCTGCGGTCCGTGTGTTCATTATATCCGCCGCCGCGCCCATGCCAAAGCCGCTCAGGAATCCGCCTGCGCCCGCTTCAAGCACCTGGAGCAGCTTTTCCTCAAGCGCCTTTGCCTTAGCGTCCTTATCGTCGAGGCCCATTTCTTTATACTCAGCCACGGCCTTGTTGAAGTCAGACTGGCTGCCCATAATGGCCTCATTGGCGAGAATATTGGTCAGTTCGGTAGCCATTTCCTCGGACGCTTCTATGCCGCCCTGTTTGAGAGCCGCGAGGATAGTACTTTTAGATACGCCGCCGTGGAACAGGTTTTCTATGGAGAACTTTTCAAAGAGTGCCTCCGCTGCGCCGGATACAATGCCAAGCGCCATGGCCTGATCATCTGTCGCGCCGTTGTTCTTCGCGTCTATCATGGTGTCTACGCCGGCGTTGGAGGACATCATTACCTGCATGCCGACAGGCCCGAAGGGAGTCATGGTCAGCATATCCGCCATGCTCATGCCGGTTTGATAGAGGAATGAGGCAATTTTGCCGTTGTTCTTTGCCTCGCCCTCGGTGGTCATGCGGCGGTTGCCGGTTCTGTCGTATGTGTAGTCGCCCTTTGTGGATTCGTACACACCGTTCTCGATCTTTTCGGCTACGGAACTGCGCAAGGTATTGGCGAGGTTGGAGGCATAATATTCGGGGGCGTTGGTGTCTATTGGTTTTCCTGTCAGGAAGTTGTATACCGTCTGTATTCCGCCCTGTGCGGCCGTCACAGGCTTTAGCAGGGACGATGCGATAGATGCGCCCACACCGCCCATTACGCCGTCCTGCGCCGTTTTCTGCGCCGATTCAAGGCGGCTTTTCGTTACCCTTGCGTTCAGAGTAGGGGTTATCGCTTTCAGGAAGGCTTCTGCTTCCTTTCCCTTGCCGTTCTTGGCAAGGCGGTTATAGACGGATACCTCTTCGTCGGTCATGGCTTTATAGGTATCAGTATCCCATGTGAGATTACCTTCTTTTGCCCTTATGCCTGTGGAAAGCTCCGTCGTTCTGCCAATGTCCACCTTAGACTTCTTGTTCTTATTGTCCTTGTACAGTGTAGATGTCTGGGCAAGGCGTGTTATAGTCGCCTCGTTCTCTGCGTCCCGTTGGGCGAGACGGGCCTGATTAAGCTTGTTTTGCAGCTCGTTGGCCTTGTCGGATGGCGCACCGTAGTTCTTCTGGTATATGCGGCCTTCCTTGGCAATATAATAGTCATATTCCTTTTTTGCCTTCTGTGTGGCCGCATCGGCTTCTTCAATACGCTTCTTTGCATTGGCATTATACTGGTCGAGCAGGGATTGTGCTGTGGGTTTTGTGTAGGTTTTGCCGGTATTCCAGGTGCTGCCCTCGCGCCGGGTAATGCCAAGTGCCTCGTCTTTACGGTCGCGCTGTTCCTCGATGTTGCTCGGTGCAGAGTTATATTTTGTAGTTTTTTTTGCCGTTTGAATATCTCTGTTTACGCCCAACTTGGCGTCTTTTGCCGCCCTCACCTCGGCCTGCGTTTTTGCCATACGGTTCACTCCTATTTGACCATGCCGGAAATTCTGTTTTTAGTCTCCTTACCAGTTTTCGGGTTTACCAAAATGCGGCTGGTACTCTGATCACCCGGTATATTATTGCCTTTAGTGGTCGCAGACGTTTTATTGCTTCCGCTTCCGCTCTTCCTTCCTGATTTCTTGCTGGACTTCTTAGCGCTTCTATAATAGCCGCCGCCTCCTCCACCTCCTCCGCCGCTGCTCATGTTGGCGGCGTTCGTGAGGGCCATAAGGTAAGGTATTTTGCTTTCTTCATTCTTGGCGGCGTATTCGGCGTACTTCGCATCAGCTTCCCTCTGCGCTTCAAGCAGTTTAAGGCTGAGGTCGTTATTCGCGCTTATCTCCGCGTTGTTCTGCTGGGCAAGGGCCTTTCGCATGGCGACGTCCTGCGCTATCCTGCTGGTCTCGGAAGTCCCGCTGCGGGCATAGTCATAGAGGTTGCCGGCAAGCCCACGAGCCGCGAGCCGCTCATTATTGCCGATTGCAGACAGGCGGGAGTTTGTATATATGTCGTTGCGGGACGTGTTGTATTGATCCTTCAGTTTTGCCGCCTGTGCGGCTATCGAATTCGCCTGTGCGTCATACCCCGCCTGGAGCGCCGCCTTATATGCAGCAAGCTGTTTGTCATAGGTTTGCAGGGCTATGGCGTTTGCATCGGTGCCGGCGGCATACGCGGAGTTGTCAACGGTATGGTTGCCGCCCACGGTGTATGTGCCGCCGCTTATCGGGCTTTGCGGCGTGGTGGGCGTGACGGGTGTAGGAACCTGTGTAGCCACTTTCTTTATGTTTGTTTCGAGCATATTTCCTCCTTATTTGACATAGCCGCCCACGACGTACTGGACTTGTACGCCGTATATACCAAAGCCCTCATCGAGCGTGTCGTTTTTGAAGATGATCTGTAGGACGATGAATTTCTTGATCTTTTTATTGAACGCGATAACCTGTGGCGTGTCCAGCGTGTTAAAGGTTATGCGTTCAAAGTCGATATCGCTGAAATCCAGTATATCCATTGCCTTGGAGCGTATCTGAGTATCATGTATGCGGTCAGTAGCCACGAGTATTTTGACCGACGATCTTGTATACGGCTTTATCATCACGCCGCATCCCTTTTTCGTCAGGGACTTCCTGCGGGTGATGGTGCCGTAATTGTCCATCTGTGTAGACCAGATAGCAGTAATAGGCTGCCCGTCGTCGTTATATTTGTTCATTTTTCCCCGGTCGGTGTTAAACCGGCATATCTTGCCGTCAGCCGTGCCGAAAAACAGGCTGCCGTCCTGCTCAAAAAATACCCTTGCGGGAATGTTTGTCCAGTAGTACCATTCATACCCATACTGCACATACGAGCCGCTTTCGGAATAGCTCGTGCCGCCGTCCGTCTTTGCGCTCCTGTGCCGGCTGTCCGCAACAAAGCATTTGTTGTTGATGCAGAGTATGTAATAGCCGTTCCATACCACGGATACCGCCTCGTCGAGGCCGTTCTCCTTGGTCAGTTCGGTATTTACAAAATAGCTCCTGTCCTGTATGTTGCGCTCGAGCTGTACGGAAGTAGACGATATGCCGAACACGCCTTCGCGGGCCAAAAAGAGGGGATCGTCGCGCAAAGTATCAAACGCATACTTGGACACTGCGCCCACGCCCTTGATGCCCTGTTTGATGGGAAATATCACCGTTCCGTCCGTCTGCATCTCGGCAGTGCGGAGGAACACTTCCGCATCCTGCTGGTTATCATCCTTGACCACCATGAGGGAATCGTACTGTTTGATATAGCCCATGATAGACGAGGTATCGGCGCCAATCCGGGTGTAACCGGTGTCGGGGAAATATGTAGGATCGTCAAGTCCGGATTGCCAGTCCCAATTTTTATATTCCGGATTGCCGGAAATGAACACGCGGTTATCGTTGTTGTAGCCATAATAGGCAAACAGTGTGCATTTGTTCACGCGGTCAGCATACCCCTCTACCGTGACGGTAAAATGGATAACCACATTATCGACGCCCTTGCTGTCTGCCGGGGCTTCGGTAAACGTCACTGTTCCGGCGGCAAGGTCTATGGTGTAGTCCGTCGTAGGTGTTTTCAACGTGCCGCCCACGAGCACCTTTGTTACAGCGGTGATGTTTTGCGTGTCGAGATAGTAGGTCTTATCGTTACCGTTGGAATGGAACGAGTTTATACGCCCGTTGGACAGCATATTGACCGCTTCCAGGTGTGTGCCGCCGCCCGTGGGGTCTGCGCCTATGGTGGTGGTTGGGATAAAGGCCGCCGTGTCCTCTACGTTCTGCACCGTGTATGCGCCGTTGTTCTCCGTTATCACGCGGTATTTCAGCCCGTCGAGCATATACAGTTTGCCGCCATGGGCAAACGCCGCGCTGCGCTGGTCGTTCATGCCGGTAAACACAAGGGTAACGGTATCGTCGTCGTTCCATTTGTAGAGTTTGTTTTTGGCGTGGACGAGCCTTGCGGTGGCGCCGCTTTTAAATACGCAGTAATATATGCCGTTGATCCTTTCGTTTGCCACGGTCAGCAACGTCCGCCAGCCGGGGCGTTTTTCTGGGAATCCCGCGAGGTCGGATATCAGGTTTTCGGCATACGGGGAACGGAAATCCGCTACCTGTGTGGGGTCGGTAGAGAAATCGACGCCTCTGAACTTGTCGTATGTGCGCTGGTAGGTTTTCGTTGCCGCTATTTTTTTCGGGGTTACAGACTCAGGCATGAGTAATAATCCTCCGCTATGCCGCTGTTGAGTTTACTTGCCTCGTTAACAGCGGACAGGTATTTGCTGCGGTAATTCTCAGCTTGGAAATTGTCGAGTGCTTCCTGGAAAAACCACGAGGCCACGCCATACGGGAAGGCAACGCGGGTAAGTTCCGGCTGATACGGTATCTCCTCGGCAAGCGATTTGATGTACGGCGCTTCGTCAAGCGTTTCTTTCCCCCGGAAAAGCCGCATACTGTTTTCGCAGTTAAGGCACTCCTGCAGCAGGATATTTATAAACCCGACGGCAAATCTTTTTGAATCCTCATCTTCGCCGTCTATCTCGTACAGGAATGATGAGGCCAGCTCGTATATCTGTTGTCCGGTCATGGGTTCCTCCTTGGTAAGGTGGGGCGGTTGCCCGCCCCACTATGATTTTGTTAAACGCACTTGTGGGTGACTACATCGGAGGGATACATACCGCCGCTAATATAGGTCGCGTATGCCTTAATGATGGTCCCTGCGGTGGGATTGGCAATGGCGGCGCTGTACTTGGTACGGGTAGTAGACCAGCGGGGATCAGAGCCGTCGGTGGTATAGTAGACCTCTGCGTCGGAGGTGGTAGTAGCTATAGCGGTTGTGGTGCCCTTGGTCACGGTGGGATTGGCGCACTTCTTTTCCTTGGCCACAACAACTACAACGCCGTCGCAGATAGCTCCTATGACAAATGCGTCGTACATGAAGCGGCCCTCCAGCAGGTGGCCGGACAGGCCGGGCGGGTCCTGATGTATGCGGCTGTCCTTGATCTTGAAGGGCAGCATAACGGAATTGGACTGGAACGCGATATGCTCTACGTTGGCAGGCATATATGCGGCAGGCACGCCGACGATGTTAAGAGTGCCTATCTTGCCCACGATGCCCTTCATGAGCAGCTTGTCTATAGCGGAATCAGCGTACTGGAACTCGCTGGACAGTTTTATCATGGCAATGTGCGTGTTTTTCACAAACACATAGCGGCGGTCGGTGGGGACAAAGTTATCCTCGAAGTAGACCTCTATATCGAGCAGTTTAGAGATTATGTTGCTCTTGGCCACGGCAGCGTCATAGGCTATGGTATGGCCTGCATTGGCGGCGTACTGAGCGAGGGCGTACTTATCGGAGGTGGGCGTTACCTTTTCGCGCATCTCCGCCTCCATGACGCGGCCTGCCTGCTTCATCATCTGCTGCTCAACGTTATTGCCCTTGTCGATGGTGATGGCAAAGGACTTGTCCTGAGTAACGCTGAGTTCCTGCATAGCGTCCTGCAGCTCATTGGGAGTGCCGTAACGGTTGGTGCCGGTGCGCTGGTAGTCGTTAAGGTCCTGGGTAATGAGATTGGGAATTTTGACGGTTTTGACGCCGACAAAAGAGTATTCCTGGTTGGTTTTTCCCTCGACAAAAGAGTTGTGGGTATAGACCTGTTTGATTTTGTCGGAGTATTTTTCGTGTAGATTGATAGCCATTATTCACTTTTTCCTTTCAGTAAATTAAAAGCCCATGCCTGCAAGGAAGCTGTCCTCCTTTTCCGGCTGGGCCTGTGTTGCCGCGCTTGGCATTGCGCGTTTTTTGTTTTCCTCGTGTTTTTCCTCTATCTGTTTTTTGGTATTAGCTGCCTCAAGCTGTTTTTTAAGCTCGTTTATCTCGTGCTTTTGCATAGCCTCAACGGGGGATAGCCCGTTTCCCACGTCCGCCATCACATCGGGCGGTATTTTTTCCGGGTCGGTTATGCCGTAAACCTCGATAAATTTCTGCCACGGCGCAAGCTCGGCGTCCTTTTGTGCCTGCGCTTGCTGCTCTTCCAGCCTGACATTTTCCGCCTCCTTGCCCTTGCATCTCAGTTCGGCCATCTCCTTTACTACCTCGTCAGGCAGGTCGGGATACTGGGCCTTGATGCCGCTCATCTCATTCTGGAGCATTTGAGCCTGGCGGTTTTCGCGGAGGAAGCTCAGGTATTCGGAGCGGTTCATCCCGCTCTCTTTAGCCCAATAGTCAACCTCCTGTAAAAAGGGGGCGATCTCCTGGGCTTCTGCTTTTGCGGTCTGAAGCTCGTTATAGATCACGTCGTAATTCATGCCCTTCTGGGCGTATACGACAGCGTCCTCCACCGACAGCTCCCGCTCTTCGCCCTTATATTTCACGCGGATAGCGCCGGGCTTGTCTGCTTCCGGCTCTGCGGCTTGGTCGGCCTTCTCGGTGCTTTCGGGCTGTTCGGGTTCAGTTGGTTCCGTTGTTTCCGGTTCGGTGGTTTCCTCGGGTGTCTCCGGGGCAATCTCCTCGTCCACAAACAGATCAGAGCCGTCAAAAATGTTGTTATCCATGTTGATCCTTTCTCCGGCTATGGTCGGCCGGTTGCGCTATGGTCGGCGCTGATATAACAAAAGGCCTTTTAGGCCTATTGTCGCGATTGGTTCATTATTTCCCGCCGTGCTTCGGCGACCTGGTTCACAAGCTCCTGCGCCGCTGGTTCTGTTATCGGCATTTCTGCGGGCGGGGTCTCCGTAGGCATGGCGGCCTGCTGTGCCATCATGGCCTGCTGCTCCTTAACGGCGGCTATGATTTTGTCCTTGTTTTTCAGGTATTTGCTCGGTATGCTCTCGAGGTACAGTACCGCGTCGGTCATTATCCCTTTTGTAAACAGGTTATCCATGGTCTGTACCTGCATCAGCTCAGACCAGTATGAGGACGCGCCCACGTCAACGTTTGTGTCGTAGTTGATGGTGTCAAAATTTGAAAAATCGAGCTGTATTTTGTTGATGCTCTCCCCTGTCGGGTTGCTTATGGTGTCAAGCGTGGCGCCGTCCTCTATGGCGGGGACTGCCTCATCCAATGTGACAATGCGCACGCCGTAATACGCCCGCATTATATCCATCATTATCCGCACGCAATCCTCGGTAAATTGGTATAGGTTCATCCGCTGGATTTCCAGCGGCATTGACGAGGCCTGCTGCACGGCGATAATGGCGGAGGTGTTATCGGGTTTGACGTTGCCGAGCGCGGCGTCAGAGGCACCCATAAAATCGCGGGTCATGGTTATGATCTGCTGTATGACCTCCATGACCTGATAGGATACATCGCCGCCGCGTATGGCCGTCACATAATCGTTTACCCGTCCAACGCCGATCCCCTTCGTCGCTATGGCCTCTCCGGCCTTGTTCGTCCACTTCTTGATTTTGTCCGAATCGTAAACGATCTTCGGGAATGCGTTCATACTGACGGACCGCACATAGCAGGCAAACAATCTGTTGACCTCTATCTGGTTCGGAACGAGGCCGGTGAGGAGCGCCTGCCCGTGGTAGCTGCTCTTTACCTCGTCCCAGCTCATCCATGCTACGGGGTAGAGCTTTAGGCCCGTGTTGATGGGCTTGTTTATCGTCGCCTTTTCCGTTGTGCTCGTGTACCAGATTTCGCCGTTTTCTTCCTTCCAGAGTTTTATCAGTTTGGTGCAGAGGTTTGCATCGTCGCCCTTTTCGCGCTGATATGCGTCCGTGTCAGCCTGTATCAGTTGTATTTCTGCGTCGCTCATGCCGGCGGCCTTGCCCTCGCGTTTCAGTTCCTTTACCTTTTTGCGCTGGCAGATGATGATATAGGGCTGTGACTGCACATCGCGGTTGTATGCGTTGCCAAATATCACGTTGATATTGTCTATAGCCTCACACGCTATATCGCCCTGTGCGGCCTGTCCTGTCGCTATTTCGGGGTCAAATCTAAAATACATACATGCGTCGCCGTCTACTGCGCTATCCCGTATCCGTTGGCGCAGCGCGCTTTTAAATTTTGTGTTTTCAATGACCTTCTCAAGCTGCCTGCTTACGGCTTTGGCGGTCATTTCCTTGTCCCGGTCGCTCTCGTGGGGCGATAGGGATACGGCTATATCGTTTGAGGATATAGTGGCTATGACGTAGGTTACAACGCGTTTAAGGAAATTGAGCACGGGCTTAGGCAGGTCGGGAGCGTTCAGCCCCTCCCATTGCCGCCCAAGATAAAAATTTTCGTTAAGCCGCACGTCCTCGTACAGGTTTATGGCCTCTTTGTATCGCCTGCCCTGCTGGTACTCCTCCCATACGCTTTGGGGGTCAGTCTTCGTAATCGTCATTCTGTGCTCTCCCTGTATAATTCAGCATGTTATACATCTGCATATTCATTTTGTCGGCCCGTGTGCGGCGGGTATCGTCGTACTGTACTTGTAGGTCATCGTCAGGCTCGTATTTTTTTCGCGGCGCCAATTTGTAGGCGGTCAAATACCCGCCAAAAAACAAAATAGCGCCTATCACAGCGCCTATGAGGTATTCCATGTCATCCTCCGTAATCCATAAAATTCTCTATCTGATCGTCAAATTCCGGCGGCTCGTCCTCGTCCTTCGGGGCGAGTATTTCCGCCGGGTGCGGTCTGCCGTCCAGCAGATAACGCAATCCGTCCGGGGCATGGGTTATGTCGTGGGGCTCTGTCGCGCAGTCGCTCGGGTTTTTGTCGTCATGCTGGAGCAGCGGCAAATCCTTTATCAGTTCCGCACAGTTGCTAAATATTTTCAGGCGGGGTTGGGTGCCGCCCACGCCATTGGGGACGGGGTGCAGCCACTCCGCTATATTTTGCCATCCTGCCACTCTCCCGTTGCTCACGGGTGTTAGGCGCAGGCCGTTTTCTGCAAATATTTCCGCCTGGTATTTGCCTGTCGCCCTGTTGGTGGCCCACATATCACGCGGCGCAAATGTACACTCTATTTTGCTTTCCTCCGGCGTGCACTCCAATATTCGGTGTGCCGCCTCTGAGATGATGAGGTTAGGCGCGCAATACTCGTTATATACATAGCAGTTGCCCAGCTCGTCAAATGCCGCCCAATAGCAGGCCAGCATATCCAAACCGTAGTCAAATGCCCTGTATCGCTGCCAGTAATCGGGTATTGCAAACGGTGCGACAACGTGTATATCGCGCCGGAACTCCGTGAAATACTGCCCTACAAACAAATCCCAATCGCCGTCTAGGTGTGCCCGGCGCATATCTTCAGGCAGATTTTCCAGTTTGCGAACATAATCCGGGTCGCGCCCCATCAATACATAGTTGTCATATACCTTTGCAGGGATAAAATCATAGTCTTCAGGCCGCTCACTGTTGCGGTAGTCGCGGTCGATAAACAGCCGCTTAACCCATGCGTGGCCTACTCCGCCGGGGTTACAGGTGTAATACATGCGCGTCGGGTAGCCGGGGCCGGATGGACGGTTAGAGGATACGATCCAGTCCATTTGTTGCTCGGTAAACTGCGTGGCCTCCTCCATGCCTATAACGTCGTATGACTGGCCCTGATAGTTGAGCGCGTCGGTCTCGGCGGCGCAGTAGCCGCAAACGATACGGGATCCGTTATAAAATTCAAAAACCTTTTCTTGGCTCTTATATTGGGCGATCCCTTTGAGGGTTGACAGCATGGGGACGATGTGATTTTCGCGAAGCTGTGGCATGGTACGGCGGAGGAGCAGCATCTGTATGCCGGGATATTTGACCGCCAGCATGATCAATTTGGTTCGCATGGCCCAGCTCTTACCGCCGCCCCTGGCGCCGCCATACGCAACGTGCCGCCCACGGGCGCGGAAAAACTCCATCTGTTTAGGGTTAGGCGGCAGCCCCAACGATATATTTACCCCATAAGATCATCATCAAATCCCAGGGATACGCCGCCGCTGATGGTGCTCTCGATCTCCTGTTTGTCGCGCTGGTCGAGGTAGTTTTTGCCTAAAAACATCGCCATGTTTGCGTTTTTTGACGCGAGGGCAAACTGTTTGCGGCGCAGGCTTTTTTTAGCGTCGGTTTGTCCGGCGGCCTTGGCCTGGTTAAACAATTTGGCGTTATTGGCGTTGGTCAGCATATTGACGCACACGCCGAGGGAGGTTGCTATTTCCTCGTTGCTGCACATTATTTTGGACAGGTCGGTGACCAATTTCAGGCCGCGCTTGTTTATGATCATTTTCGGCCTGCCGCCGGTTTTGATCTCGTCAAAATACTCGTTATCCCTCACGCTCTATCACCTCTCAATCTGTCAATCTCGTTTGCCATTTTTTGTAGCTCGTCCTCGGTCAGCTCTGCCACGGGTCGGCCGTATAGGTTGCCGCTCATGGCGTTTAGTGTCTGCTCGTCCGGGCACATTTTTTTGAGCGCGTTGAGCAATGCCCGCCCCCTGCCCGTTTTAGGCCGCTCACCCGTGCCCATCTGCTCCATGCCGTTGGGGATATTAAAAACCTGCAGCAGCATATATTTGTGGACGTTTGTGAGGGCGGCCCCCAGCGTCTCACCGGCGCCGCTCATGCAGACGTTAATGCCGTCGTCGTCGATGCCCTGTATCCTGTATGTGATGGTGGCGGCCATCGCGTCCTTGGTCTGCGTCTCGGTAGCTATGGGGATAATCACCAGGCCATTTTTTATCAGGCTGGCCCTCACCGCGCTCGTTACCTTCTCGTCGCTCAACGTCCAAAAATCGCCCATATCGCAATCCCGCGTGAGGTAGGTAACATCGGCCATCACCGCCGCTATGCGCTCGTATACGCTCATATCTGCCCCCTGAGCAGTTGCAGCAGCGCCCCGCGGCAAATGCCGCCGAAGAGCTTGCCCTCGCGCTCCATGGCCTCCAGTTCTTTTATGGCGCACTCCCGGCATACCGGCAGACTGTCCATGCGCTCATTTTTGCCGCACACCGGGCAGGGGTCATATTCTGTGATCCACTCGCTCCGGCATTTAGGGCAGGCATCAAACGGCTCTGCGTATAGCTGGTAATCCTCCGTTTCAACCGGCGCGGCGAATACCTCGCCACAGCTTTTGCATTTGTACATCGTTCTTTTGGCACCCCCATAAAGCCAACGGGCCGCTCATCTCGTGCGGCCCATCTCTATGCTACAATCATAGCGCATGGATCACGACATTTCGCGACAGGTTTTAGGTTCCCGCATCAAAAGTTTTTGCCTTATTATTTTAGTTTGTTTATCTTTTTGGTTGATTTTTTAATCTGGCAGGTATATAATATAGACATAACAAGAGAGGAGCACACGACAATGAGGACGAGGGACGAGAACGTGATAGTATACGGCACAGCTGCCGACGGCATCAGGGCATGGCGCGGGTTAGCGTGGCGCGATTACAACTGGAACGGGGAAATAATCAAGGAGTGCAAGGCGGGCAGTTGTGTGCCAGAGTTTGGGCATGATCACGATGACGAGATAGCGGCCACCATAGCCAACATGATTAGGCCCTATGATTGCGATATATATATACGGTTCGGCGAGTTACCGCGGGGAGGGCGGTCTACTAACTGGGCCACCGGCGAGACGGAGGCCGGCATATCCGCCTATGATACCACGTATGACGGGGTAACAGGTTGTTACAAATGTTACGGCGCACTGCAAGGGGCGGAAATAAGCTACCTGATGCGCGGAGCGAATATATATTTTGTGACTGGTGATGTAGTCGGCACCGGGAGCGATGGGGAGCCACTGCTGGCAAACGTTGATATAATCGCCGAAGCGCATGTATCCGAGAATGGCTATAAAGCAATATAACGCAGAGTGACGCCCGCGAGGGCGGTAATGCGGCAGGCCGGTCACAAGCCCGGCGGCAAAAGGAGGATATGAAACATGACAGACAACACGGTTAAGGCCCTGGGCCGGGCGTATGGTATAATGGCGGCGCAGCTCCCCGACATCATCGGGGCGCACTGCCGGGTGCAGACAGCTAATATGTGGCCCGTCCGTGGGCTGGGTGAGGGCTTGCGGTATATGATCGTCAACCGCAAGCTGACGCCGGAGGTCGATAGAGCTATTCGGGACGCGCTGCAAGGCGCGGAGGATGTAACCGAGGACGACCACGCGCTGCCGCTCAGCCAGCAAGGCATGTGGGAGCTTGCATATATGCAGGGCCGGTGCGCTCCCGTGCTCAGCGACGGCGAGTATTTGCGGGATCAACTCAAGGCCCGTGGCCTGACGTTGGAGCAGGCCGCCGAGGCCTGTGAGGTAAGCAAGGCCGCAGTGCATTCGTGGTGCGCCGGGGTCAAACCGATACCGCAAGCGCGGCGGGAGCTGCTGGCGGCAAAGTTTGGAATAATGATATAAGAGGGCTATATCAGCCCTCTTTTTCCATGTCCTCATAGATCAGGTCGGTTATATAGGCGTTAATGCTTTTTCCTATTTTCCCCGCACGTTGTTTTATTTTTTCTTCTTCGCCTTTTTTTACTCTGATTATTATCCGGCTGTACGTTTTGTCATCGTACCGCCGCTTTGCACGTGTTGCAGCCGTTCCCACGCTCTCACCTCCGATTAGATTCTATCATTTATCATATCACGGTGCAAGTATATATGCCTAATTCTTTAATGCTTTTTCCTTAATATTTTAGTTGACCATATACTGGCATCGGTATATAATAGAGACATCGAAAGGGGAACCACCCCGAACAATGGAGGTTATAAAATGGCAAGCTACAGAATCGAGAAGAACGCACAATATAACAGCAACGAAATATATTTTGAAAGCAAACCCGCCGCCGAGGTTTTAACCGCTCTTCGCGGTCTGAAAATGCGCTGGAACCCTAAGAAGGGTTGCTGGTACGGGTTCGCCGCTCAGGATGACATATTAGCGGCTATCAGTGAGCATGATAACGAGCTGGGCGGCACGATCTCCGAGGGCTACCTTGGGACTGCCCGTTGGGACGGCAATAAGTCCGGCAAATACCTGCACGGCGCGGAACTGTCAAAGGCGATCCGGGAGGAGCTGAAGGCCCAGGGTATTAAGGGCGTTTCCGTGAGCTGCAAAACATTCACCGGTGGGCAAGAAGTGAGAATTAAGGTCATGGCCGCCGTCGATGATTTTACCGGCCGGGATGAGTATATAGAAATGTGTGCCGCCGGAAAAATCGGGTTTCCCAACTGGTTCACTACCGAGGACGGCAAATGTGTCTCGTTCAGCGATTTATTTAGCTCTAAATATTCCGGGGAGGAACAGCGGCGCATAATCAGGAGCCACGCCGCCCGCGAGTATGATTTTTACATCTCCGGCAGTCACGACATTAACCATTACAAAATTGAGAACAATAAAATCTATACTGAGGCGTTCCGCACTAAACTGAGCCGGATTAACGCAGTGCTGAATACATACCACTACAATGACAGTAACAGCATGGTCGATTATTTCGACACAAATTTTTACCGTAATATAACGGTTGTAGCGGCGTAAAGCCGCCCCCGCCGTATGATTTTAAGGAGGCACAATATGCGTTATCAGGTTATTACATGGACGAGGGGCGAGGGGCACGACGAGCAGCGGGAGTTTAACACCCTCGCCGAGGCTCGCGCCGCCGCCCGTATCTACCGCCGAGAGTGCGACGGCGTGGGGATATATGATTTCCGGCTTGGGGTCGTTCGGGAGACAATCGGGGACTTCCGGCCGATATGATTTCAAGTTGTCCGAGGATACAACGCAGCAAAAAGGGGCCGCTCAACGCAGCCCCTTTTTTATTCCATCCGCTCAAAATCCATATATTCTGTAAGCCTCGTGACTGCCTCCGCCTCCACACGTTGTACTTGCCTATCGCTGATGTATAATTTCGCGCCTATCCTGCCCCACCCCCAGCGGCGCTTATACCGTTTGTCGATAACCTCCTGTTGGTCGGGGGGCAACTCGGTTATGATCTCGTCCATGTGCCGCGCCAAATCCAGGGCAGTGCATATATCAATTTGTAATTCGGTTATCCGCCCACGATAGGCTTCCCGCAGTGCCTCCGCCTTTTGTGCCGCCCACGCTGTGGGATCGCTCGTATCCGTCCCACGCGGCGCTCCGCTAATGATCTGTGCGCCCAGTGTGTCAACAGCGGCATCTATCAGCCCGATATATTCCGCGATTTCGGCCTGTTTCCTCCGGCACAGGTTTGCCGTGTTCCCCCACCGGCGGAGTTGTCCCCGAACCCTCCAGCGCTTTTCTCTATCATTCATTTCAACACTTCTTTCCGTGCTTATATGGTCTGCCCTTGTTGTAGAGCATTTTTTCTCGCACAATGCCGTCCACATCCAGCCCCTCATGCCCGAACCAGTCCAGTATCCTAATAAGGCAATCGGCCATTTCGACGGCTATGCCCTCGGGCTTGCCGCCCACGCCGGGGTAAATCATGTTGCGCCCGGCACGGTATTCCTCTACCGCCTCTGAAAGCTCGCTATGGCAAAGGGCGACAATCTCCAGCAGATTCCGCTCCTCGTCCCACCAGCCATGAGTAACGGCGTTTTTGTGTATTTCCTTCGCCAGCTTGTACAGTGGCTCCTCGTTGTTGTGGATCGTTATCATTTTTCTCCCTCCCATATCAGCGGCCTTCCCTCTGTGTCTACCATTACGCACACGCCGCCTTGGTATGTTTTCAAATATTGTATCCCTGTGAGGTTATCGACATATATCATATACAATGCATCCGTTTCCAGCGTTCGCAGTCTATGATTAGCAGTCTCAGCCTCGTTGCATCCGCACAGGGCAAGGGTCAGCAGGGTTAATATTGTTATTGCTATTACTCGTTTCATTTTTCCTCCTT